>ERZ772948.1951-NODE-1951-length-11007-cov-6.436724_pt1 | contig 11007 bp, 9 predicted proteins | sample MGYA00511945_ERZ772948 | MGnify/ENA primary metagenome ERZ772948 (study PRJEB29015, sample SAMEA2737927) | human oral metagenome | biome: human oral; feature: human-associated habitat; material: dental | place: China | collected 2141 ... | reverse complement strand
CCAAGGGTTATCTCACCCTCATAGACCTTGCCCTCATCCTGCATAAACTCGACCAAACGCGTCGCCTTGCCAACTGCAATAGGCAAAACACCTACCACATCTGGATCCAAGGTTCCTCCATGACCGATTTTCTTGGTTTTTAAAATTTTGCGCAGCTTAAAAACCGCATCGTGCGAGGTCATTCCCGCTTCTTTCTTTAAGTTGATAATACCGTTCATTTTTGCTTTCTCACTCTCCCTTCAGTGCTTCAAATTTCGCTTTCATGGTTGGATTTTTTCGGGTTAATTTTTTGACTGAAACGTCTTCTAGCTTTTATTTCATTCTTGCAAATTCAAATTTTCTATAATTCTTTGCACTTTTTCAATCTCTGGAGGAGTACAATTGCTCTGTTTTTGAATTTCTCGTAATACATCTAATCTTTCTTTTGAAGACAATTGAGGAAGAATATCCTTTACTGTTTCAAAATAGAAGATATCGTTTTCTAACTTATCATGTTTAAGCAACACTAAGAAAAAGTCTCTAATCAAATCAAAATATTTGTTATTTTCTCGATTTAGATTATATTTAATTCTATGTAGAGACAATTTAAAACTATAATTTCCGATAATTTTATCAAGTTCTTTGATAAATAGATATAGTTTGTCCTTTTTAAGGTCTTCTCTATGGAATAAGTTTGAAATTGTTTCTAAATAGTTCACTCTTGAAGAATGTTGGAATAATTCTCGCAACCATTCTTTAGAATATCTAAATTCATAGTCTTCTGTAAAAATAATGTTTATCATTTGACCATAGTTATTCTTTGATAAAGAAAATGAATCAATAGTTGGATCTACACCATCTAAAGCAACTATATAGACTCGGTCAAGAATTTGATTGTCTTTGATTTTTTCTTTTAAAATATTTTTAACAACATCCTTAAATATGTTTACAACTTCTGTATCAATTACCGAGTGGGAATAACTGAATCCTAAAAATGTATGATAGGTTATATTAATTACTCTCCAATCATATACGTATAATAAAATTCCTTGAGCAAGCTCTTTATACGCAAAATCATCTACAGAATCTATTTTCTGAATAATTTGAGGTGTATATTTTGGGTACTGGTTAAACAATGATATCAAACATTGCAAATATGATCCCATTTCACTATTTATATAGTGAAACATATCTAGCTGTTCATTATCATCCCTTAAAATTAAAAGTTTATTTACATTGATTGTAAATAATTTTTTAAAAATATCTTTATCCATTTTTTGTTGTTTTATATGATATTCAAAAAATTCTCGATCGTTAGAGTCAAAAGTTTCTTTATTAAATTTTTTTAAATATTTTTCTCTAACAATATTTCTTAAGTTTTCTTCTATTTCAGGAGAACTGATAATTTTTACATATAATCTCTTATATTTTGGATAAAAGTCATCTATATGATTTTTCAATAATTTAGAAATCTTTTTAGATATTTCATTTGATTCTTTTAAAACACTAGTCAAGAAATCCTCAGTTTCATTTATCGTCTTTTCTTCTAAAAACGAAGAACCTCTTTGTTCATTTTCTGCGTTGACTAATATCTCTAATAATCTAGATTCATCATACTCCACAAGATTTTCTTGAGTTAAAAAAGAAAACTGTGAAACAAAACCTCCTTCTATTGAATATATCCAATTTCTATAAGGCTTTTCTGGGATTTCGATATTTTTTTCTCTAATAATACTTCTGTGTTCTTTGATAAAAGTGTTTAATTCCTCTCCAAAGTGAATATCAGAAAAATCAATTTTATCAATTAACCTCTTTATAAATTCTAAATCTAAATTAGTTTCGTTATCCAATTGAACAAGCAATTTTTGAATTAATTTAGTACTTAATAATTTTTCAGGAACACCTTCTAAAAATTCTTTACCTTCTACTAACAATTTTTTTGATTTTATAAGTTTATACAATAATTCAATGTTATTGTGTTCTAAGATTTCTTTTAAAGTATAGTAACGAAAAATTGATGATACATTAAAAATTTCAGTCAATCTTTCAATACACTCTGGTACAAGGTTGATTGCTATTTTACTCTCATCTTCAATATATAAATACATCTTCTGTTCCTCAAAAGTATTTACAAACCAGTATCCCAAAAGAGTTTTATCTTGATTGAAACTGGAGTTAATAACATTACTATCTTTTGCAATAATTCTTCTCAGTTCATTTAATTGCTTACTATCGAAAATTTTCTCTTCCTTAGCTTTCTTATAGATAATGTACAAATCATCTATAAAATAACTTTGATTTCCTTTAGAAATAATCTCATAAACAGCCTTCCAATCGTTATCACTTAGCTTTTCAATATTTTTAACAATAAATGTCCAAAATGTAGAGAAAGAGTTCAACTCAATTGTCTTTAAAGTTTCTCCCTGAAGTAGACCATTCAACAATAGTCGACTTAGGTCATCATTATCATTTTTAATAACCTTATCCAAAAGAGAACTTAGAAACTTAAAATCACTGCAAATATTATCTAATGATTTATTGTAATCTTCTTGTTTAAATGAGGGATTTAAAAGATTATTCCAATCTTTTCTATATGCATGTGTTCCTAATTTTTCATTTATGTTAGAAACCAATTTTTCAACAAAAGTTGGTAAATCCTCAAATTTATCGCCGTACCATATAATTTGAGTATGATTTTCTAAACTAAAAAATTCCTTAATAACACCTCTATAATGTTCATCAACTCTCTGATTACCTGTGTTCTCTGACTTCATCAAGGCATAGTTCTTACTATCTTTACAAAGTAAAGATAAAATTTCATCTTCTTCAAGACCTGCTCCAATAAATAAAACAGTAGGTTTTGTCTTTTTAAACCATGTTACTAGATTTTCAAAATTTTCCCTATTTTTTAAATAGGTTTTTGAATAATCTGCGGATGAACTTACAAAATACTTTACATCACAATCTGGTGTTCCATGGATATGTAGAACATCACCAAATTGTAGCTTCCCATTCTTGTTCTTAGTAAATTCATTGAGATCATTAATAGTAACTACAGAATTTTTTAAACGTTTAATATGATTTTCAATTTCATAGTCGTAGTTAGAAGTAATAAATACTGCATTCAAACTTGCTAAAGATTCTACTGTTTGATTAACTATTGAATATGGTAATAGATTTTTAAAATATCCTTTTTCAAAATCTAGTCGTCGCTTTTCAAAATCTTCACCAAAAACTTTTTTTAATTCATAGTTTACAAGATCCACTTTACGTTTATTACTAATACTAGATTTGCTAATTAAATCAAAAACTACGTGATGTTCTCTTCCAAGCCTTTTTTCACCACTTACCGATAAAACTTGTCCTTGCCAATACTTAATAAGATGTTCAATATAATTGTTCCAATTAGGATAACCTTGAGCAATTGAAACTCCTGCGCCAATAAAAATTACTAAGTTTAACTTTTTTATAGCCTCGGTTACATCATCTATCAAATTTTCATAATTAAGATTATCTTCCATAACTTATTTCCTCACTCTCCCTTCAGTGCTTCAAATTTCGCTTTCATAGTTGGGTTTTTTCGGGTTAATTTTTTAACCGAAACATCTTCCAATTTGTTATTAGCGAGGCGAAGTTGGTTTTCTGATGTAGTAAGGAACTTCTTGACCTCTTCCATACGCTTAATAGCCTTATCGATTTCATCGATAGCTTTACCGAAGTTGGTCGAAGCGGAGTTGTAGTTCTTGGCAAAAGCTACTTTGAAGGCATCCAAATCTTCTTCAAAATGCGTAATATCGATATTCTGCTCCCGAACCAAGGCTAGCTCTTGCTTGTATTTAAGAGAATTAAGCGCCGCATTACGCAAGAGACCAATCAACTGGATAAAGAACTGAGGACGGACAACATACATCTTTTCATACTCATGACTGACGTCAACAATCCCTGTGTTAAAGTAGTCGTTATCTGCTTCTAGCATAGTTACCAAAACCGCATATTCACAGTTCTTTTCACGACGGTCCTTGTCTAATTCTTTGTAAAAATCCGCATTCTTGTGCTTCTTCTCTGTTCCGTCTGCTTCATTTTTCATCTCAAACATGATGGAAATGATTTCAATGCCATTTTCATCGCATTCACGGAAGATAAAATCTCCCTTAGAGCCTCGCGCAGAGACCTTGTTATCCTTCTCAAAGTAGGCATTTGGAAAGGCAAAACTACGAACCTTGTTAAACTCACTCTCTGCATACTGTTCCAAACTTTCCCCGATAGCTTTTGTAGATTGTTGGGCTTTGAAATTCTTATAAAATTCGACTTGTTCACTAGCTGCTTTGAGCTGGGCTTCGTAATTCTGCTTAATAGAAGCCAATGACAATTCATTTTCTTTCTCTTGCAAGAGAAGCCGATTTTTGACCTGGTCTCGTTCTTTTTCTAGGTCAGAGAGGGTCTTTTGTAGCTGATTTTCATGCTCCAAACGTAAGGTAGCCAATTGGTTTTCCAAGGCCTGTACTTCCTTGTCCTTTGCTAATAAAGCCTGATGGCTTGTCTGCTCAACCTCTTTCTTAGCCAGCTCTTTCTCTGTATCAAAGTTTTGGATTTGGCTCTGTAGCTGCGCGATTTCTTGGTCTTTTTGAGCTAGTTTAGTCTGTTGCTCATTCATGGCCTTTTGCTCAGCCAAAGCCAGTTCCTGCCTCATGCGATCGTGCAATTCCTTATCGAACTCAGCTGTCCTCACTTGGGACAAGAGTTCAGCATACTGACTCTCATTTACTGTAAAGACTTCCCCACAGTTGGGGCATTTGATTTCGTTCATGGATTATCCTCTTTCATGAAAATTCTCCATTATATTATACCATTCCTTGTTATAAATGAAAAACTCGGGCTAATTCTCTAAGGCTTGCTTCAAATTCCCCTTGACTTGTTTGATAAAACAGTGTACTATACTACTGTATATACACATAAAGGAGATTATAATGAAAATTAAATCTAAAAATCAATTTTTAACCATAACCGCTTTGCTCACAGCCTTAGCAATTGCCATTCCTATGGTTATGCCCTTGAAAATTGTCATCCCCCCTGCTTCTTATACGTTGGGGAGCCACGTCGCCATCTTTCTGGCTATGTTTATCTCGCCTCTAATGACTGTGATTGTCATTTTAGGATCTACTTATGGTTTTTTGATAGCTGGTTATCCATTTGTAATTGTCCTACGTGCTTTCTCTCATATTGTATTCGGTACCCTTGGGGCTATCTACTTGAAGAAAGCTCCCGAAACCTTAAATAATCCAATTAAGAAGTGGATTTTCAATATTGTAATGGCCATTATCCACGCATTAGGGGAAGTGGTGGTCTGCGTTATTTTTTACAGCTCCACTGCTTATCCAAGTGGTAATCTTTTCTATTTATTGTTTATCTTGGTTGGCTTTGGTACTATTATTCACAGTATCGTAGACTTTCTGATTTCCGATTTTATTTTCCAAGCTTTGAAAAAAATTAGATAAGCCTTGCAACTTATTCTTATTTGTCTTAAAATGAAGCTATGACAAAGCAAAGAAAAGAAAAATTATTAGAACTTTTAAAACAATCTAGTGTTGCTATCAATGGTCAAGCTTTGGCTGAGCATTTCCATGTTACCAGGCAGATTATTGTTCAAGATATTGCCTTACTTAGAGCTGATGGTGCTCCTATCCTATCCACTAATCGTGGATATCTATATAAAGGAGCTGACGACATTCCTACTTTTCATCGGCTATTCAAGATTAAACATGGCGTAGAAGATATGGAAGCTGAACTATTAGCCATTGTTGATAATGGTGGTCGAGTCCAGAATATTCTGATTGAGCATCCAGTTTATGGTGAAATACAGACTTACCTGAAGTTGACCTGTCGCCGTGATGTCCAACATTTTCTTCAACAGGTCAAAGGATCTCAATTCCGTCCTTTATCTGAGTTGACTGATGGAGTTCACTATCACCTGATTCAAGCTGACTCTCAACAGGATTTGGATTATGTTGAGACTGCTTTGAGGGATTTGGGGTTTTTGTTGGAGTAAACAAAAAAAGACTGATTAGGATCTAACCTAGTCAGTTTTTTTAGTACATACTTTTACGCCAACCACCTTCTATCCGCTCGTGATAGTAATATTCCGATAGTTCCTCATCCTCCATCATACGCAGAAGTTCCAGCATATCATAGGCTAAGTCTAGCTTTGACAGAACATCCTTGTCTACCCAAGAAATCTCGCCCTCTTCTGTCGAGTGAATCTGACCAGAAAATTCAGTCGCTTTGTAGCAAAAGACGATATAGCGAATTCCCTCATCCGTATGCCAGTTCTTTACCCCGACCAATTTTGGATGACGAATGGTTAAACCTGTTTCCTCTAAAATCTCACGCACAACTGCATCATGGAGAGACTCACCCTTCTCGATATGGCCACCCGGAAAGGCATAGCCAGACCAATGATTACGCTCAGGAGAGCGGTATTGCATAACCACACGTTCGTTCTCGAGTTCTTCTATAAGGCAAATATTAGTTAAAATCGTTTCTTGGGCACGTGACATGGATTCACTCACTTTCTAAGTTATTAAAACATATCTTCGTTGTATTTTACTTCTGACTTCATGATAAAGGGATTGATCAATTCATGATGTTCATAAGTACTATGAACCAAAAAACCTCTAACAATGATGATTTCTTTATCTTGTATATGATAGTCTATATTGATGGGAATAGCAGGATTTTGAATAATTGACAAAACAAAGAATGCTGCAAACCAAAGATAAAGTACCACTAATCCACTAAATAATTGAAAAATAAGGTGGTACCATTGAAAATCTCTTGTTCTTAAAAAGACTACCCAAGGATGGATAAAAAGGGTTAAACAAAGAATAAAAAACCAACTATCCCACAAAACCGGAGTTAAGGATAGACCCCAAACTAACAAAATCAAATGAAGAATGACGAAAGTAAGCAAGGCCAGATAGAGTGTTTTAAATGAAAATAATTTAGACAGATTTTCTTTGGTCATGTTTTTTCCTCTTTTTTTCATTATATTTTAAAATCAACATCGTAAATGCTGAAATGAAGAAGAAAATTAGATAGGTTGCAATCGGAAACCAAACATAGCGGGAATCCAAAGTGATTAAAGGTGGTAAAAAGCCTTTTTCGTGTTTCAATCTAATTCCTACAAAACAATGAAAAAGAAAAATCGGGCCATTTAGATAGAGAAAAAATTCGGAAACGTCTTTCAGCGAGTTAGGCTCCTCTCCTCTCAGGCTTCCAAACCAAGAATAGAATGGGAAAGTAATCAAAAGAAACAAATTTAGATACAAGGGGCTAATATAACTAAACTCACGAAGCGGAGCAGGGATACTCTCATTACCAAATGTTAAATATCCCACGCCAAGACCAACCATTATAAAGAATATATAACCTAAAAGAGCTTCTACTATCCAATGTTTTTCCAACCAAAGGATAAATTTGTTCCCCTGAACTTTTACTTTTCTTTTGTTTTTATTTTTCTTTTTGGTTTTACTTCGCATTCACCAACTCCACAATCTTCTGGAAAGTCTTGCCATTTCGGATAGTCAGTTGCTTGTAGAAACTAGACTTGAGCAGTTTCTTATGATAGTTGGACTTGAGATAGTCTGATTGGTCAGCATTGCTATAAAAGAAAGCTATCTGACCAAAATGCAGCTGCTCCTTGTCATTCGCCCAACTGCCTGCTAGCTCTTGAACGCTTTCCCTGTCTACTTCTGGCAGATAAAAGAGAACATCTCGCCGAAAGGCTGTTTGATCCTGCCACCAAGCAGGAAGATTGGCTATTTCTTTTTCAAGCATGGCAGAGCTGACAAGGACAAAAGGCAGAGGAAAATCGTAAGACCGACTGAAATAAGCCGACAATATCTCTCGAATCCTCTCCTCCTGCTCCTCGCTATTAAAGAAAAGATTGCCACTATTAATGTAGGAAACTGGATTTTCAAAACCCAAGCCAGCTAAATCCTTCTTCAAATCAGCCATAACGACCTTATTTTTCCCGCCAACATTAATGCCACGGAGTAAAAGTGCATAACGCATGTGTGCTCCTTACAAATATATCTATTATTTCCAAACTAACTGTTAGAGTTTTTCGAGTAAATCATCCGTTTTTCTTTCACGGCTTTTCCTAAGTCAATGACTTTTTCCTCACCGTCAAAAACAAAACCCATTTTTTCATAAAAGGCGATGGCACGTTTATTATCTTCTAAAACCCATAATATAATCTCTTGATAACCATACAAGGCAGCAAAAGCAGCCTGCATTAACTGCTGTCCTACACCTTTGCCATAATAATCTTTTAAGACATACAAGGCGAAAATATCACCAGCTATCCTAGCTGGATCTCGAAAATCACCGTAGCTAACAAAGCCGACTACTTTAGCATCATCCAAAGCGATCAAGGTATTTTCAGGATACTTTTGACTATATAATCGGCACTTATCCAAAGTCATCTGCTCTTGAAATTCCGCAGGCAAAATCTCATCATAAGCTTCACGCCATGTCCGCCAATGAACTCGGGATTTCCCTTCTATCTCCTCAGCTGTTTCCATTGCTTTGATAGTGATGACCATTTGTTTCCTCCTTGAATAAATCTATCTCAATTATTCCGCCTGAAAACCATTGCTATCTAATTTCCCATTTTCTCCCCAAACAACTACATAAACATTTTTGGGTAAGCTAGTAAAATCAACATAGTCAGTTAGACTCGCTCCTTCAGGAATATCACCTTCCAGATTGAGATACAAATTCAATTGAGCCTCATACTTTTCTGATAATTGGATCATATCCTTTCTTAATTTCTTTATTTCATCTGCTGAAGCATCATACTTCTCTGTCTTGGGATTATACTTTAGTTCTTTTTTAATTTGAACCAAATCACGATAAAACCCTTTTTGGTCATCAGTTACATCGTAATCCAAATCTGTTCTCAGCTCCTTAAATTTCACTGGCTTTAGAACAGACTCTTTATCAAAATATAAGGTATTCAACATAGGATGGGAATTTGTATCTAAGACATAAGAAAAGATAAGATTTGTTAGTATCGAAGATGGTTTATCATCACTATTAGCATAATAGGAATAAGTCCTATCTTCTAACTTATCAGTTAAAATTTTGTCTACACCTTCTGTCAATTGAACTTTTACATAATATTGATAAGAAAAATGACTGACCCAAGTTGGAATCTCTATGTTCTTAACCTTCAATCCTAAATTATCTTCAAAAGCTGTGTTCACAACATATTCAATATGCTGCTTTTCCTCTTTCGTAACAAGTTTTGTCGGCAAAAATGCCCAAAGCAATTGAACTATCGGTATCATGCCTATCACAAAAATTGAAATAAAGAAAATAAGTATTAGTTTAATTAGATCCTTTTTCACTTCAATTCCCCCACTTAAACTTCTCTAACTTATTTTTTACATAGCGACTCATTGACTAGAGATGTAATTAAGAGCTTAGTTTGCAACTTTGGTACAGATTATATTTTTCAATCCATTGCCTTTATTTCCAAAATCATATCGCGAATCTGCGCGGCCAGCTCGAAGTCCAGAAGTCCGGCAGCTTCTTGCATCTGTCCTTCTAGTTTCTTGATCATGTCCTTGCGCTCTTGCTTGTTGAGGCTTTCAATTTCGACGGTTTCTTCCTTGTCTGGCAGGGCAGCCTTGGTCACACTGATTAGGTCGCGGATTTCTTTCTTGATGGTCTGAGGTACAATGCCGTGCTCTTCGTTATATGCTATCTGGATTGCCCGACGGCGGGCAGTTTCATCAATAGCGCGCTGCATGGACTGGGTCATGGTGTCCGCATACATAATCACATGCCCCTCACTGTTGCGGGCTGCCCGGCCAATAGTCTGGATCAGGCCACGTTCGTTGCGAAGGAAACCTTCCTTATCTGCATCAAGAATTGCCACCAGACTAACCTCAGGAACGTCAATTCCCTCGCGTAGCAGGTTAATCCCAACCAGAACGTCAAAGACACCTAAGCGCAGGTCTCGGATAATCTCAGTCCTCTCCAAGGTCTTGATGTCCGAGTGCATGTATTTAACCTTGACACCCATTTCCTTGAAGTAGTCCGTCAAGTCTTCAGCCATTTTCTTGGTCAGAGTTGTGATAAAGGTCCGCTCATTCTTTTCAACACGGGCATTAATTTCACCTAAGAGATCATCAATCTGACCCATAGTTGGACGGACTTCCACCTCTGGATCCAGAAGCCCTGTCGGCCGGATAATCTGCTCAATAACAGTATCCGTCTGTTCATTTTCATAGTCGCCTGGCGTAGCCGATACATAGACAATCTGGTGAACATGGCTCTCAAACTCCTCCCGGCGCAGCGGACGGTTGTCCAAGGCAGACGGCAGACGGAAACCATAATTAACCAGCATCTCCTTGCGAGAGCGGTCGCCATTGTACATACCCCGAATCTGTCCCATAGTCATGTGACTCTCGTCAATCATAATCAAGAAATCATCAGGGAAAAAGTCCAGAAGGGTATAAGGCGGCTCTCCTTCGCACCGACCATCCATGTGGCGAGAATAGTTCTCAACGCCATTCGTATAACCCATCTCACGCAGCATTTCAATATCGTACTCTGTGCGCTGCTTCAAGCGCTGAGCATCCAAAAGCTTGCCTTCCTTCTCAAAGATAGCTAACTGCTCTTCCAGCTCGGCCTGAATTTTAGCAATGGCTACTTCCATGTGGTCTTCATTGGTCACGAAGTGAGTAGCTGGGAAGATGGCCAAATGATCCACCTCACCCAAGACTCGACCGGTCAAGGCTTCAACCTCACGAATCCGATCAATCTCGTCTCCGAAAAACTCCACCCGAAAGGCATGCTCATCCCGAGAAGCTGGGAAAATCTCCACCACATCGCCTCGAACACGGAATTTTCCCCGCTGAAAATCAATGTCATTGCGCTCAAACTGGATATCTACCAAATCATTAAGTAGCTTGTCACGAGAAATCTCTAGTCCAGGACGCAGACTTACCACGCTGTCGG
>ERZ772948.1950-NODE-1950-length-11011-cov-4.006937_pt1 | contig 11011 bp, 12 predicted proteins | sample MGYA00511945_ERZ772948 | MGnify/ENA primary metagenome ERZ772948 (study PRJEB29015, sample SAMEA2737927) | human oral metagenome | biome: human oral; feature: human-associated habitat; material: dental | place: China | collected 2141 ... | reverse complement strand
TCTATATATGCTGACTATACTTAATGGTCTAACTCATGACTGAAGTCACAAGTGTGCGACCATATTTTTAATCAATTGGAAAAAGCAATACAATCCTCCTTCCTGTACAATATATTATTTATAATTATTTTTTCATATTTTCTTAAATTTCAAAAAAATCTTTATCCAATATCTTATATTTATTTCTACCAATTCTTTCTAATTTTTCATCCTTTACTAAATCACTCAAAACTCTTGAAAGGGAAGGTCTTTCTACTCCAAAATATTCTGCTAATGCTCCTAAATTTTGTATAGAAAATAAATTATTTTTTTGATTTTTCTTTACATAATCACAAAATTTTTTCTTTATAGTTTTATTATTAAAACTATTCCATATCTTACTTGTTAAAAGTTGAGTTTTATTTGAAACTTCATTTAAGAAATTTTCTAAAATTTTTTCTTTTGAAAATAATATTTTTAAAAATTCTTTTCTTTCTATAAAAAGTATTTCTGCTTCATCCTTTGCATTTAAATCAACAGGGAAACTATTTTTTTTACCAAATACAAAGGCTGATGCTATCACATCACTTGGAACTAATTCTTCAATTTTTATAACATTGCCTTCTTCTGTAAGCATTTCAGTAGTTAAAGTACCTTTTAATATTATATAGAGTCCTCTTACTTCATCACCTCTAAAAGCTATTGACTCATTAGGAGAATATTTTTTTATTTCATACTTATTTTTTTCTAAAATATTTTTTATGGTTTTTTCATCTATACCATTAAAGACAACTGTTTCTTTTAAAATTTCTATCATATTATCCCTCTATTCAATATTAGCAAAATTTATTTCTAACTTTTCTATATCTGGCTCAAATCTTCTGTATTTTACACCTGCTGCATCTAACATTTTTTTTGAAGCTCTATTAGAATCAGTATTTGTATATTTATCTGATAAATATACAATTTCTTTTATACCACTTTGAATAATAGCCTTAGTGCATTCATGACAAGGAAAAAGTGCTACATAAATAATACAATCTTTTAAAGACTTTATACTATTTAATATAGCATTTAATTCTGCATGGCAAACATAAGGATATTTTGTATTTAAAAATTCTCCATCTCTTTCCCAAGGAAATTCTTTATCATCACAACCTTTTGGTAAACCATTATATCCTACACCAACTATTCTTTTATCTTCATTAACTATACATGCTCCTACTTGTGTATTAGGGTCTTTACTTCTCATAGAGGATAAAATTGCTATTCCCATAAAATAACTGTCCCAATTTATATAATTTTCTCTCATATTATCACCTTTATTTTTTAATATATTTATGATAACATTTTCTTTTTTTTATCGCAACTATAAAAATAACTGTTACAAACTTATAAATAAACTAGTCTGCAACAGTTTTTTTAATATTAAATAAATAGATTATTATTTGATTTTTCAGCTTCTCCTAAATATTGTCCCACTCCACCATAATTTATACCATCTATTAATTCTTCTTCACTTATCCCCATAACATCCATAGACATAGTACAAGCAGTTATATTCACTCCTGAATCTATAGCCTTTTTAATTAATTCTTCCAATGACATAATATTCTTTTTCTTCATAACACTTCTTATCATCTTAGCACCAATTCCAAAGAAATTCATCTTTGATACTGGTAAATCTTGGCTATTTTTAGGTAACATCATAGCAAACATCTTTTCAATAAAACTTTTTTTAGCTAAATTCTTTTTCTTTAAAATAGATAAGCCCCAGAAAGTAAAGAACATTGTAACTTTTTTACCCATAGTAAGAGCTCCATTAGCTATTATAAATGCTGCTATTGCCTTATCTAAATCTCCACTAAAAACTACCATTGTCATATTTGAATTATCTTCAATTATTACATTTTCTTGATTTTTCTCTATAACTTTTGAAGTCTGTCCTTTTTGGAGAGTGGCATAAGTCAATCCATCTTTTTTATCTAAAGATAAAAGAGAATTTTTTGTAACTTTACTCCAAGCTTGAATATCATTATAGAAACCTGGATCTGATACTTTTACTTTTAATTTCTCATCTTCTCCTAATTTATCAATCTTTTCTTTTATTTTTACAAGTGGTCCTGGACAAGAAAGTCCCGATAAATCTAAGTAATCTTCTTCTTTTTCAATATTGCTATTACCTTCTTTAGTCAAAGAGCTTTCTTTTTGAGTGTTTACAATTACTTTTTCTTCACTTTTTATTCCACCAGCTAAATTTTTTACCCTATATCCTTTCTGACTTAAAAATCTTGTTGCTATATAGCCTCTCAATCCAACAACACAATATGTCCAGATTTCTTTATCCTTTGGAAGTTCAGTATATCTTTTTCTAAGCTCACTTAAAGGAATATTGATGCTATTATCAAATTTTCCACCTATTAATTCTAATTCTTCTCTTATATCTAAAATTATAGTTTTCTTCTCATCATACTTTTTTAAATCCTCCATAAAGACTTGCTCCAATAAATCATCTTCTATATTTTGTCCAATAAAACCAACCATATTAGCTGGTGATTTTGCTGATAAGAAAGGTGGAGCATAGGCAAGCTCTAATTCTGCTAAATCATCTATTGTAGCTTTAAATTTTATACTTGTTGCCATTACATCTATGAATTTATCCACTCCACTTATTCCAACAGCTTGAGCTCCCAATATTTGTTTATTTTCTTTATTATATAAAGCCTTTATACTTATAGGACTTGCTCCTGGATAATAGGCTGCATGGTTATTAGGATGTAAATATATTTTTTCATAAGTTATATTTAATTGTTTTAAACTTCTTTCATTTAATCCAGTTGAAGCTCCTGTTAATTCAAATATTTTAATAATTGCAGTTCCTAAACTTCCCTTATATTTTTCATTTCTTCCTACTATATTCCCTGCTACTATTCTTCCCTGTCTGTTAGCAGGTCCTGCAAGTGGAATTCCAACATTTTGATTTGTTATATAATTTTTAACAAGAATACTGTCTCCTAAAGCATACACTCCATCTATATTAGTTTCTAAATTTTCATTGACAAGTATATGTCCTCTTTCCCCTAAATTAATTCCTGAACCTTGTAAGAACTTAGTATCTGGACTAACTCCTATTGACAATATTACCATATCTGTTGTAACAATTTTTCCACTTTCAAGTTTAATAATAATTTTATTTGCATCCTCTTGAAATTCAACTACTTTTTCTGAAGTCATTAGCTCAATTCCATTATTTACAAGTTCATATTCTAAAATATTTGAAATTTCACTGTCAAATGGAGCTAAAATATGAGGTGCTGCTTCAATTAAAGTCACATCTATTCCTAAATGCTTTAAATTTTCGGCTGTTTCAATCCCTACATAACCTCCACCAACAACCACTGCTTTTTTTATAGAATTATTTTTAATTTCAGATTTTATCTTATCCATATCATTTATATTTCTAAGTGTAAATATTTTTTTATTTTCTATTCCTTTTATAGCTGGAAAAATTGGTTTTGCCCCTGGAGCTAAAACTAAGAAATCAAAAATTTCTTCATATTCCTCTCCATTTTTAGTTTTAACTTTTACTTTTTTATCTTTTCCATTAACTCCAACAACTTCACTATTTACTCTTACATCTAAATTAAATCTAGCTTTAAGACTTTCAGGAGTTTGAACTAAAAGACTTTCTCTATTTTGAATTATATCTCCTATATAATAAGGCAATCCACAGTTAGCAAAGGAAACATATTCTCCTTTTTCAAATATAACTATTTCTAAATTTTCATCTAATCTTCTAAGTCTTGTGGCAGTAGAGGCTCCTCCTGCAACTCCACCAACTATAAGTACTTTTTTCATAATATCCCTCCTACTTATAAATTTTTATAATTCTTAATTGAAGTATAGCCTTATACAATATTTTTGTAAAGTACAGTCATTTTTGTCCGTATTTACTTTTTTAGTAATTAATATTAAAATAAACAAAAGAGGTGAGTAGAATGGATAAAAATAAAAAATATAATTGTTTTTTTGAATTTACATTGGATATAGTTGGTGGGAAATGGAAACCAATTATTTTATATTATATAAACATTAATTCTGTTGCTCGTCACAGTGAATTAAAAAGATTTATTCCATCTATCAATGAAAGAATGCTTACTAGACAATTAAGAGAATTAGAAGAAGATAATTTAATAGAAAGAAAAGTTTATCCTATAGTTCCTCCAAAAGTTGAATATAGTTTAACAGAATATGGAAAAAGCTTAATTCCTATATTAAAATCTCTTGTGTTATGGGGAAAGGATTATGCAAAAGCTATAAAGTTTGATAATTTTAAAATGAACTTACCAGAAGAATAAAAACTGCACTTATAGCTTAATAACTAGAAAATTAAGTGCAGTATATCTATTTTTATTCCTCTACTGATTTTTTTAAAAGCATCATTGAATGTGGTACATCTGAAAATATTCCTCTTAAAAACTCTATATTTTCTTCATTAATAATTGAACTTTCAAGCCTTACTGTATGTTTTATACTAACTGAATTTTTATCTTCCTCAAAAATTTCGTGTCCAAAATGTATACTTCCTAAAGGAATATCAGTTTTATCCCAAAATTCTTTGTTCTCTTCAACAGAAGTTAAGATATATTCTAAAGGAGGCATATTTTCTAATTCCATTATTCCTTTGCTTCCTGTTTTAAATTCTCCATTTAACTTTATATCTTTTAAATCTTCTTCCCAAATATACCATTTATTGATATCAGCATAATATTTCCAAACTTTTTCCTTTTTAGCATTACAGGTTTATTATTTATGAGAGTTTTCAATAAATGGCATTCCATTATAAAAAAAGAACTAAAAAAATTAGATATTACTCAGCCACAATTTGTTGTTTTGACTTCTCTTGCATATCTTTTGCAAGAAGAGGATGAAGTTACTCAAATTATGCTTTCAAAAATATCTGGTATAGATGTTATGACTATTTCACAAATAATAAATTTACTTGAAAAAAATGGTTTTATAGAAAGAAAGCAACATTCTAAAGATACACGAGCAAATTCTGTTTTTTTTACTTTAAAAGGGCAAAATATTTTAGAAAAGGCTGTCCCACTTGTTGAAAACATTGATGAAAATTTTTTTAATATCCTAAGTGAAAAAGAACAACTTTTTAGAGAACTTTTAAAAAAATTATAAGATCATTATTTTATCTATTAATAAAAACTTAAAGTTTTAAAATCAGTTGAAATAATAATCATTAAATGTTATATTTTAAATATAATGTTTAAAATTAAATTATTAGGAGGAATTTTATGAGTTTTCAATGTGTGAAAAAATATGAAGATAGCTATGATAAATATGTACTTCTAGCTACTTCTGGAAAAATTGTACTACCAGATTATTTAGATAAAGAAAGTAAAAAACTTGCTGAAACAGTTATTAAGAAAAATAAATTTACTGCAAAAGCTTCTGAAAAAATCTCTATGACACTTGTAAATAAGAAAAAAGTAATGGATTTTATTATTGTAGGTTTAGGCGAAAATAAAAAATTAGATGCTAAAAATATAAGACAATATCTTTTTGATGGTTTAAAAAATATTACTGGAAAAGTTTTTGTAAGTTTTGATGATAAAGACTTAGATAATATGGATGTTATTGCAGAAGTAGTTGAACATATAAACTATAAATTTGATAAATATTTTTCAGAGAAAAAAGAAGAATTTTTAGAAGTTTCTTACTTAACTGATAAAAAAGCACCAAAATTAATAGAAGGATATGAACTTGCTAAAATTTCTAATATTGTCAAAGATTTAGTAAATGAACAAGCAGAAGTATTAAATCCAAAAGAACTTGCTGATAGAGCAACTAAATTAGGAAAAGAATTTGGTTTTGAAGTTGAAATATTAGATGAAAAGAAAGCACAAAAACTAGGAATGACTGCATATCTTGCTGTTGCAAGAGCTGCTCATCATAGACCTTATGTTATTGTTATGAGATATAAAGGAGATGCTAAATCTAAATATACTTATGGACTTGTAGGAAAAGGGCTTACTTATGATACAGGAGGATTATCATTAAAACCTACTGAAAGTATGCTTACTATGAGATGTGATATGGGTGGAGCTGCAACTATGATAGGAGCTGTGTGCTCTATTGCTAAAATGAAACTTAAAAAGAATGTAACTTGTGTTGTAGCTGCTTGTGAAAATTCAATAGGACCTAATGCTTACAGACCTGGAGATATTTTAACTGCTATGAATGGAAAAACAATAGAAGTTACTAATACAGATGCTGAAGGAAGGTTAACTTTAGCTGATGCTTTAACTTACATAGTTAGAAAAGAAAAAGTTAATGAAGTTATAGATGCTGCTACTTTAACAGGAGCTGTTATGGTTGCTCTTGGTGAAGATGTTACAGGAGTATTTACTAATGATGATAAAATGGCTAAAAAAGTTATAGAAGCTTCTGAAAATTGGAATGAATATTTCTGGCAAATGCCTATGTTTGATATATTTAAGAAAAATCTAAAATCTCCTTATGCTGATATGCAAAATACTGGTGTAAGATGGGGTGGTTCTACAAATGCTGCTAAATTCTTAGAAGAATTTATAGATGACATAAAATGGGTACATTTAGATATAGCTGGTACTGCTTGGGCAAGTGGTGCTAATCCTTATTACTCTCAAAAAGGTGCAACAGGGCAAGTATTTAGAACTGTTTACTCTTATATAAAAGATAGTAAAAACTAAATTTATTTCTATGATATAATTAAGGTAACAAGAATTTTGTTACCTTTTTGTTTATAATTTTATTATAGGAGGTTTTAACTATATGAAGTCTCAAAAAACAATAAAAGATATTATCATTTCTCTAAATAAACAACCTGTATTATTTATTGGTTCTGGTTTTAGTAAAAGGTATCTAGGATTAGAAAATTGGGAAGAATTATTAAAAAAGTTTATTTTTGACATATCTGATGATGAATTTAAATATGAAATGTATGCCAACAAAATTTCAGAAGAAGATTACTTATGAAGATATTATTTTGGATAATGGTTATTTTATGCCTGATTTAATAGTAAGTTATTATTTGCCAACTCTTTTAAAAACAAATTCTGGAGGACTTCCTATTTATAAATATTTAAAAGACTATAAAGGTAATATCTCTGAAAATATAAAAAATGAAATCACTAAGAGAACTGAATTAAAAGATTTTTTAAATAAGCAACAAAATAATTTAAAAGAAAATTATAGAAATACCTTGAATACAAAAACTGTTAATCATATAATTTCTCAAGAAGGGAATACAGAAGCATACAAAAAAATTTATTTTTTAGAAAAAGATGAAATAAATTTAGATGATTTAGAAAATTATTTAAAAAATATTATTACACAAAATTTAGTTAGTATTAAAAATAATAGTGAATTAAAAAGATTAATTAGAATCTATGATTTTTTAAAATTTAGAAAATAAAAAAGAGTCCTACATAAACCTGATTCAATAGTGCTAACTAGATTATTAACACCTAAATCTCAATAAGAGAACTCTTATTCTTTTAGAGTATTGCCTGTATAGTGAATAACACCACATTAAAAATACCCTATATATTTTTTACTATTTTAACATAAAATTACTAAAATAACAATAAAAAAATAAAATGTGAGATGATATGGAAAAATTAAAAACTATAAAAAAAGAATGTAAAATAGAATTTGAAGAAAAGAAATCAAAATTTATTGGCTATGTAAAACCTGTATTTTCAAAAGAAGAAGCTGAGGAATATATAAGATATATTAAGAATCTTCATTCAGATGCACTCCATAACTGTTCAGCCTATAAAATAAATAATAATGGATTAGAATTTTTTAAAGTTGATGATGATGGAGAACCAAGTGGAACTGCTGGTAAACCTATGGGTGATATTATTAACTATATGGAAGTAACTAATTTGGTTGTAATTGCCACAAGATATTTTGGTGGAATAAAATTAGGGGCTGGAGGCTTAGTTAGAAATTATGCTAAGACTGCTAAACTTGCTATAACTGAAGCTGAAATTATTGATTTTATTGATAAAATAGATTTAATTTTTGAAATTCCTTATGAGAGATTAGGCGAAGTTGAAAAATTATTAAAAGATTATGAAGCTGAAGTTATTGATAAATCATTTTTAGAAAAAATAATTTTTAAAGTTAGAATAAATAAAGATTTTTATGATAATTTAGAAAATTATCCATTTATTAATTTATTAGATATTTAAATTAAAAAGAAGGCTAAAAATAACCTTCTTTTTTACTTACTCAATTCTTGTAAATATTTCTCAATCTCTTCTAAATTTTCTTCAGAAAAAACTATAATATTTTCTTCGTTTAATTTTCTTGTTGTAAACCCTTGTCCTTCTATAACTTTCCCTGAAAAATTTCCATCATAGATATATGAACTTCCACAAGAGGGACTTCTTTCTTTTAAAATAGCAAAATCAGCTTGTTTTCTCTCTGCTACTTCATAAGTTTTTTCTGCACCATCTAAAAATTCTTCTGTTATATCCCTACCATCTTTACTATAAACCTTACCTTCTTTAATTTCTGATGGTAGTCTTGGAATAGGTAGTCCTGCAAAACATTCAGGACAAACTTTTACAATATCCACATTATATTTTTCTAGTAATGTTACAAGTTCTGGTGTAAGATTATTTCCACCAGAATACTTCACATTATCTCCTAATAAACAAGCACTAATTAGGACTTTAATTTTCTTTTTCATATAGTTCCCTCACATCTATTATACTTAATCCTTCTAATTTATCCTTACCTAATTTTAAAAGAAATTTTTTGAAATGTCTATGTTCATCTTTTTCAGTTACTTCAACTTTTTTCCCCTTAGCTAAGGCTGAACGATATCTTTCAAGCCAAGCTCTCCTTGTTTTCCATAAAATATAGTAAGGTAATTTAAATTTAAACATGAAACCAGAATTATCACATAATACATAACCTTCAAATTCTTCTAAACTCATTGTTTTTTCATGTAAAAAATTGTATAGCTCATCATAATTTTCTAATCTTGTAAGTTCTTCTTTTTTAGTAAGTAAATCAGAAGAAAATTCAATCTTTTTCATTAATTTTTCAGAAAACTCTAAATCTATATTATGAGTATCTAAATCTAATTTATTTTCAATAAAATCCAATAAGTATAAGTGCTCTCTATCATATTTTATTATATGAGGGTCATATTCAGGAGAAACTACTTCAAAAACGGCTGTACAATTATTTTCTATCATAGTTTTCTTTAATAATTCTCTTACCTCACTTTCCACCTTATCCCAAATATTTTGGAAAATATCTTTATACTTTCCAGAAGTTACTGATTTTGAAGTAAGCACAACTTCATTATTTACAACAGAGGCTAAACCTAAGAAGCCATTATATTTTTTAAATACTCTAATTGGGTAAATTGCATATTTATTTAAGTAACCTAAATTTACATGTCTTTCTCCAAAGTTAAAAAATTTATTATAACTTCTGATTTTAACTTCTCCACTGTCTTTATCTACAAATAACCCTCTTGCCTTTATTGTTAAATCATTCCATTTTTTCTTATTAAATGCTTCTCTATTGAAATTCAATGAAATTAAGTTATAGTCACATTCCTTAACAGTAATGAATTTATGTCCTATCATTTCATTGATAAGTTCATTTGCAGTATTGAATTCAACTTTTTCTCTAACACCTGACATTGGTAATTTTAACCCTCTATTGTATACATCATTTTTTATTCCGTATTTTTCAATATTTCCATCATTATCAATAGTTAAAACCTTTAATTCTCCACCAAATTCAACTCTAGCTTCAAGACAATATGAATATTCTCCATCATTTATACCTCTATGTCCATGAACTTGTATAAAATCTTGACATAAACCTTTCTTATAGTTTTCAGAGTAAATTTCTCCTATTTCAGTTTCATATCTTCCAACACCATGTATCATTTCTTTAGCTGAAACTAAGGTTAATTTTGGAACAAGAGGTAAACCTCCATGAGTACATAAGAATTTTTTACCTCTAAATTCAAAAGCAAAACATTGTCTTAGTTTCTTATATATTTTCTTTAAAGAGGCTCTCACATAGTCAATATCATATTCTTTTAAAAGAGGTAACAAAGTTGTTTCTTCAAAAGATTTTGTATATTTTTCTTCATCATAGATGAATTTTTTCATACTCTTTTCTTCATGATTTCCTTCAATTAAAATAACATTAGGTTTTTCTAATAAATCTAACATTATCTTAAAAGTTTCAACTGGTTGTATTCCTCTGTCAAAGTAATCTCCAACAAAAACATAAAGAGTTTCTTCATTAAAATCTTTTAAAATTTCTTTTAATGGTTCTGCACAAGAATGTATATCCCCAATAATTATAACTTTTTTGTATTCATTTACATCTGCAGTATAGAAATTTATTATTTCATCTATTGAATTTATTTTCTTTAAACCACTTGGTAATTTTTCATTATTTTTAATAGTTTCATAAGTTCTTTCTATAACTCTTTCAGGTACATATTTATAGTTATCTCTTTCCTTATTTCTCTTTAAAGCTTCTTCTAAAGCGACATCAAACTCTAGGCAGTACATAGTATATTTATATGTATTTGCTAAATCTCTATATTTATTCATAAGTTTAATATCAGAATGTGTAGCATCTATTATTGTAAAATCACCATTTTGCATTCTCATTTCTAAATATTTATATAATAATTCCCAAGTTACTTTATTGTATTTTTGACTAATTTCATAAGAACCATCTTCAAGTAAAACAGGGTTTGCAATATTTAATCTTATATTATCAGCACTTAATGTATATGCTTCTAAGTTATTTTCTTTTATCCAAGTGGATTTTCCACTTGCTTGTATTCCTCTTAATAATAATAATGTTCTCATAATTCTCCTTTTTTATATAAAATAAAGGTTGCTGTAAACACTTTTTAATGTAAATAAAAATAAGAGAGTTACATTCCAGATTTTAGGATAAAAATTAAATAGAATGA
>ERZ772948.1947-NODE-1947-length-11027-cov-10.258658_pt1 | contig 11027 bp, 8 predicted proteins | sample MGYA00511945_ERZ772948 | MGnify/ENA primary metagenome ERZ772948 (study PRJEB29015, sample SAMEA2737927) | human oral metagenome | biome: human oral; feature: human-associated habitat; material: dental | place: China | collected 2141 ... | reverse complement strand
CCTTGAGTGGACTCAAGCTATCTTGCGTGCAGCAGAAGCTAAAAAAGCTCCAGTTTTGATCCAAACTTCAATGGGTGCTGCTAAATACATGGGTGGTTACAAAGTTGCTCGCAACTTGATCGCTAACCTTGTTGAGTCAATGGGTATCACTGTACCAGTAGCTATCCACCTTGACCACGGTCACTACGAAGATGCACTTGAGTGTATCGAAGTTGGTTACACTTCAATCATGTTTGACGGTTCACACCTTCCAGTTGAAGAAAACCTTAAATTGGCTAAAGACGTTGTTGAAAAAGCACACGCTAAAGGTATCTCAGTAGAAGCTGAAGTTGGTACTATCGGTGGTGAAGAAGACGGTATCATCGGTAAAGGTGAATTGGCTCCAATCGAAGACGCTAAAGCAATGGTTGCAACTGGTATCGACTTCTTGGCAGCTGGTATCGGTAACATCCACGGTCCTTACCCAGCAAACTGGGAAGGTCTTGACCTTGACCACTTGAAGAAATTGACAGAAGCTGTTCCAGGATTCCCAATCGTATTGCACGGTGGTTCAGGTATTCCTGATGACCAAATCCAAGCAGCTATCAAACTTGGTGTTGCGAAAGTTAACGTTAACACTGAATGCCAAATCGCATTCGCTAACGCAACTCGTAAATTTGCTCGTGACTACGAAGCAAACGAAGCAGAATACGACAAGAAGAAACTCTTCGACCCACGTAAATTCTTGGCTGACGGTGTAAAAGCTATCCAAGCATCTGTTGAAGAACGTATCGACGTATTCGGTTCAGAAGGTAAAGCATAAGCAGCTTGTAAAAGCTTAATATAACAGGGTTTATCCAATTTGGATAAACCTTTTTTCTTTGTTTTGTCACAAATTAGCCACACTTATTTAGTTAACGAATCTAATACAGGAATAATTAGATCTTTTGTTTTTTGCGTAACGTGCAAATATATATCTGTAACACGACTTCCTCGTGTATGTCCAACACGATCTTGAATCGCTTCGAGTGGAATTCCTTGCTCAGCTAAAAAACTGATACGTGTGTGACGAAAAATGTGAGTTGAAATAGAATCATCATTAGTACGAGAGTTTGAGCGATGACGTTCAACATTTGAATTAGAATAACAGGAATAGCTAGTACAAAAGCTTCAAATATTTTAAAGATGGCATAAAAAATAGTAATTGAACATATGGTATAATAGAATGAAATCAAGTGATGGCAACACATCTAACCTAAATCTAAATAGTATAAAATTACGAGGAGATGATAAGATGAACGATTATATAAAATTCAATGAAGATAGATGGAATAATGTAAAAAATGACTACACTGAGCCATTGATACATGAAGAATTAGAAGAAGTTAGAAAACATCCCATTTCTGTTGCCTTAACTGTTGGGAAAAAAGTTCCGAAAGAATGGTTTGAAAAAGCCAACGGAAAAAAGATATTAGGGTTAGCTTGTGGTGGTGGACAGCAGGGACCAGTTTTCGCTGCAAAAGGTTATGATGTAACTATAATGGATTTTTCTAAATCACAATTACAAAGAGATGAGTTGGTTGCTAAAAGAGAAGGCTTAAAAATCAATACCGTTCAAGGCGATATGACAAAACCGTTTCCATTTGAAAATGAAACTTTTGATATTATTTTTAATCCGGTTTCAAATGTATATATAGAAGATTTAGAAAACATGTACAAAGAAGCCTCTCGAGTATTGAAAAAGGGCGGTTTGTTAATGGTCGGATTTATGAATCCTTGGATCTACATGTATGATGCTGACACTGTGTGGGACAAACCTGATGAGGAATTACAGTTAAAGTTTTCACTACCTTTTAATTCAAAAGAGCTTGAAGAGGAAGGCAAAATCACCATCAATCCAGAATATGGATATGAATTTAGCCATACCTTAGAAAGTCAGATTAGAGGACAACTTAAAAATGGTCTCGCTATGATAGATTTTTATGAATCATGTGACAAAAGACATAGATTATCACGTTATGGAAATGACTATATAGCTACACTTTGCATTAAACTATAATATTATAGAACATACTTCAGGAGAATAGCCCGTTTTGTTTTCCGTAAGGGTTAAAATCTAAATCCCAGTTTGTTGAAATAAAATAATTAAATAAAATGATAGAGAGGAGGTAAAAGCAAATAGCCGCTACTTCCTTTTTTGTTGTCAAACATTCAAAAATGGAAAGGAGAATTTATGAAAGAACTGAAAAAACACAGATAAAAAAGTATTGGCGCAAAGAGAAAGATTGGAAAGACCACCTATGAGGTTGTTGACCATTTCAATGAAAATGCAACTGAAACAATGCAAGATAAACTTACAAGAATAATGCTGAGGGAGCTTAGGAGAAAATCGGATGAAAAAAGATGATTTTGATTAAAAAGTCCTTGACAAGTAGCAACGGGAAAAACAGCGAAGTCTATTCTAATTTTATGTGGTGCAAGGCTTGCATAATATAGGAAATATAAACGAATAATCAGGCTATAGATAGAAAATCTCGCTCCAGCGGGATTTTTCTTGTATAATGAAGCTAGAAAGTAGCTGATGGAGGTAAAGAAAGGTTGAAATGCAAGGAAAAAATATTTAGCGCTGTTATTGATCGGCCGGTCGGTTTTAAAGATTCTTTTGGGAATGTCTATCCGATTAATTATGGCTATATCCCTGAGCTGATGGGTGGAGATGGCGAAGAGCAGGATGTGTATATTGTTTCCCATGACCAGCAGCAGCCTCTGGAAAATTTTACAGGAAAGCTGGTTGCTATCATCCATCGGCGTGATGATATAGAAGACAAGTGGGTTTTGGCTCCTGCTAATGAGGAGATTGACAAAATTTTGATAGCGGAGCAGACTCAATTTATGGAGCAGTATTTTGATTCTTGGATTGAGATGGTGGAAGAGAGCAATGATTCAAATCCTTAATATCCATGATAAAGACCAGAAATCGGCTCTTGTGAGCGCTGTTCTAAATGGTTTAGCTTAATAATGAAAGTCTATATTCGATTAAGTTTTCCTAAATATCGGATAAAATTACAAGACGGTAATTCACGAAAAAAATCGCATGGATGAATCTAAAATGATTTGTCCATGCGATTTTTATATTTAAGGAACTATCGTAAGCAAAGGTTTATCTAGCAGAATAGAAATTCTTACGCTTCTTTCTTTTTGAGCAAGATGAGACCACCGCTTGTAGCCAGAAGAATCGTTGCAACTGTAAAGAGAGCAGAGTTTTCCTTGCTTCCTGTTTGTGGGAGCTGGGTTTGCTGACTATTTGTTGCTTTTTGAGCTGTAGCGGTAGGCTGTGCTTCGCTTGTTTTCTGAGCTAGACTTTCTAATGGCTCTTCTTTCGCTTTCGGAGCTGTCGATTTGTCGGTTGTTTTTCCTGCTTGTTTTGGCTGAGATTTTTGGTTCAGAATTTCTACAATTTCGACACTTGGTTTGTGAATGACAGGCATATCTTTCAGCTCAGCCAATTGATCGCCAAAGACAGCGTTCGATACCCAACGGTAGAAGTGAATGGTATGCAGACGATTGGTTGGATTTCCAGCATAAACGAAGAGTGGATGTTCCTTGTAATTACCAGAAATAGCAACGATTTTATTGGCTAATTTTTCGTTTCCTGGCCACCAGCCTGCAATGTAGTAGTCGCTGCCAGCAATTGTAGCCAAAGTCTTGAAGTTTGCAGGGGCTTTTGCGATCCAGTTTCCAGAATTAGAATAGAAGAGATCATTCTTCTTATAGCCGCTAGTCAATGGATCTTTATCGTCTATAATAGCCTTCATCAGCCCTTCAAAATCGCTGCCACCAGAGAATCTTTCCGCATCAAATCCATCTAGAACACCGAGTTTTTCAAGGTGTTGCATAGCAGAGCCACCCACCACAATGGTTGGTTTGCGACCAAGGATAGACTTGTCAAATTTGTTACTTTCAAGGACGATGACATCAGCTTCCTCAGGTGTATCGACAATATCAAAACCTAGATTTTTCAATGCCAGAGCGGTATGAGTAGGTGAGTCCACTCCTGCCCAGTAGAATTGATGAGGGGGTGCATAGACCTTCATTGCTTTCAAGCTTGGCCCTTCCGGAACCTTATACAAGGCATCTCCATAAATAGCATAATAACCTAAAAGATTTGCAAAGGTTGATGTATCAACGATATAGCCATCTTCTGTCAGATAGACCTTCTTACCTTGGCGAATGGCTTGGTTGACAGCTTTGACTGCGCTGTCAGATGTATTCGCGATGACATAGTAAGGTGCTGAGTAGTTGATATCGCGCGTCCGAGTAGCACGGAGAGCAGTGACTTCGCCGAGTTTGCCATCAAAGAGTTTGTCTTTAAAGATAGGCTCAGCTTTAAAGCCTCTCATATCTGGGAAGTTTACCAAAAGCTCAGCATACATGGCAGCCCAGGCAGATTCGTTTGATCCTTTGTAGAGGATATGGTTGGCATAGCCACGCTTAGCTTGAGCCATATCAACAACTAGGTCGCCCTTCTTATAGTTGCCAACATCTTCCTTCAATTCTTGAATGACAACACCATTTCTCTTGAAGTATTCAATCATATTAAAGGCTTGTTGGGAATCATTGTCTTTGTCGAGACTCATAGGGATGACATAATAGTCAGGGAAGAATTTTTTCTGACCATTTTTTACCCGTCCAACAACCTTGCCGTCAGGTCCGACCAATTCATTTTCAGCTTTTGGATCTTCAACCTTGTTGATGCCACGGAGATAGAAGTTAAGCCGCATTTCCATGAGCTTGTCAGGATTTTGGGACAGGTAAGAGATACCTCCGAGGACAGCGTGATAACCAGCTTTATAGGATTCTTGATTGCCCTCAGGGATTTCAATGGTATGTCCTAATATACCGTGGTACATGGCATAAACACCAGTGTAGCCGGAGAAGGAGTCATCCCAGCCATCGCCCCAGTCTAGTTTAGGGATGATATAGCTGTTATACTTAGAGTTAGCGACGCCGGCACGTCCCATGTGGTGGGCGTTTTCCAGCATATTTTCAGACAAAAGGTCGTATTCAAAGTTTGGATCGTGCGGCGGTGTCGCTGGCTCAATCAAGAATTCTTTAACGAATCCATGAATGTCATAGAGAGCAATTGGATTCCATTTGTTAATGAGTCCAGCTACAGTACGGGTTTCTGGGTTGGCCTGATAGCTAGTGTCGCGGTTTGGATCAATTCCGTTGGCAAGAGCACGCGTATTGGCAACATCTCCGTCAGGATTTTCAGTAAAGTCAAAGAGGAAAATGAATTTCTTGAGAAGTTCTTTGACATTGAGGGTGATATTTTTAGCAGCACCGTTAGCATCAGTTGTTTGGAAAGAAATTTGCTCCTTGGTCGCAAAAGTATTGAAGAGCCCAGTGATGATGTCGATGGCTGGCTGTTCGTCAGCATGGGTGTTATTGATAAGGACTGGAAGTTTATAGTCCAGCGTACCATTTTTTAGCGCAGCTAACATTTCAGCTGGTTTAGTAAGGGCGACTTTATTGGTTGTGTTGAGATAGTCGTCAATACTCTTTTGGTCGGAGCTGATGATACCGAGCTTGACATCACGACCTTGGGCACTCTTTCCGATGTTCTCAATCTGTACCAAGCGATCCGTTTTAGCATCTTGTCGGCTCTTTTCGATAGCTGCCAGCATTTCATCGTGGGTATGGAAATCTTCGTAAGGACGAAGGACAATATTCTTGCGAATGGTCAGACCAAGATCTTCGCTGGTTCCGACTAATTCATGACTTCCCATAAAGTTGCGGTAGGTTCTACGGATATTGTTTGGTGTCCGCAGGCTTAAGTCTTGCCCAAATAATTCATTAAATTTGAGGGAAACTTTGAGGTCATTTCCATCAGCTTTTTCTCCGACAGTGACAAATGGATCGCCTGTGAAGGTGCCGTCCTCCATCTTCCAAGTTTTCCACTCGCTAATAGGCTTGTTGTCCAGTGTCCAAGTGATTTTACCAGCTTGAGCCCCCTGTTCTTGAATAGTTTCTTCAATGCTGGCTTTTTCGGACATGTAAACCTTACTGTCGGCAAGCTGAACCTTGTTTTCTTGGGAGCTAGCTGCGCGGACTTCTGTTTTAGTCGTAGCGTCCAGTTTTTGGGTAGTTTCAGCTGCTTTTTCCTCTGACGCTGTGGAAGGAAGACTTGGAGACTTGCTGTCGGCTTTATCAGATGAATCTTCAGATGGGCTGCTTTTTTCCAGTGGTTCAGCTTGTGGAGTAGTCGAAGGTTCTTCAGCCTTCTCTGTACTTGCAGGTGTAGGCTGCTCCACTAGAGTACTGATTTTGCTGTTGTCTTGTGGAGGTTCAGCAGGGTTAAGCGTATCAGCCGCCGTATTTCCTTGAGCTAAAACGGCCAATAGAACCGCAGCAGATAGACTGAGGGCTTGTGTGTATAAGCGTTTCTTATAAGAATTTTTCATAAGAAACCTCCTTTTTAATGTGTTCTTTAAGTTTAGTATAACAGAGTTTGAAACCGTTTACAAACAAAAACATAGATAAAAAATAAACTTCTAACAAAAGGATGAGATATGTATAATTCCTGAAGAGTAATTGAGTCTGATATTTACACAGCCCGCAATATTCGCAGTTTGAGTTTCTGCAAATTCATGCAAAAAACAGGCATTTATGCTACAATATTAGCAATAAAGATGATTGGAGCAAACGATGAAAGCGATTATTACGGTTGTTGGAAAAGATAAGGCAGGGATTGTGGCTGGTGTAGCTAGTAAAATTGCCGAGCTGGGGCTCAATATTGACGATATTTCTCAAACTGTTTTGGACGAGTTTTTTACCATGATGGCCGTTGTTTCTAGCGACGAAAAGCAGGATTTTGCAGCACTTCGTAGTGAATTTGAGGCCTTCGGTCAGACCCTCAATGTCAAAATCAATATTCAAAGCGCAGCGATTTTTGACGCGATGTACAATATCTAAGGAGAGGGCGCATGGATATTAGACAAGTTACAGAAACCATTGCCATGATTGAGGAGCAGAATTTTGATATTCGGACTATCACCATGGGCATTTCTCTCTTGGACTGCATTGACTCGGATATTGAGCGGGCGGCGGACAAGGTATACCAAAAAATTACGACAAAAGCGAAAGATTTAGTTTCAGTCGGAAATGAGATTGCTGCCGAGCTCGGGATTCCTATCGTCAATAAGCGGGTCTCCGTGACTCCGATTTCTCTAATTGGGGCAGCTACGGACGCTACGGACTATCTGCCTCTGGCTCATGCTCTGGATCGGGCAGCAAAAGAAATCGGTGTGGACTTCATCGGTGGCTTCTCGGCCTTGGTCCAAAAGGGCTATCAAAAAGGCGATGAAATCCTCATTAATTCCATTCCGCGCGCTTTGGCTGAGACGGACAAGGTCTGCTCCTCTGTCAATATCGGCTCAACCAAGACTGGCATCAATATGACGGCAGTTGCGGATTTGGGGCGCATTATTAAGGAAACGGCCCAGCTTTCTGACATGGGTGCGGCTAAGCTAGTTGTCTTTGCCAATGCGGTAGAGGACAATCCTTTCATGGCGGGCGCCTTTCATGGTGTCGGTGAAGCAGATGTGGTCATCAATGTCGGTGTTTCTGGGCCGGGTGTTGTCAAGCGGGCTTTGGAAAAGGTCCGTGGTGAGAGCTTTGACGTGGTGGCTGAAACGGTCAAGAAAACGGCTTTCAAAATCACTCGTATCGGCCAGTTGGTCGGTCAGATGGCCAGCGAGCGTCTGGGCGTCAAGTTCGGGATTGTTGACTTGAGTTTGGCGCCGACGCCAGCAGTCGGGGATTCAGTGGCCCGTGTCTTGGAAGAAATGGGTTTGGAAACAGTCGGTACCCACGGTACGACAGCGGCGCTTGCCCTGCTCAATGACCAAGTCAAAAAAGGCGGTGTCATGGCCTGCAATCAGGTTGGCGGACTGTCTGGTGCTTTCATCCCTGTGTCAGAAGACGAGGGCATGATTGCGGCTGTCCAAAATGGCTCGCTCAATCTAGAAAAGCTAGAAGCTATGACAGCTATCTGCTCGGTAGGTTTGGATATGATTGCCATTCCAGAAGAGACACCGGCTGAAACCATCGCAGCCATGATTGCGGATGAAGCAGCTATTGGCGTCATCAATCAAAAGACGACAGCTGTGCGGATTATTCCGAAGGGCAAGGAAGGCGATATAATTGAATTTGGCGGGCTCTTGGGGACAGCTCCGGTTATGAAAGTCAATCAGGCTTCGTCAGCTGCCTTTATTGCGCGTGGCGGTCAGATTCCTGCACCGATTCACAGTTTTAAAAACTAAGCATATAGGGGGCTGGGACAAAAGTCCTAGCCTCTCAATTGTCTTTGGATTGTCGAGCAAAGACGCAGTGGTTGAGTGGGCTCTACTACGCTGATTTCATCAGCTTTTACAGCCCTACTCAACTGTGCGGAGGTGGGATGACGAAATCGAATTCTAACGAATTACCAATTTCTGTCCCACTCTCTTTCCCTCTGTCTTGCTAAGTCAAGTGCGAGAGAATAAGCCACCCTTATCCGAGTGGCCTTGATTAAAAAGGAGATATTCATGGCAAAAACGAAATTATACATTATCCGGCATGGGAAGACTATGTTTAACACCATTGGTCGAGCTCAGGGCTGGTCGGACACTCCCTTAACTGAAGAAGGCGAACGTGGTATCCGTGAGCTAGGGATTGGGCTAAGAGAGTCTGGCTTGGAATTTACCAAGGCTTTCTCGAGCGACTCTGGCCGAACCATTCAGACCATGGGGATTATCCTAGAAGAGCTGGATTTGGTAGGGAAGATTCCTTATAAGTTTGACAAGCGTATTCGAGAGTGGTGCTTCGGGAGCTTTGACGGGGCTTATGGTGGCGATCTTTTCCGTGGAGTGATTCCAAGGGTGCGTGATACTGACAATTATAAGGAGCTGACTTTCCCAGAATTGGCCGACGGCTTGGTTGAAGTGGATACGGCTGGCTGGGCTGAGCCCTGGGAGCAACTCAGCGGACGGATTTTAGCTGGATTTACAGCTATTGCCCAAGAAGTGGAAGCTGCTGGTGGAGGCAATGCTTTGGTTGTCAGCCATAGTATGACCATCGGGACTTTTGCTTATCTGATTGATAAAGCCATTAGCAAAAATCCTGAGGTGGACAACGGCAGTGTGACAGTTGTTGAATATGAAAAGGGGCAATTTACGATTCAGATCTTGGGAGATGTATTCTACCGTGAAGTTGGTGCCAAAATTTTGGACGCTGAAATAAACAGTTAAAAGAAATCATGGAAATAGTTGAGTTTTATTGAGCTGTCTTCTTTCAATCTTAGAAACTGCTTTTTTTCAGAAACGTGATATAATGGAGGAGAATAAGGGGGGAAGTGTATGGCAAAAACAAGATTATACCTGATCCGGCATGGCAAAACGATGTTTAATACAATCGGACGAGCTCAGGGCTGGAGTGATAGTCCGTTGACAGCAGAAGGCGAACGTGGCATCCATGAATTAGGGATTGGTTTGCGAAAAGCGGGTATTGATTTTAAACTAGCTAGATCCAGTGATTCAGGTCGAACCATTCAGACCATGGGAATTATTTTGGAAGAGCTAGGCTTGACTGGAAAGATTCCTTACAGGTTTGACAAGCGCATTCGAGAGTGGTGTTTTGGCAGCTTTGATGGTGGCTATGATGGTGAGCTCTTTATGGGGGTCATGCCTAGGGTTTTTAATATCGACCATGTCCATCAACTCAGCTATGCCGAGCTGGCAGAAGGTTTAGTAGAAGTCGACACGGCTGGCTGGGCTGAAAATTGGGAAAAACTCAGCGGCCGAATTTGGCAAGGCTTCTCAGAGATTGCTGAGGAGCTGGAGGCTGCGGGCGGTGGCAATGCTTTGGTAGTTAGTCATGGCATGACCATCGGAACTTTTGTCTACCTTATTAATCGCATGCAACCTCATGGCCTAGGCAATGGTAGTGTGACCATCGTAGACTATGAAGATGGACAATTTTCGGTTGTTTCCATCGGTGATATGTCCTATCGTGAAGTTGGAGCGAAAGAGCTGGAGGACAAGGCTTGAGAAGAGGTCGCCACGAAAGAAAGAGAAAACTCTCTCTGTTTCGACTAATAAATAGGCTCTTATTTCTAGGAATTGGGATCAGTTTGCTGTTTGCCCTATTGCGAGTTCAAGATATGGATGAAGACTTGCCAACTTTTATTAATCATGGTCTTAGAGTCCAGAGTTCTGACTTGCCTAAGGTGTCAGTTGATGATTGGGAGTTGACTTTAATCAATCGTAGCCATTTACAGGAAGAGTCTCATCCTAGGTTGACCCAAATCGATGATATTCTGGTAGATAATCGTATTGCTGAAAATACTAGACAATTTTTAGCTGCAGCTCGGGCCATTGCGCCGGGAGAAACCTTGATTTCGGGCTATCGTAGCCGAGCGGAGCAGACAGAGCTCTATGAAGAAGCCCTAGCTTTGGCCGAAGAAGAAGGCTTGTCTCGGCAAGAAGCGGAGCAAGAAGTGCAAAAGCGGATCCAGCTACCCGGCGCCAGTGAACATCAGACAGGCTTGGCGATTGATATGAGCGAGCCAGAAGGTCAGAATGATGAGGTAGCAAATAAGATTGCGGAAATTGCCCCTAAATACGGCTTTATTCTGCGCTATCCTGAAGGGAAAAGCGATATTACTGGTGTGGATTTTGAAAATTGGCACTATCGTTATGTTGGCGTAGAGTCGGCCCAATATATGCAAAAACATCACCTAGTTTTAGAGGAATATCTAGCTCTTTTAAAAGAGTCGGCTCGGTAAATCGTTACAATCCATTGATAGACAAAAAATCAGCTGCTCAAATGAGCAAGCTGATTTTTAAATTTTAGGGTTTAAACAATACCTTGTGCGATCATAGCGTTTGCTACGTTTTCAAAGGCGGCGATATTGGCACCAGCAAGGTAATCATTACCAAGTCCGTAAGTTTCTGCAGTTGTTTTAGCTGTGTTGAAGATGTTGGTCATGATGTCTTTGAGACGGCCGT
>ERZ772948.1940-NODE-1940-length-11094-cov-10.181538_pt1 | contig 11094 bp, 8 predicted proteins | sample MGYA00511945_ERZ772948 | MGnify/ENA primary metagenome ERZ772948 (study PRJEB29015, sample SAMEA2737927) | human oral metagenome | biome: human oral; feature: human-associated habitat; material: dental | place: China | collected 2141 ... | reverse complement strand
AGGGGAAATGGCTCAGACCTGTGGATTATCTCTATACAGACGCCCTGCTCTATGCCACCAACAGAGCTTTGGCGGCAATCGGGTCTGGACTCAAAATCAATTTTAAACATGTAGCTTAGTATAAATTAATTCTTACGACCTACTTATAAGAAGATTATATTGTGTGTACTTTTCTTTTTTGGGTCTTCCGGAATTTGGAGTGATGGTTTTATGTTTTTCAGGTTTCTTAATGATAAATAAGTATTGTAAACTCTTAAATATAAGCTCTTTGTAGTGTGGATGTCCCATGTTAGCTAAGTATAGATTTTGTAGTCTTTATTTTAGCACTTTACATTCTTTAGTATTCAGTAAATAAAGGGATGTAAAAGAATAGAACTCCAAAAAAGGTGTTGATAATCAGATATTAACGATATCACTCCAAATTCCGGAAGAACCTCTTTTTTCATACCTTTGCGTGGTGAGTTCTAACCCTTTTGAAGTTTTGATACTTGCAGTTCCTTGAAGATAAAAGAATTTTGCAGATAAATAAACTTAATATAGCAAATGAATAAACGTACTATCTTTAGCATTGTCTTTTTATGTCTTTCTGTGACTTCATTTGCGCAGAAGGCGTTCGTTATTTGGGATAAAGCAAATAATATCCCAGTGAGCAGAGCAAGTGTATATACCACCTACATGGGGAAAGTGAGGAGTACGTTTAGCGACCAACAGGGGAGAGTTGTTGTGGATTTTGCTTTTGATAATCTTATGATCTCGCATATAAACTATCAGAAAGAAAGCGTGAAAGTATTGTCTGATACACTGTTTATGGAGCAAAGTACACAGTTGCTTTCGGAAGTTGTCGTGAGTCCTGTGGGCGAGCCTGCATGGATTAAACCCATGTTGATGGATTTTATTAAGACGAAAGCAAAGAGGTATGAAGGTAATGGAATACTACGATATGAGTATCAGACACAGAATGTGGGCGATACGGTGTTATATCGCTTTGTAAGTAATGGACTGATAAGAAAGAAGAAATACTTTGAAATCTCTCCTTTGGAGAATGTTATCACCTTTAAGGATAAGTCAGCTGGTTGTGACTATGGTAACCTTAAAAACACGCTTTATCATGACTTTGTTTCTGATATGGATGAGAAATTTGTGAAAGAACATCGGTTCTATGTGGATAATGAGTCTGAAAGCTTGGGTGTCAATGTGGTAAGACTCCTATTCAAGTCGAAAAAAGATTGGAAAGATTCTGGTTATTTATGTATAGATACCCTACAAAATGTCATCCTCAGAGCAAAACGTTCTACGGGGTTGGCTTATAATGTACAGCACCGTACTAATGCACTTGTGCGCTCAACAATCAATGCCATGTACGGGCATAAGTATAAGGACTGGCAGATTGACATTGAAGCAGTGTATCAGCAGGCAGACAATTACTTCTATCTAAGTAGTTGCCGTTATTCCAATTATATGCAGGAAGAGTTTGACGGAAAGAAGAAAAAAGGTGTTGAAGTTTATAATGTTACCTCAATTTATGAGGCACAACCTTGTCAGAAAAATAAGATGAGTGAAGGAACAGAATTTCTTTTATTGCCCCAACCTTTTGCAATGAAGATTATTATGAGCAAAAAAGAAAGAAGACAAGAGGAGTCATTGCAGGATGTGAAGAAAGAATATAACGTTTATTGAATCCAGTGTGAGAATTTATTAAGGGCTCCATAGGGCAATAAAAGAAAGATGTAACGATTCAGGGATATGGCGTATAAATTATAGTTGATTATCAGTATGTTAGATAAATAGATACATGCGAATTCTGGTAAATCATGTCATTTCAAACTTTTTTTGGGGTCTTCCGTTAAACGCATAGACATTTTTTCGTATAGCTTTAATGGTAAACCAAAGATATAGATTAAACAAATAGACAACTAAGATAGTCTTGGCTGTCTATTTTATTCACTCTCCGACACTGATAACCATTTCTTTTTAAAACGTCAAAAATTTGTAGATAGGATGTTGAAAAATCATTACATAAATTCATGTAAAACACCTAAAAGAAAGCAGAAAAACACGTGTAAAAAGCGAGATTGCAACCAGCAGTAAATCAATTAGTTATGAAGTCGTGCAAGGAAAGGTGCTTAATTAGACTTCAAAAGGGCGTTAGTAAAGACCTTAAAGGGCATCTATTGCAAGTCAATTAGGTGTCTTTTCAAAGCTAAAAGAGCATGTATTGGTTTTGAATCACATGAAAATAGTTTACAAGTTTGGTGACACCAAGAGACGTACGATATCATGGCGAGCTAAAAGAGTCCCAACTAACTTGATGACATTTGAGGAGTGTAAGATAGATGGCGTTCCTTGTCCTGTAGTTGAAGAAATGTCATATAAAAAGAATTGTCATAAGATAGCGAATCAAAATGGTAATCTTGCTGACTATGTTATCAATATAGTCGTTGATAGGAAGTAAGCGTTAAGGACGAGAAACATTTTTACAGGTAGAAGACACATTTGATGTGTCTGGGACTTAGGATAACTTTGCTATAAGTAGTAACTATTTGTAGCAAGGTTTTCTTGCAGGATGTACCTATCTTTTTCTTGTTCTTGCTTTGTCATATCATCGGTTTATGTTATCTTTGTAGCATAATGATAGATAGACCGACTGTAGATAGGATTATGAATGCGTCGAATATCGTTGAGGTAGTCAGCGATTTCGTTTCTTTACGCAAGACGGGAACAAGCTATAAAGGTTTGTGCCCTTTTCATGATGACCGTACACCATCGTTTTCCGTTAGTCCTGTGAAAGGTGTTTACAAATGCTTTTCGTGTGGCGCGGCGGGTAATGTGGTGAAGTTTGTCATGGAGCATGAGCAGATGACTTATCCTGAAGCCTTGAAGTGGCTTGCGAATAAGTATCATATTGAGGTGCATGAGCGAGAACTGACGAATGAGGAAAAGCAGCAGGAGAATGAACGAGAATCAATGTTCTTGGTCAATGAGTGGGCTGCAAAGTACTTTAGTGACATCTTGCACAACGATGTTGATGGTATGGCTATCGGTATGCAGTATTTCCGCAGCCGTGGTTTTAGAGATGATATCATTCGTAAGTTTCAGTTAGGCTTCTGTCTTTCAAGTCGTCATGCTTTTGCTAATGCAGCCTTAAAGGCAGGTTTTCAAAGAGATTTTCTTATAAAGACAGGTCTTTGCTTCGAGCGTGAGAATGGAGAACTTATCGACCGTTTCAATGGACGTGTGATGTTCCCATGGGTGAGTGTGAGCGGTAAGGTGACAGCCTTCGGTGGTCGTCTGCTGGATTCTCGTACGAAGGGCGTTAGTCAGAAGTACGTTAACTCTCCCGATAGTGTTATCTATCATAAAGAGAGAGAACTCTATGGTATCTTCCAAGCAAAGAAAGCTATTGCTAAGCACGATCTCGTTTATATGGTTGAAGGATATACAGACGTGGTCTCTATGCACCAGTGTGGTATTGAGAATGTCGTAGCTAATAGTGGTACGGCATTGTCAGTACATCAAATTCGACTTTTGCATCGCTTTACTTCTAATATCGTTTTGCTCTATGATGGCGATGAGGCTGGCCAGCATGCTGCTCTGCGAGGAACTGATATGTTGTTGGCTGAGAGTATGAATGTGAAGGTGCTGTTACTTCCTGACGGTAAAGACCCTGATGAGCTTGCACGTAGTTATAGTGCAGAGGATTTTAGAAAATATATTGAAGATAATCAGACAGACTTCATCGTCTTTAAGATTAACGTACTATTAAAGGGTGTTACTGATCCGATTAAGCGTTCAGAGGCAGTTGGTTCAATAGTGCAAAGCATTTCTGTTATTAAAGACCCGATACTCCGTGATACCTATATCCGAGAGTGTGCTAACCGTACAGGCGTGTCAGAGCGAACATTGATGGAACAGATGAATCGTAATATCTATTCCAATCGAGAACAACAGACACGTGAACAACAGCAACATCGGGCTGCGGTAATGGAGGAACAACGGGAGGATGCAATGGCTGTAGCCTCTAAACCGACAACATCGAAGGTAGAGCAAATACTTATCCAAGCTGTCGTCAAGGATGGTGAGAAGGTTATCTTCCGTGATGTGAAAGATGAGAATAGCGGACAGACATATAACCTGACCGTAGCACAATACATTGCTTATGACCTTGGAAGCGATAATCTTGGTTTCTCAAATGAACTTTATACTAAGATACTGCAGGAGGCTGTAGAGCATTGTGGTGAAGAAGGGTTCAAGGCTGAAGAGTACTTTACGCAACATGCGGATATTAATATAGCCTCAGTAGCCGTAAGATTGAGTGTAGACCGTTTCCAACTCGCAGAGAGTCTGCAAGTGAAAGAAACGGAACAAACATTGCGTGATCGTGTTATACATCTTGTAGCTGACTTCCGTTTAGAATATGTTTCTTCCCACTTGAAAGAACTGAATGAACGACTTCTGCAGGTGAAAGATTCGCAAGAGATGCAAGAGATTATGAGCGAGATAATGAGGACACAGAATCTTCGTAATGAATTAGCAAAAAAAACTGGTAGTAATATTCTGGTATGATGAATATGATAAGAAACTTATTCAAACCATCACTTCGTCTCTCAGACCTTGATTTAAGTGAGAATAGAAGGATAGTTTCAAAGGCACTGAAGGCACTCAACTGTACTGGGGAATGGAGAAAAGAAGGCGATGCTGCACTTGTTCGTTATACATTTCAGAGTGGACATTTTGGTATTCGTATTATCGGTAATTGTCCACAGGTGGAATTGTCATACCTTTTCTTTGCTGAGGCTGAGATGAAAGATATAAATATTGTGCGCCATGTGTGCAATCACTTTAATATTAATTCTACCGGTCCACGGTTTAGCTATAGTATTAATGAGGAAAAAAATATCATTGATATGCATATCCTAACACCGCTTCTGTTAGATGACGATCGCGCAAAAGATATTCTTTCTTCGGCTATGGTCGATATGTTTTTATGGCAGAATTCTTTTATTAGAAGTCTGACTGATGTGAAGAAGGAAGCAAAAAGTTCGGCTACGAGTGATTTGGAATGGTCTGAGAAGGAAGTTGCGCGTGATTTCTTTCTCCTTCGAGAACAGGAATTAAGACATCAGAAGAAAGGTGTAGAGTGGCGTCAGAATGATAAGGAAACTGCAACTTTGAAGCAGTGGATGGATAAGGTTTTTGGTTTGGTGGATGTTGTCTTCTCTGAGTTGACGGTGGTAACAGATGCCGTAACAGTTATCAACGACCGTGAATCTATAGCATCCTATAATCTGTCCGAAACTCTGATAGTAGATGGAGCGTTTGTTCGACAGAAAGCAATGCTTGACCTTGTATTCTTCCTCCCAGCTCATCCGACAACTCGTCGTCGTATGACTTTTAGTATTCAGCAGGCTGATGGTTGTGAAGATGTGCTTTACTATCAGGTTGTTGCTACATTGTTACCATTGCCATCAGGGATTGGTAGACCCCTTCATTCGAAGGAAGTACAGGTGCAGTCGCACTCTGTCTTGTTGGCATACGACCTTCGCTCAACAAAGCAGTTGCAGGATGAATTCGTTTATATGTGGAAGGAGGCTAAGAGTAAGGTAGCTAATGGTGAGGAGAACCAACTAACCGAAGAGCAACGATTGATTGCCAATGTGGAGAGTGTGGATGCTGCTCGCTTTGTTTATCGTAGTCGGACTCTTTATCGTCAGAAGCGTTACTATGAAGCGATTTCTTGTTTGGAGAACGCTTACCGCCTTTTGAATTCTAATATAGATAAAAAGAGTCTGGAAGAACGGAACCTCTTCTTAGAGGTCTGCTATATGTTAGGCTTCTGCTATAATGAGTTGCAACAGTATGATAGGGCTTATTATTACCTTACGTTTGTAACAGGAATTAATCGCACTCTTTATGCTGAGGAGTATGTTAACTGTATGATTTATTTGGGTGATTATCGTTCGCTGATGACCATAGACGGAATCTTGGAAGACTTACATAATTCTATTATTGAAGATGAAGAAGGCGAAGTCGAACAATCGGTGCACCCTTTTCTACAGTTCCTTTACCGACGAAAGGCTTATGTCTTGGTAGAGTTGCATAGGTTTGATGAGGCGGAAGAAATGCTTCGTCAGATGATAGATGACACTGAGTCAGGTGACTTTGCATTAGACGAGTTGGCTTATATTCAGCAGTTACGAGAGAAGGATAAGACTGGCGGAACAGACGAATTGAATAGTTAGTGGAAGGGAGAATATAGATGATTTATGTTCATTGGGCATTCTTAGCAGTCTACGTTGTTGTCATCATTGTTGTGATGGTGCGCGTATTGATGGATAACCGACAGCCAGCCAAGACAATGGCATGGATGTTGGTGCTAACGTTTATCCCAATGTTAGGTATCATTCTTTACTTTTTCTTTGGTCAGACTACACGTAAGGAGCGAAAGATATGGCAGTATAGTATGGACCAATTGACCAAGCATTCTATGTTGGAGTTTGTTGAACAAAAGCGTCTTCATCTGCCTAATGAGTATCGAGAACTCATCAACCTCTTTATGAATCAGAACTGGGTCTTACCATTTAAGAATAACGAAACAGAGATTTATACTTCTGGATACGAGTTCTTTCCTTCTTTGTTAATGGAGATTGGTAAGGCTGAACACCATATTCATTTAGATACTTTTATTATTGCCAGTGACCCCTTAGGACAGATTGTTGCTGATGCTTTGATTGATAAAGCACGACAAGGAGTTGAGGTACGTGTCATCTATGATGATGTGGGTTCTTGGAAAACAAAGAATCGTTTCTTTGACCGTATGCGTGCTGAAGGAATAAAAGTATATGCCTTCATGCCTGTACGCTTCCCAATCTTTACCAGTAAGGTGAACTATCGTAATCATCGTAAGATATGTGTCATTGATGGTGAGGTGGGCTTTATCGGTGGTATGAATATTGCCAATCGTTATGTGAAAGGGATAAAGAAATTGGCTTGGCGTGATACGCATGTTAAGATAACTGGTGCAGCGGTATATGGTTTGCAACGTGCCTTTTTGGTAGATTGGTTCTTTGTGAGTCGTGAGTTGATTACTGATCATGTTTATTATCCTGTCAGCAAGGTTGCTGAGAATGATAGTCTTATTCAGATTGTCACCAGTAGTCCAACAAGTTTATGGCCAGAGATAGAGCAAGGCTACGTAAGGGTACTTACCAGTGCGAAGCAATACGTCTATATGGAAACACCTTACTTTCTTCCTACCGACCCAATCCTCTTTGCTATGCGTACTGCAGCCTTGTCGGGAGTAGATGTAAGACTGATGATTCCTTACGAGACAGACACAAAGATTGTGGAATGGGCTTCACGCACTTATGTCTTAGCAACGGTGAAAGCGGGAGTAAAAGTTTATTTATATAAGGCTGGTTTTAATCATTCAAAACTTCTTGTTGCCGATGATAGCATAGCAACGATTGGTTCTACTAATGTTGACTTCCGTAGCTTTGAGAATGATTTTGAAGCAAATGCTTTCTTCTATGACAAGAAAATAGCATTGAGGGTAAAGGATATCTTCTTAAAGGATCAAGAAGAGTGTGTTGCTTTGGAAGATGTGCGAAACCTTACACATCGTTCATTCCTACAGCGATTGTGGGAATCAATGGTAAGACTCTTGAGTCCACTATTGTAAAAGCAAAAAAGTAGTAACTCTGTCTCACATCTGAGCTGACAAAGATTTAAAAGTAAAGTTTTACCTAATCATTTGTTACCAATTGACAGTTCTATCGTAATACTATACTTATCTAAACAATGTGAAGTTCACACTACCATAACTTCTATGTTCGATGAAGTGGGGATGAGCGGAGAAATCATTGGTTTTACCATGTTCAAAGACAAGTAGACCATCTTCTTTTAATAAGTCATATTGAAAGATGAGGTCAGGAATAGTCTCCAACTCTGGCAATGCGTAGGGAGGGTCGGCAAAGATGAGGTCAAACTTCTGGTGACAACTCTTTAGAAAACGGAACACATCACCTTTTATTAAGATGTTTTTCTCTGTGCCAAGTTTTTCCATACATTGACTAATGAAGCGGGCATGGTCACGGTCTTTCTCTACGCTTATCACTTGTTGGCAACCACGTGATAAGAGTTCTAAGGATATACTACCCGTACCAGCAAAGAGGTCGAGTGCCGTTGCTTCTTCCCAATCCACGTAAGCATTTATAACATTAAAGATATTCTCTTTAGCAAAGTCTGTTGTAGGACGTGCCTTAAAGGTACGTGGAATATCAAAATGTCTGCCTTTATATTTTCCTGTTATAATTCGCATAGTTTCTATTTTAGGAGATGAAGGAGTTAAGGAGTGAAATGGAGTTAAGATATTAGCCTCTATGGGAGATGTGTGAACTTAATTCACTCTACATTTTAATTTCAATCTTCTCCTTTTATTCCAGATAAATCGTTTTCATATCGTAGGGAATGTCTGTACGTTTAGCCAACTGGCTATTATTGAAGTAAACTTCCTGATTGATAACCCTACAGAACTTCAAATGCTGTTTTACTTTATCAATGAGCCAGTCTTGGTAATGTATATCACCGACAATATATAACTCATCTTTCTCTACATCCATTCCTGTTAGCTTCCATATATAAAGGAGGTAATACAAAGCATCATGCTTATTGGTTGCTTCGTATGAATTACTGAAGCGGAATCTGTTTTGTTGAAAACTGAAAACCTCCATACGCTTCTCATGGAAATAAGCATAAAGTTTTCTGCGTGGACCAGCATAAGAACGACGATAGAGATGCGTCCATACCGACTGCATAAGCGGTTGTATTCGAATGTCCTTGAAATGGTCGTCGATAACGAGCTTGAGGTCTTTGTTAATTGCAAAGACAGCAATCGCATTCAAGTCTGGTAGGATACTCGATAGGATCTCCTCATTACCTTGTCTATGATAAGTATGATGATAAAGCGTTTCGATATCCTGTGTACCAAAGTCATCAATAGGCATGAGCATCACAGGGGTATCAATCTCTGCTAACAAACGTTTGTATCCACTCTGCAGCAATTCAGAAACCTTGAAGGCTTCACGCAGATTGGCAGCAACAGAGATACCCATATTCATCTCGTAGGGTTCATAAACGAGCATACCATTCTCTTGTGGGTCACCCACAGCAAATGCCATGTTGTTTCTGCTAAATCTGATAGTAAGTCGCAGTTTTTTATCGGATATATTATTGTCTGTTTCTGTCATTACGAACGTTCTATAGCTTTTTATCACCTGCAAACTTACACATTTTTTTCCGATTTCATTGGTTATCTGCTTGATAAATATCATTGAATGGTATTCTTTAAAGTATTAAAAAAGGGAAAATTAGCGTTTGATACTTAAAAAAGATATAACTTTGCACTCGCTTATTAAATGCTATAACTATTCAAACGATCATGTTTGATGGTGGTGTTGAATAATAACTTTTTTACATGGCAAGACAGTTCTTTGTTATCTTCGGATGCTTAGCATTGGGAGAGTTTATTGTTTGGGCTACAGGAATAAAACTGCCGTCCAGTATCATTGGAATGCTTCTTCTTACACTTTTTCTAAAGTTAGGATGGGTGAAGTTAGCTTGGGTGGAGCGATTGTCACAGCTTCTGATAGCAAATCTCGGCTTCTTCTTTGTACCGCCTGGGGTGGCTCTTATTCTCTATCTTGATCTTATTAAGGCTCAATGGTTCCCTATTGTTACTGCAACAGTAGTCAGTACTCTTCTTGTTCTTGTTGTTACAGGACAGATGCATCAACTTGTCATAAAGTTTGAACGTCGGTTGATGGCTATGGACTTACTTCATCATCGTGCCCATGCGCAGAAGATGAAGAAGATGCTGGAGGAAACCGAAGAGGCTGAAGCCATGGAAGAAGCTGAAAGAATAGAACTTGACAAAGCGTTACTCGGACAGGATAAGATAACTAAAACGGAGGAAAAATAATGAATTCGTGGGATGAAACAATCGGTCAGACTATTGACCTTATACAGGACGGTAAGGACATCTTTTCCAATCAGTATGTTATTTTAGCATTGACTTTTGCTGCCTTCTTTTACATCAAACGTCTACAGCAGCGTACTGGTTGGATGTTACTCAATCCTATCTTGATAGCTATCGTACTTATTATTGTCTATCTCAAGATAACTGGTGTTTCTTTTGCTGTCTATAAGCAAGGTGCCCAATTAATTGACTTCTGGCTTAAACCAGCTGTTGTAGCCTTAGGGGTACCACTTTATTTACAGCTTGATGCCATAAAACGTCTGTGGTTACCAATCGTTCTGTCACAGTTTGTTGGCTGTTTGGTTGGTATTGTGAGTGTTGTTTTCGTAGCACAGCTTTGTGGCGCACCTGATATTATCGTTCTCTCAATGGCAAGTAAATCAGTAACAACACCTATTGCTATGGAGGTGACACAGAGCCTTGGAGGTATTCCTTCCCTTACTGCTGCCGTGGTGGTTGTCACTGGTATTATTGGTGCTTTGGTAGGCTTTAAGATGTTGTCCTATGGTCATGTAAATAGTCCTATCGCACAAGGTCTCTCTATGGGAGCAGCTTCTCATGCCGTTGGTGCATCAACAGCGATGGCATATAGCAGTAAGTATGGTGCTTTTGCGAGCTTAGGTATTACGCTAAATGGTATCTTCACAGCCCTGCTTACTCCAACGGTACTCCGCCTAATGGGAATTATTTAGGGCGTCTTTGTGTAATAGCGTGATAAAGTCTACTAAATGTAAGTAGAAAATCATACACGCTATTACACGAATAGTTTTAATTTCATTTTGCTGTCATATTTAACATTTTATATAATCCTACTGTTACATAGCAAGTTAGATAATGAATTAGGGTGACAGTAGTGACAGCAAAATCTCAACTTTTATCTCTGTAACATCAAGTGTGTGAGTATTTACTTATTGTTTAGTATCTTATAATAATTCGTAACTATTCAGCGATAATAGATATATAAGTGCATATCAATTTCTCAAACCTTAAATAAGGCTTGAATCGCATTATATGGAGTTTTGTCGTGCTTCTTAGCTGTTTCTACAATCGAATGAAGTTCA
>ERZ772948.1939-NODE-1939-length-11097-cov-9.978174_pt1 | contig 11097 bp, 5 predicted proteins | sample MGYA00511945_ERZ772948 | MGnify/ENA primary metagenome ERZ772948 (study PRJEB29015, sample SAMEA2737927) | human oral metagenome | biome: human oral; feature: human-associated habitat; material: dental | place: China | collected 2141 ... | reverse complement strand
AGTCAAGCTACTCTGTATTGTAGGTACACTGATTTCTTTAATATCAGGTACGACTATCCCACTACAAATTATGGTGTTTATGGTAAGTCCGCTATTATTCTTCTTTCATCTTGGATATAATGGATTCTTATATGGGTTATTTTCAACACTGCATGTCAATCTTGGTTATGTTACAAGTGATACAAACGCAGTAACTGCAACGGTAGGAACACTACCAGAATTATTAAGCTATTTAAAATATACAAGTTTATATCGTAACGTAATCATCATCGTGATTGTTGGCGTGATTTCCGCAATTGTATACTTTTTAGCCACAAGACTATACTTCCGTCATCTTTCTACAGGGTTAATTATCCGTGATGAAGGTGAAAAGATGGTAAAGCAAATCATCAAACAGATTGGTGGACAAGAGAATATTAAACATGTAGAAGCTGATGCAACGTCACTTGTGGTTACCGTATACGATAAAGAAATCGTGCATGAAAAAGAGTTGATGAATCTTGGTTCAATTAGCATCACACACAATGAAAATGCATATACATTATTCTATGGTGCAAAGTCTTATTTCTTGTATAAAGGAATTATCAATTCATTGCGAACAGTAATGTAGAAAATTGGCGATAGTAAAAAACACTTCGATATTGAAGTGTTTTTTTAGACGAATACTTTATTCTTTGTCTAACAGCCAGTGGATAATATTTTTATGGATATATCCCTCTTGGCTAAAATCAATGGTATCCATAGATAAGACATACTTTGGATGGTTGTCGGAAATCTCGTGATAGACTTTAAACTCTCTTTTACGTGTTTCGGCTGTTGCCAACAAATAACAAACTTGGAAATAGAGACGTTTACCATCCTTTTCTGCAATGAAGTCGATTTCTTTATCTTTCACTTTGCCAATATAAACGGTATATCCACGCTGTAATAATTCTGTATAAACAATATTTTCTAATACACGTTCAATGTCTTTGGTATTGGAGAAACCTTTTGCCTGTCTAAAGCCGTGATCAGTTAGGAAATATTTTTCTTCAACTTTTAAAATATTTTTGCCAATCGTATCGTAGCGAGGCACCTTCTTTAAAATAAAGGCATTGATACAAAAATTCAAATAATTTAAAACGGTATCTACTGAGACATTACGACCTTCGCTCTTTAGAAAATTTCGAATATTTAATGCTGAGAAAGTATGACTAATATTTTCTGCGGCGTATAACAGTATACGATTGAAAATATCTATATCGCGAATCTGATTATATTCCAAAACATCCTTCACCAAGACGGTATTATAGATATCTGAAAGATATTTATAGCTTGGATTTGGATCGAGTTGAAAGTGCTTCACAGCAGGAAGACCACCAATTTCAATAAACTTAGTGAAGTATTCTTCTTGTGATAATTGCAAATCTTTATAACAATCAATAAATTCCTTGAATGTAAATGGATAGATTTCAAATTGAACATATCTTCCCGCAAGTACAGTGGCTAGGTCACTTGACAACATTGTGGAATTAGAGCCTGTAATATAAATATCACAATCATAATCTGCTTGTAGACCATTGATAACTTCTTCCCAGTGATGAACTACTTGGATTTCATCAAAGAAAAAATATTTTTTGTCATTATTTTGTTTGAGGAATGTTTGTATATGCTTGGCAAAAGTTTCTGCATTTCGAATATTAAGTAATTCCAAGCTTTCAAAATTCATAAAGATTTTGTTTTCACTTGGGATATCCTTTAAAAGGACTTCAGAAATCATTTTCAATATTGTAGATTTACCAACACGGCGCATACCAATCAATATTTTGGTGACAGGCTTATTAATAAATTTTTGGATTTCATTTAGATAACTTTGTCGTAAAATATACTCCATGTAGCACCTCCTGTTTATATTTCGATTATAGTCGAAATATAAACAATTTTCAATATTGATTTCGATTATAGTCGAAATCATAAGAAACAATTAATATTATTTCGATTATGGTCGAAACAGTAAATATATTACATATCTTGATGCATACCCATCGGTCTTAGACCGCAAGGAATGTATATAACTATGCTATAATACATATGTTTTGAGAGGCGAATATGGCAGAAAATTATACACCAATGATGCAGCAGTATCTTGCAGTTAAAAAAGAATATGAAGACGCAATCTTGTTCTATCGCATAGGCGATTTCTATGAGATGTTCTTTGATGATGCGAAGATTGCATCGAAAGAATTAGATCTTGTACTTACAGGAAAGAATGCGGGTGTTGAGGAACGTGTGCCGATGTGTGGAATTCCACATCATGCGGCTGCTGCGTATATCCCAAGACTTGTATCTCGTGGTTTTAAGGTTGCGATTTGTGAACAGACACAAGATCCAAAAGAAGCGGTTGGTTTAGTTACACGTGATGTGATCCGTGTCATTACACCAGGTACTGTTATGCAAGAAATCTCTGATGAAAAAGCCTCTGTATATTTAGCTGCGATTACCGATTATGGATATGGGTATTCTCTAGCGATTGTAGAAATGAGTACTGGTGAAAACTATGTACAGAATATCGAACATAAAGATGTGTTATTACTACAGACTTTATTGCGTTCGAATGTACGTGAAGTTGTAGTACCTAGTGATTTTAAAGAAAAGACACTCAAGAGTTTTAGAGAACTGCAGATTGTCATTTCTTATTGTGATGAAACACGTATTAAAGAGGAGTATCTACCACTAACCGAAGGTATTCTGAAAGATTACGATATGCATGCATATGGTCGAATGTTAAACTATCTGGAAAATACCCAGAAACACATGCTGGGTCACTTACAGGTGACACGCATTGAGCGTGAAGATGAAGTATTATACATGGATTTTGCGACACGTCAGAATCTAGAGCTCGTACAATCCTTGCATGAGAATGGTAAGGCAATTACACTATGGTCATTTTTAGATGCGTGCAAGTCTGCGATGGGTTCAAGACAGCTACGTAAATGGATTGAAAAGCCACTTGTTTCAAGAGAAAAGATTGAAGCACGGTTTAATAAGACAGAATGGTTAATTCAAAACTTTATGCAAAGACAACAGTTGCGTGATAGTTTTAGTAATATCTATGACTTACAAAGACTCATTGCTAGATGTGCAATGAATACAGCGAATGCGGTAGATTGCCAACGTTTGACAAAGACGTTAGCAGAAGTGCCTACAATTATGCATGCATTAGATGAGGCTGTATTTGATGAGAAGCGTAAAGTTGATCCTCTACAGGAACTCTACCAGAAGTTGAAAGATGCGTTTGTGGATAATCCACCAGTACAGATTAGTGATGGTGGAATGTTTAGAGATGGCTATAACGCCGAACTCGATGAAGCACGCAAGATTCAACATAGTGGTAGAACTTTCATTGCGGAATTAGAAGCTAAGGAAAGAGAAAGAACCGGTATCAAGACTCTCAAAATCGGCTATAACAAAGTCTTTGGCTATTACATTGAAATCTCCAAAGCAGCTGCACAAGCTGTACAGGATGATTGGGGATATATCCGTCGTCAAACATTAACGAATAATGAGCGTTTTATCTCTCCAGAATTAAAAGAGAAAGAAGACGCAATCTTACATGCGGAAGAAAATGCGATTCGCATTGAGAAACAATTATTCCAAATGATATTAGATGAAATCCGTGCATACTTACCACGACTGCAAAAACTAAGTAAGTTTTTAGCAGAGGTAGATGCACAGGTTGCCATGGCAGAAGTATCCGCCAAGTATGGTTATGTCCGTCCGCAATTTGATGAAGACCGTCTTTTCATTGAAAATGGTAAGCACCCAATCTTGGATGATATGATGAAGAACCCAAAGTATGTCGCAAACTCTACGGATATGCATAAAGATCAGGATATCTTACTCATTACTGGTCCAAACATGGGTGGTAAATCTACCTATATGCGTCAGACTGCACTAATCGTTATCATGGCACAGATGGGGTGTTTTGTTCCGGCGAAGAGTTGTATCATGCCTATCTTCGATAAGATCTTTACACGTATTGGTGCTTCAGATGATATCCTCAGTGGACAATCCACATTCATGGTAGAAATGTCAGAAGCGAATCTTGCCTTGCAGGAGGCAACTTCCTCATCCTTAATCTTATTTGATGAGATTGGTAGAGGCACATCTACCTATGATGGTATGGCATTAGCACAGGCAATGATTGAATATATCGCAACCTGTATACATGCTAAGACGATGTTTAGTACACACTATCATGAACTAACTGTGATTTCTGATAATCTTCCAAACGTGAAAAATATGCATGTTGTAGTAAAAGAAAATAATGATGAAGTCACATTCTTATATAAGATGGCAGATGGTCCGGCTGGTCATTCTTATGGTATTAATGTCGCAAGACTTGCGGGTTTACCAGACGCAGTATTAAATCGGGCAAAAGACTTACAGAAAGAATTAGAATCAACCAAGAGAGTCGTTCAGCAAAACTACCAGTTGGTAGAAATGCATAAGGAAGATTCACGTACAGAAGCTTTGATGGAGAAGCTAAAACAAGTTGACCCAGATAATCTTTCTCCACGTGAAGCGTGGGTGATGTTAAGTGACCTTTGTGAGGAGGTAAAGAAGTAATGGAATTAGATAAGATTACAATACGAGGTGCCAAGGAAAATAACCTAAAGAATATTTCCTTGGAAATACCTCGCAATAAAATGGTAGTAATGACAGGTCTTTCAGGAAGTGGAAAGACCTCACTTGCCTTTGATACGATTTACGCCGAAGGACAAAGACGCTACGTGGAATCCCTTTCCGCATACGCAAGACAGTTCTTAGGTGGAGTTGAAAAACCAAATGTTGAGTTAATTGAAGGATTATCTCCAGCAATTTCCATCGACCAGAAGACAACATCTAACAATCCACGATCTACGGTTGGAACTGTGACAGAAATCTATGACTACCTGCGTCTTTTATACGCAAGAACAGGTGTACCATACTGTCCTAATCACAATATTCCAATCACAGGGCAGACCATTACAGAGATGGTCAATCAAGTGATGGACTTACCAGATCGTAGTAAGCTAACCATACTTGCGCCTACGGTTAGAAATAAAAAAGGAAGCTTCAAAGATGTATTTGCGAAGCTATTGAAGGATGGTTATATCCGAGTACGCATCAATGGTGAAGTAGTGATGTTAGAGGATGAACCAGAATTAGAAAAAAATAAACGTCATGATATTGATGTGGTGATTGACCGTATTGTAAAGACTGATGAGTCTAGATCACGTGTATATGATTCCATAGAAACAGCACTGAATCTAGCAGATGGACATGCCATTGTACTCAATGGGGAAGAAGAATTGGATTTCTCCACACACTTCTCTTGTCATATCTGTGGCTTTACAGTGCCAAAGCTAGAGCCGCGTTTATTCTCATTTAATGCGCCAATTGGTGCCTGTGATAACTGTCATGGTTTGGGTATTACAGAAGAAGTTGATGTGGATAATTTAATTCCAGATCGTGCCAAGTCTATCCGTCAAGGTGGTATTCGATACTACAAGAATATTATCGGTACAGATAACATTGAATGGCAGACATTCTCGGTCTTACTTAAACACTATAAGATTGATTTAGATACACCAATCAAAGATCTTACCAAGAAACAACTAGAGGTAATCCTCTATGGTAGTGATGCGCCAATTCGTTATACCATCACATCCTCTGGTGGCAATAGTTATAACCGTAATGACTTCATCGAAGGAATTAAGAATATGATTGAACGTCGTTACGTAGAAACAACCAGTTCTATGAGTAAAGAGTGGTATCACTCCTTTATGGTAGAGTCAGTATGTCCAAAGTGTCATGGACGTAGATTAAATCCAGAAGCACTCAGTGTACGCGTTGGAGATAAGAATATCAACGAATTTACGCAACTATCCGTAGGCAAAGCATTGGATTGGATTAATAATTTAAAGCTTGATGTTGAAAAGACAAAGATTGCCGAGTTAGTACTCAAAGAAATTCGTAACCGCTTATCCTTCTTGAAGGATGTAGGTCTAGAATATCTATCTCTTGATCGTTTAGCAGGAACACTCTCTGGTGGTGAAGCACAACGTATTCGTCTAGCAACCCAAATTGGTTCAAGACTATCAGGTGTTTTATATGTATTGGATGAGCCATCCATCGGTTTACATCAACGTGACAATAGTAAGTTAATCAAGACTCTACAAAATATGAGAGACCTTGGTAACTCATTAATTATCGTAGAACACGATGAAGATACGATGTTACATTCAGATTGGATTGTGGATATTGGACCTGGTGCAGGTATCCATGGTGGTGAAGTCATCGCAAATGGCACACCAGAAGAAATCAAGAATTCTCCAAACTCCATTACAGGACAATACTTATCTGGTAGAAAAGTTATTTCAATGCCAGAAACACGTCGTAAGGGTAGTGGTAAGGTTGTAGAACTGAAGGGTGTATCCGAACATAACCTCAAAAATATCAATGTAAAATTCCCACTAGGGAAGATGGTACTTGTGACAGGCGTATCTGGTTCTGGTAAGAGTACATTAGTCAATGATGTATTCATGAAAGCAGTCCAACAAAACCTTGGAAAACAAAAAGCGAACCCAGGTAAGTATAAGTCTATCAAGGGACTTGAGAATATCGATAAGTTAGTACAAATCGACCAAGATCCAATTGGACGTACACCACGTTCTAACCCAGCTACATATACCGGAGTATTTGATGATATCCGTGATATCTTCGCCAAGACACCAGAAGCGAGATTGCGTGGTTATGAAAAGGGAAGATTCTCCTTTAATGTAAAAGGTGGACGTTGTGAAGCTTGCCAAGGTGATGGCGTAAAGGTTATCTCTATGAACTTTTTACCAGATGTTTATGTACCATGTGAAGTGTGTCACGGTAAGAGATATAACGAAGAAACATTACAGTGTACCTATAAAGGTAAGAATATCTACGATGTATTAGAGATGACAGTTGAAGATTCACTCGATTTCTTTGCAAATCATCCAAAGATTAAGAATAAATTACAGACACTCTCTGATGTAGGTTTAAATTACATCAAACTGGGACAGTCCTCTACAACACTCTCTGGTGGTGAAGCACAACGTGTCAAGCTCGCCAGTGAATTACAGAAACGTCCAACGGGTAAGACTATCTATATCTTAGATGAACCTACAACAGGGCTACATACAGATGACGTCAATCGCTTAATCGCTGTACTAGAAAGAATTGTGGACAACGGGGATACAGTTATCATCATTGAACATAATCTAGATGTGATTAAGTGTGCTGACTGGATTATTGACTTAGGTCCTGAAGGTGGCGATGGTGGTGGAACAATCGTTGCGCAAGGAACGCCCGAAGATATTATCAAAGTGAAAGAAAGCTGGACAGGTCAGTATTTAAAGAAAACAATTGAATGGACAAAAGAACATCAAAAGTAAATTAAAAAGCAGGATAAAGTTAAATAGAGCACTAGATGCACTATTGCACTATTATAACTAGCCTGCTTTTTGATTCTATAAAATAATGTTATAAATAATATAAGGATTGGCACATCAATGCCAAAGAGTTATTGCATGAAAAATTGGTTATTGTTAGTAAAACCTTATAGAATATATGCGAAAAAATATTTTGTTTTTTCACTAGTTTTTTTTGGAATATTAGTGCCTTTTCTAAATTTTTGTGATGTTATCTTTCCTGAATTTATTATTTCTTCTATCGATACCAAGAGTCCTGTTGTAAAAATTATTATCGGTATTATTGGATTTCAACTAATTGATTTTTTGATTCCAGCAATTGAAGATTTATATAATATTTATTTTAGAGATGTGTCAGAAGCCCTTGTAGAGGCGAATATCAATAGAGAAATTTATGAATTTTCCGCAAAAGTAGATTATTGTCATTTAGATAAATCAGAGTTTTATGAAAACTATACCTGGGCAATAGAACATACTGCAGAACAATCGAGTAAAGCATTCTCGGTACTAACTAGATGTACTGCGTCAATAGGACAAATACTGTCTTTAGCAGTACTTTTATATACAATTAATCCTATTATCTTGGCTTTAATTCTAATTGGAACAATATTAAGAACATATGGATATTTTAAATATAATGAGTCCTATATTGAAAGACAGAAGAAAGTTGTACATATCAATCGAAAATTCTCTTATATACAGCGTTTATTTTATTTAAAAGAGTATAGCGCAGATATTCGTACAACAAGATTAAAAGATATTATTCTAAAACAATATGATAGAAATACCTCACAGCAAGAAAATTTTATGCGACATTATGCAAAAATCCTTTGTAAATGGGCTATATTCAGTGGCTTTGCATATCATTTCATGATGTTATTATCTATGCTTTTCTTATTGAGGAGTATAATAGATAATTCGTTACTTGCGAGTGCCGTCTGGATAACTGCAATCTTATCTATCAATAAAATCAGTGATTGCTTAACAGAACTATTTGATCAAGTTAAAGATATCCATCAGATTGATATCTATGCAAAGCGAATCCAAGAGTTTTATCAATTGAAACCAGTAATTGAGGATTGTGTAGGAAGTGTAGCACGAATTCCATATGAAATTACATTTCAAAATGTAGCATTTGAATATGATAAAGGGAAACCGATATTAAATAATGTAAACATTCATATTAATGCTGGAGAAAAGATAGCTATTGTTGGTAAAAATGGTGTAGGTAAATCTACACTGATAAAATTATTACTAAGACTATATGATCCAACAGATGGCTATATTAAAGTAAATGGTATTGACATCAAAAAGTATGATACTAAAGAGTATAGAAAGTATATTGGAACAGTATTTCAAGACTCAAATGTATATGCATTTTCTATAAAAGATAATTTAGATATTTATACAGAACATCAAGAAGGTAACATCTCCTTTACTGTAGATCAAGTTAATCTGACGCAACAATTACAAAATCATGAAAGTGAACTAACAAAAGAATTTTCTGACGATGGAATTGTGTTATCAGGTGGTGAGACACAAAAGCTTGCGATTGCTCGTATATTGAATGGGAAATTTGGATTACTATTATTTGACGAGCCAAGTTCAGCATTAGATCCAATCTCAGAAGAGCAAGTTATGAAACTAATATATAATATGGCAAGTACTACAACTACAATTGTAATTGCCCACCGACTATCAAGCATTCGTGATATGGATCGCATTTTGGTTGTGGATAATGGAATGATTATAGAGGAAGGTAATCATAACCAACTAATGGATAAAAAAGGACTATACTACCAGATGTGGAATATACAGGCTGAAAAATATAAATAGTCATAAAAGAGAAGGGATTCAGATATCCCTGTAATTCTTCTCTGTTGAATCCTAGATGGACATTTAGAAACTTCTTTCATAAATCACAATAGTGATTGAGCTTATTTAAGGGATTTGGCTAGTCATGGCTGTATATTTTGTATAAAACTAACATATCTACATGATTAATAAGTCATGTTATAATAAACGGTATTGATGGAGGACGATATGTCGGAAAAAACTTATGAGAAAAAAGTAGGAATTCGTGATATTGTATCTTTTTTCCAGTTAGAACAACTAACAGGAGATGATTCTTCTTTAGATAGATGGACAGTTATTCAGGACTTAAATCGTCCTGGTTTTGAACTTGCCGGTGTGTTTAAGGATACGGAACCTCGTCGTATCGTTATCATTGGTAATAAAGAATCAGAGTTTATTCGTACGATGAGTGAGGATGACCAAAGAGCTAGATTCCAGTTCTTAATGGATGGTCTTACCCCATGTATTATTATTACGAGTGGAAATGAGATTCCAAATATACTTAGGGAAGTCGCAATATATAACAACTTCCCTGTGTTGCGCACATATCTAGAGACTTACCGTTTAACTGCGGATTTAATCACATTCTTAGATGAAAAGTTAGCACCTATCGATACAATGTCTGGTGTTTTGATGTCTGTATATGGTCTGGGTGTCATGATTCTTGGTGAAAGTGGTATGGGTAAATCTGAGACGGCTTTAGATCTCATTCGTGATGGTCAGGTACTTATCTCAGATGACCGTGTGGATGTACAGCATATCCAAAATAGTATTTATGGACACGCACCAGCAATCACAAAGGGTTTACTAGAAATCCGCGGTATTGGTGTCATCAACGTTGAAAAGATGTTTGGTGCTTCTGCAGTCGCTGATCGTGCTGAAGTAAAACTTGTTATTCGCATGGTACCATTTGAAAGAGATGCGGAATATAACCGCATCGGTGATGAAACAAAACGCTATACAAAGATTCTAGGTGTCCCTGTACCAACAATTGTGATTCCAGTTAGTGCAGGTCGTAATACCTTTGTCTTGGTTGAATCAGCAGTTAGAAACTTTAGATTGCAAGAGGCAGGTTATAGTGGAGCTGCCGAAATCAACGAACGATTTTCTCGTTTTGTAGGAAAGGATGAATAAAATGACATTTTTCCCCGATGATAGAACTTTACTGATGATAGGGAATTTCCGCATTCCAACATATCTCGTAGCAGCGATATTCGCTGTAATCGTAGTATTTATATTTTTATTAAAAGAAAACAAGAAACATGGTTATAAACGCATTGTAGCAGTTGAATTATTCTTATTCTGTGCTGCAGGTGGATTTATCTTTAGCCGTTTATTCTGGGTATTGGGTAATCTATCTGAATACATGAAATATACACCATACATCTTCTTGATTACTGATGGTGGATATGATGCGACTGGTGGTTTGATTGGTGTAGCCCTAGGTACATGGGTATATACACATGAACACTATATGAGTTGGCGTCGTGCACTAGATATGACTGCACCACTTGCGATGTTAATGATTACGATTACTAGAATTGGTCGAGCAATGGCTGCTCGTACATTATTGTTTGTAATTGCACTAGACGTTATTGGTTTCTTAATCATCTGGTTTGAAATCCACCGCTACCGTGAGGGCAGAAGACGTGGTGAAACAGCAGCCACAACATTTATGTGGTTTGGATTAATCTCATTTTTAGCTACTGTATTCAAGTGGGATGTACGTGGTACACATGATGTCATCATGGCAGGTCTT
>ERZ772948.1938-NODE-1938-length-11108-cov-8.121234_pt1 | contig 11108 bp, 5 predicted proteins | sample MGYA00511945_ERZ772948 | MGnify/ENA primary metagenome ERZ772948 (study PRJEB29015, sample SAMEA2737927) | human oral metagenome | biome: human oral; feature: human-associated habitat; material: dental | place: China | collected 2141 ... | reverse complement strand
TCGTCGCATTCCGGCGGTGTGCCGCCGGTTCCTAATCTCCAATCAGCTCCCGGGTGAAGGGACCCGGGCCACCGCACCTTTTGAGGAGAAGACGATCATGGACCACCGCAGCACCCCCGACCCCCGCAGCTCCCGCAGTGCACCTGGCTCCGGCGCCCGTCCCGCCCGGATGGCACCAGCACCAGGCGGCGCACTCCGCCTCGTCCTGCACCAGGACGGGCCCGCCGACGCGGCCCATCACGACTCCGGCGACCACGGTCACGGCGACGGCCAGCAGGGCCCGCAGGACGACGATCCGCCACGAGCCGAAGGCGTACCACGTGGACCACACGACGATCGGGTTGATCGACGGGGAGGCCAGCATGAGGGTGACCGCCGCCGACGTGGGCACGCCCTTGCGCACCAGGGAGCGGAAGACCGGCACCGCCGAGCAGTCGCACACCGGCAGGACGAGCGCGGCCGCCAGGGCGGTGGCGAGGGACGCCGGACCGCGGGGGAAGAGGCGGGCGAGGCGCTCGGGGGGCACGAACTCCTCGATGACCTCCGACACGAGGACGCCCAGTGCCAGGAAGGGGGCCGCCTGGAAGAAGATGCCGACGCCGACCGCCCACATCCGCACGCCCTGGCCGCCCAGGGCCCCGGCGAGGACCACCGCCCCGGCCACGACGGCGACGGCGGAGTAGGCCGCGAGGGCGGCGGGCCGGGCGCGTTCGATGGTCACGCCACCAGCATACCCAGCACCGGGCGCGCATCTGTGGGTAGAATCGGCGTTGCTATGATCCGGCCCGCTCAGCGGGGCATCACCGGGGAGCATCCGGAAGAACAGGGATCCGCTGGGCGCCGCCCCCGTCCCCCAGTAGAACCGGACGGGAGGGCCCGACACAGCCCCAACGAAGAGGCCGCGCCAGCGCGGCAAGCGGGGTGGTACCGCGGGTCCCGGCGTCGCCGGTCCTCGTCCCTGCGCACGGCGCAACACGAGGACTGCCATGACGAAGCACGGCTTCTACCCCCTCCACCGGGACGACGAGGTGGATCCAAGCCCGTCCTTCCCCGCGATGGAGGGCGCGACACTGGCCTTCTGGGCCGCCGACGACACCTTCCGCAAGTCCATCGCCCGGCGCGAGGGCGGCTCCAACGAGTTCGTCTTCTACGACGGCCCCCCCTTCGCCAACGGCCTCCCGCACTACGGGCACCTGCTCACCGGCTACGTCAAGGACGTGGTCGGGCGCTACCAGACGATGCTCGGCCACCGCGTGGAGCGCCGTTTCGGCTGGGACACCCACGGCCTGCCCGCCGAGCTCGAGGCCCAGCGCCAGCTCGGCATCGACGACGTCACCGAGATCACCCGCGAGGGGGGCGTCGGCATCGCCGCCTTCAACGAGGCCTGCCGTTCCTCCGTCCTGCGCTACACGAAGGAGTGGGAGGACTACGTCACCCGCCAGGCGCGCTGGGTGGATTTCGAGCACGACTACAAGACCCTGGACATGCCCTACACGGAGTCCGTGATCTGGGCGTTCAAGCGCCTCTACGACAAGGGCCTGGCCTACCAGGGCCACCGCGTGCTCCCGTACTGCTGGAACGACCGGACCCCCCTGTCCAACCACGAGCTGAGGATGGACGACGAGGTCTACCAGGACCGCACCGACAACACGGTCACCGTGGGCCTGCGCCTGACTGAGCCCCTTCTGGCGGACTCCGAGCGCCCCGAGCTCGCCCTCGTGTGGACGACGACGCCGTGGACCCTGCCTTCGAACTCCGCGGTCGCCGTCGGCCCCGGCATCGACTACGTGGTCGTCGAGGCGGACCCCTCCGCGGCCTCGCCGGTGGCGGGCGAGCGCGTCATCATCGCCCGGGACCTGCTGGCCGCCCACGCCAAACAGCTCGGCGAGGCGCCCCGGATCCTCGCGTCCTTCAAGGGCTCCGACCTGGTGGGCAGGCGCTACCACCCGATCTACGACTACTTCGACGACGGCGCGCACCGCGCCGAGGGGGCGGTGCCCGGCCCCAACGCGTGGACGGTCGTGGCCGCCGACTACGTGACCACCACGGACGGCACCGGCCTGGTCCACCAGGCGCCCGCCTTCGGCGAGGACGACATGTGGACGTGCATGGAGTACGGCATCGGCCTGGTCCTGCCCGTGGACGACGGCGGCGTGTTCACCTCCGAGGTCCGCGACTACCAGGGCATGCACATCTTCGACGCGAACCGCCACATCGTGGCCGACCTGCGCGACCAGTCGGGCCCCATCGCGCGGCGGGATCCGCGGGTGCGCGCCGTCCTGGTGGCCGAGGCGTCCTACACCCACTCCTACCCGCACTGCTGGCGCTGCCGCAAGCCCCTCATGTACAAGGCGGTGTCCTCGTGGTTCGTGCGCGTCACCGCGATCCGCGACCGCATGGTGGAGCTCAACCAGCAGATCAACTGGACCCCCGAGCACATCAAGGACGGCGTCTTCGGCAAGTGGCTGGCCGGGGCCCGCGACTGGTCGATCTCCCGCAACCGCTTCTGGGGGGCGCCCATCCCCGTGTGGGTGTCCGACGACCCCGCGTACCCGCGCACGGACGTGTACGGGTCGATCGCCGAACTGGAGGCCGACTTCGGCGTGGAGGTGACGGACTTCCACCGTCCCTTCATCGACTCGCTCACCCGTCCCAACCCGGACGATCCGACGGGCGGGTCGACGATGCGCCGCATCCCCGATGTCTTCGACTGCTGGTTCGAGTCCGGGTCGATGCCCTTCGCTCAGGTGCACTACCCCTTCGAGAACCAGGAGTGGTTCGAGTCCCACTACCCGGGCGACTTCATCGTCGAGTACATCGGCCAGACCCGCGGCTGGTTCTACACGCTGCACGTCCTGGCCACGGCGCTCTTCGACCGGCCCGCGTTCCGCAACTGCGTGTCCCACGGCATCGTCCTGGGCGACGACGGTTTGAAGATGAGCAAGTCGCTGCGCAACTACCCTGACGTGTCGCAGGTGTTCGACCGCTACGGCTCCGACGCGATGCGCTGGTTCCTCATGTCCAGCCCCGTGGTGCGCGGCGGCAACCTCATGGTCAAGGAGTCCGCGATCCGCGACACCGTGCGCCAAGTGCTGCTGCCCATCTGGAACACGTACTACTTCTTCACCCTCTACGCGGGCGCCGCGGACAAGGGCGCGGGCTACCGGGCGCGCCGCCTCGACCTGTCGTCCGCCCCGGCGGTGGAGGGCCTGGCCCAGATGGACCGCTACCTGCTGGCCCACACGCGCGGCCTCGCCGAGGACGTGCGCGCCCGCCTGGACGCCTACGACGTCGCGGGCGCCTGCGACGCGGTGCGCGACCACCTGGACGTGCTGACGAACTGGTACGTGCGCACCCAGCGCCAGCGCTTCTGGGACGAGGACGGCGCCGCCTTCGACGCCCTGTACACGGCGCTGGTGGTCCTCATGGAGGTGGCGGCCCCGCTGCTGCCCCTGCTGGCCGAGGAGGTCTGGCGCGGCCTGACGGGCGGGGAGTCCGTCCACCTGCAGGACTTCCCCGTCATCGACGAGGCCGTGGCCGCTCCCGCTCTCGTGGCCGCGATGGACGAGGTCCGCTCGATCGTGTCGGCGGCCCATGCGCTGCGCAAGACGCACCAGCTGCGCGTGCGCCAGCCGCTGGCGTCCCTGCGGGTCGTGTCCGAGGGCTACGCGGACCTGGAGCCCTTCGCGGAGCTGATCGCCTCCGAGGTGAACGTGAAGTCCGTGGCGTTCTCCGCCCCCGAGGAATCGGGGTTGGGCGTGCGCACCGAGCTGAGCCTCAACCCGCGGGCCTTCGACCCCGCGTTCCGCAAGCTCACCAGCCAGCTGTTCAAGGCCCAGAAGTCGGGCGACTGGGAGGTTTTGGACGACGAGTCGTGCCGCTTCCCCTCCGTGCTGGCCGACGGCTCCCCGGTCGTGCTGGGGGACGGCATGTTCTCGGTGTCCACCTCGGTGGACGCGGCCGAGGGGCAGGTCGCCGACGTGCTCCCCTCGGGCACCTTCGTGGTGCTCGATACGGAGCTGACCCCCGAACTGGAGGCCGAGGGCTACGCCCGCGACGTCGTGCGCGCCGTCCAGGAGGAGCGCAAGAACGCGGGCCTGCACATCGCCGACCGCATCGACCTGTCGCTGAGCGTGCCCGCCGATCACGTGGCCGACGTGGAGGCCTGGCGCGACATGATCGCCGCCGAGACCCTCGCCCTGTCGGTGGTGGTCGAGGCCGGCGACAAGCTCGCGGTGGGCGTCGCGAAGCACTGACCGCTGCCGAGGGCGGGCGGGCCGGGGGGCCCACCGCCCGCACGCGCTGGGCCCCGGGAGGATCTCCTCCCGGGGCCCAGCGGTCATGACAGAGTAACCATGACATATGGCACAGCCCCCTCCGGGTTAGTTGCCACTGTCACATCGGTGTGGTGCGGTTAATACTTGAGAGCCATGAGCACAGAACACGCCACCGCAGTACACCCACCGCGCGCGAAGAGGCGCGCACGAGCGGTCTCAGTGGAGGAGGTGACGAAAGACTACGGGAAGGTCCGCGCCCTCAACGCCCTCAGCCTGGACATCCCCAGGGGCCAGATCATGGCGCTGCTCGGCAAGAACGGCGCCGGGAAGTCAACCCTGATCGACATCATCCTCGGCCTGCAGGCCCCGACCTCGGGCACCGCCCGCGTGTTCGGCCTGGCACCGCGCGACGCGATACGGCGCTCCCTGGTCGGCGTCGTCCTCCAGACGGGCTCCCTTCCCGTCGACTACACCGTGGCCGAGGCCCTCCGCCTCTTCGGATCCACCCACGACGCGCACGTGGACTACGGGACCATCCTCGAGGAGACCCAGCTGGCCCACATGAGCGGGCGGGTCATCCGCAAGCTCTCCGGAGGCGAGCAGCAGCGCGTGCGCCTCGCACTTGCCCTCCTGCCCGACCCCCACCTGCTGATCCTCGACGAGCCCACCGCGGGCATGGACGCCACCGCCCGGCGCGAGTTCTGGGACGTCATGCGCACCCAGGCCGAACGCGGCAGGACCATCGTCTTCGCCACCCACTACCTCACCGAGGCGCAGGACTTCGCCGAGCGCACCGTCATCATCAAAGACGGCTCCGTCATCAAGGACGCCCCCACCGACGAGCTGCGCCGGATGAACCGCAGTTTCCACCTCACCGTCGACGTGGATCGTGGGGCCGGCCCCCGCCTCGTCGAACAGCTCCGCGCCGCCCCCGAGGCGGGGGCGTGGAAGATCTCGACCGAAGGGGGGCGGATCGTCGTCGACGGCGACGACACCGATCCCGCGGCCCGAATCCTGCTGTCCCACCCAGAGGCGCACGGCCTCGAGATCACCGCGTCCTCGCTGGAGGACGTCTTCACCTCGCTCACCGCGTGACCGCGCCGCCAGCACTTTAAGGAATCACCATGTCGTCCTCCACAGCATTCACAGACGAAGCGATCTCCCGCCGCGCCCCGTCCTCGGGGTTCAAAGGATTCGGCGTCCTCACCTGGTTCACCTTCTGGAAGTTCATCACCAACCCGATCACCATCAGCTTCTCCCTGATCCTGCCGATCCTCATGTACCTGATCTTCGGATCCGGCCAGAGCTACGCCCAGAACTGGGGCGTCCACGGCAACGCCGCCGCCTCCGTCCTGGCGAACATGACGACCTACGGCGTCGTCCTGGTCGCCTCGTCCATGGGCGCCAACGCGGCGCTGGACCGCACCATGGGGATCTCCCGCCTCTTCGCCCTGACCCCCATGCGCTCGGCGGCCAACATCCTGGCGCGCCTCATCGCGGCCGTGGGAGCCGGAGCCATCGTCGTGGCCATCGTCTACGCCGTAGGGGCCTTCACGGGGGCGCAGATGGAGGCCTCGGCGTGGGCGCTCACACCGGTCATCATGCTCCCCGCCTCCATCCTGGCGGCCGCGATCGGACTGGCCGTCGCCTTCACAGTCCGCTCCGACGGCGCCTACGCGGCGTCCAGCGCGGTCATCCTGCTCAGCGCCGTGTGCGCGGGCATGTTCATGCCCCTGAGCATGATGGGGCCCGTGTTCTCGGCCATCGCCCCGTTCACGCCCCTGTACGGCATCACGAACATGGTACAGGTCCCCCTCCAGGGGCTCGACTCCTTCCACTGGGCGGATCCGGTGAACTTCGTCGTGTGGACCGTGCTGTTCGTGGGCATAGCGGTGTGGGGGCAGCGCCGCGACACGAACCGCTAGGCGGGCCGCCGCGGGACCGCGGACAGGGGGCGCCGCGGAGCAGCCGCTGGCGGAGCCGAGGACGGGCGCCGGGACCACAGCGATCCCGGCGCCCGCGCCTGCCCTCCCGGCACGGGGGCGCGGCCCGACCCGCGCCCCCAGAGGAGAGAACCGCCGTCAGCCGGTCCACGCCCCGGAGGAGGAGAAGTAGTACCAGGTGCCGTCGATGTTGGTCCAGCCGGTGGCCATGGCGCCGGAGGGCGCGAGGTAGTACCAGGTGCTGCCCTGCTTGAGCCAGCCGGTGGCCATTGCTCCCGAGGAGGAGAAGTAGTACCAGGTGCCGCCGACGTTGGTCCAGCCGGTGGCCATCGCTCCCGAGGCCGTGAGGTAGTACCAGGTGCTGCCCTGCTTGAGCCAGCCGGTCGTCATCGCTCCCGTGCCGGGGGATAGGTAGTACCACGAGCCCGAGTCGTGCGCCCACCCCTTCGCCATCGCCCCCGAGGGCAGGTGGTAGTACCACGAGCCGGCCTCGCCCACCCAACCGGTGCGCATGTAGCCCGAGGCGTCGAAACGGTAGGTCTCGCCGTCGATGACCGTCGAGGTCGACGACGGCCACGAGCCGTCGGGGAGGCGGTACCACCACCCGTGGGAGTCGTGCGTCCAAGCGCCCGAAGTGGTGCCCGGGAAGCGCACGACCGCCTTGTCGGAGGGGTTCACCCCCCAATCCCACGCGAGCACGTAGGGCTGGGACGGGGCGGCGCCCTTTCCGCGCTGCGCCTCCCACGCGGCCTGCAGCGCCGAGGCCGACACCTCGAAATGGTAGGTGTGGGAGCCGTCGGGGTTCACTGTCCCGTCGTCGTTGACCAGCTCGCGATAGTACCACGTCCCATTGGACGGGTCGTGGAAGTCGAAGGCGGCCAGGGGCGAGGCGTCCGTGACGTCGAAGGCGACCTTCGCCCCTGCGCCCTCGCCGATCACGCCCCTGACCGTGACGCGCGGGGCCGTGGTGTCCAGCGCGAAGTCGTAGGAGATCGCGTGCCGCGTGGGGGAGGGGCCGGAGGTCGTGGCGGCGATCGTCAGCGTGTACTTCCCGTCGGGCAGGCCGGCCCCCACCTGGTCCTCGGAGTCGAACACCGGCGCCAGGTGGTAGGACTCGGCGCGCGAGACGGTCCCATTCGCGTTGCGCACCGACTTGTAGTTCTGGTAGTTCGTGTACTCCCGGACGGTGGCCCCCGCCTCGTTCGCGTACGTCGAGGTCAGGGTGTGCACGCTGCGCAGCAGGCCGGTGCGCGGCTCGGCGCGGCGCGTCGCCAGGGAGGAGGCGGCGCGGGAGACGACGTAGCGCCCCGGATCCGGGACCGTCTCCGTGTTCCGCGGCGCCAAGGGGTTCGCCCCCAGGGGCCGGCCCGTCCGCGAATCGACGAAAGCGGAGGGGTAGATGTGCGCGGGAGAGACGGCGGCGTCGCTCGCCTTCGCGTCGAAGACGTCGGCGGCCCCCCACGACCCGTAGAACCCCAGGTAGGGCACCGACAGGTCGGGGCCGGACCCGTTCTGAGCGGCGAGCCGCACGAAACCGTCGATGAACGTGCCCTTCGGGGCGTTCGCGTTGGCGTAGGAGGCGAAGGCGGCGCCCGGGGCGACGGACACCGTCACGGACGCCCGCCCGGAGGCGGGGACGGTGAGCGCCGCGCCCTCCCCGCTCCCGGCCACAGCCGCCCCCGAGTACGACACCGAGACGCCCTTGCCGCGCCAGTCCGTGCTGTGCAGCGTGAAGAACCCGCCTTCGACGGCCTCCGACAGCGCCTGCGAGGACAGGGCGTAGGACTTCGCAGAATCGGACAGGTTGTGCACGGTGATGGTGAAGGACCAGCCCGCCGTGCCGTCACCGAGGTCCGCCTTCGGCCGCGAGGGCTCGGCCGCGCCGTCCACGGTCGGGTACACGGGGGAGGTCGTCGCCGCCAGGGCGTCCACCAGGCCCGCGCCCTGCTTGCGCGGCGAGTAGAACGCCCCGGTCCCCTGGTCGGCGTCCACCAGCGGGTGCGCCGTCCCCATGATGAGGCTCTGGGCGACCCCCGTCCGCTCCGCCGCGCTCATGCCGGCGAAAAGGGGATCCGTGCTCACCCTCTCGAGGACGATGGCGGAGATGCCCGCCATCTGCGGAGTCGCCATCGACGTGCCCGACGCCTGGTCGTAGGCGCCGCCCGGGACCGCTGAGACGACCCCGCCACCGGGGGAGGCGATCTCCGGTTTGAGGCGCAGATCCGGGCTCACCCCCCACGCGGAGAAGTCGCTCGCCCTGTACGCGCCGTTCGCCGGGGCGTTGTCCACCGACGCCACCGCGACCGCGGAGGAGTAGGTCGCGGGCTCGTCCATGACCGACGAGTCGGGATCCGAGGCGTAGGGCAGGTTCTTGCCCGACCTGTTGCCGCGCCCCGCCGAGTACGAGTTGCCCGCGGCCGCGTTCACGGTGACTCCCGCCCCCTGCAGGCTCGCGTAGACCGTCGAGTAGAGGGAATCAGCGGCGTTGTCCATGCCCGCCGACCACCCGATGGACAGGTTGACGACATCGGGCCGCAGAACCGCCATGTCGTCGAGCGCCGCCAGCACGGCCGAGTCCGGCAGCGAGCCGTTCCCACTGCGCGCCACCTTCGCGACGATGATCTGCGCGCCGGGCGCGGTGCCCCGGATCCTGTCGGCGTTCGCGGCCGCGATCCCCGCCACGTGCGTTCCGTGGAAGCCCCCGGGGCCCGAGGAGGGCGCCACGTCCGCGTCATCATCGGCGTAGTCGTAGACGAAGGGGATCTTGTCGTTGACGTAGTGCCCGTCCTTGCCCTCGCCGAGGCGGGGGAGGACCTGCTCGACATCCGCCCGTTTCAGGGCCGTCTTCGAGGCGTCGACCGCGCCGGAGAACGCGGGGTGGGCGACCTCGAGCCCAGTGTCGAGGAACGCGATGACCCTGCCCTCGCCCTTGTGGGAGACGTGGTCCATCCGCATCATCAGGTGCGCCGACCGGTTCGACGGGTCGATCCCCTCTGCGGCCAGGGAATCCGCTCCGCCCTCCACGTTCCCCGAGCCTGCCGCCGCGTCCTGGGACGGCGTGGCAGCCGGGGAGGGCGCGGCGCCGCTGGCCGGGGCGCCGGACGGAGCGCCGTCCCCGCTGGAAGCCGCATCGCCCGAGGGCGGGGTGCTCGTAGGGGAAGGCGAGTCAGCCGGGGAAGGCGAGTGGGCCGCGCTCGCGGAGCCGGAGCCGTCGGCGCCCGCCTCGTGCGCCGGGCCGCCGTTCCCGGAGGGCCCGCCGGGCTGTTCGGACTCGTCGCCTTCGATGTGGCCCTCGCGTTCGATGAACGCGGACTTCACGCCGTCAACGCCCTGGACCACGGGGAGGGCAGCCGCTGGAGCGTCGATCGCGACCCCGGTGAACACGTTGCGGTAGTCGCGCGCCCGGGTGATCGCCGGGCTGCCCGTCGCCGCGGGCACGGACGCGGCGACGGCTTCGCCGATCCGATCGACCAGTTCGTCGCAGTCCGATTCCGAGGCCCCGTCCGCGAACTGGACGATGATGCGCACGCCCTCTTCCGGCGCGTGCCCCTCAGCGCCGTCCGGCTGGGAGGCGCCCGACTGAGGGGCATCCGGCTGGGAGGCATCCGACTGGGCGCCGTCCGGGTGGGCCTCGTCGGCGGGCCCGGGGCCTGTCCCGTTCTCGTAGTCGGCCTTCGAGGTCAGCGCGGTGTCGGCGGCCGCTTGGCTCGTGGCTGGAGACCCCTGCCCCTGGTCGTCCCCTCCAGGAGGTGGGAACGACTGCGCGGGCAGCGCCACCGCGGAGGCGAGGAGCAGCGAAGAGGAGGCGAGGAGGGCCGCGAGGGCGTTCGTTCTCCGCGTGGGCATGACTTCTCCTTGAGTACCGATCCGTGGGATCACCGGGATGCCGCCGACGCGGCGGCCATGAGAGCACTGGACCAAGTGTAGTGCCAGCGAATGCCAATGTTGACCGTTTGGACGATGGGCGCTGGCTGGTCCTGCGGGAGTTCGCGGTTGCCCCAGTGGCGGTCGTTGGCCGGTCCGCGGGTGGCCGCCGGTGGATCCTGCGGGTGCTGGCCGACCCGGTCCGCGGGTGGCCGCTGGCGGATCCTGCGGGTGCTGGCCGACCCGGTCCGCGGGTGGCCGCCGGCGGAAGCCGCCTCGTCTCCGCTGCCGTGTACCGCTCCTGTGGGCGGTTCGACTCAGCGGGCGTAGGCGTCGGCGGGGTTGGTTGGCTCGGGAGCGCCGGTTGGTTCTTCCTCGTCGGCGCTGCGGTCCGTTGAGGGGCTGCCGGTCGTCCCCGGTGCGGTCGTGTCGGGGCCGGTGCTCTGCGACGGTGCGTTCCCGTTCGAGGGGGTGCCGTCGGGGGCTTGTGGCGCTGGGGGAGTGGGAGCCGGGGGCTGGGAGGGTGGTGTGGTCGTCGGCGGTTGGCTCGTTGGCGCAGGAGTCTGCGCTACCGGTGGCAGCCAGTCGGGACGGGGCGTGGTGGGAGTGGGGACGACTTCACTGATCAGCCATCTGTTCCCGTCCCATCGGACCGTGATCTCGAATGTTGCCTTCTCGATGTAGGTGAAGCGTTGGAAGTGGCCGGGCTGGTAGATGTCGGGGGTGCGTTGGGTGGTGGTGAGGGTGGTGGTGTTGGGGGTTGTTGTGGTGTTGGTGGGGTTGGTGTTGGTGTGCCAGGCGTTGGCGGCCCATCCTCCTGTGGTGTAGGTGGTGGTGGTGTCGGTGGTGGTTTGGGCGCACCATTGGCATTCGGGGGCGGACAGGTCGTGCAGAGGCGCGGTGTCGCCGGTGTTCCAGGTGTAGTCGGCCAGGGCGAGGGCGTGGTAGGCGGTGGCCTGGGCTCCGTTGGGGGTGTTGTGGCCGGTTCCCGCTGGTGGGGCGGGGGGTGTGGGTGCGGGCGCGG
>ERZ772948.1937-NODE-1937-length-11110-cov-2.403076_pt1 | contig 11110 bp, 8 predicted proteins | sample MGYA00511945_ERZ772948 | MGnify/ENA primary metagenome ERZ772948 (study PRJEB29015, sample SAMEA2737927) | human oral metagenome | biome: human oral; feature: human-associated habitat; material: dental | place: China | collected 2141 ... | reverse complement strand
CCGCCGCAGAAAGCTGCCCCAAGTGCGGCCTTCCTCTGCCACAGGCAGTGCCTGCTGCTCGTCCTGCTCGAGCCATCAGGCCCACACGCAACATCAAGCTTCCAGAGATTGATGCCGCTCCAGCACCTGGCGAGAAGACCGATCAGCTCGTAGACGCTGAGTATGATGCATCCTCTTCTGTCGCAGCAGATCCCACTGTTTTGCAACAAATGCCAGCCGACAACGCTGACCCAGACACTACCAGCGCGTTTGCCTCGGTAAGTCGCAGGCCAGCTCCTCGCTTTGAGTCTGCAATCCCTTCCGAGCCTTCAAAAGAGAACCTCCCTGAAGCAGAGGGAATCCCGCGTACGCGCGTTATTCTGCTTTCAGCACTTCTTGTTACCTCGCTGGTAGTAGCTGCAATCTTTGTCATCACGCACCCGTGGGACCCTCAGGCAACCGACAATCGCGCAAAGGTTGAGGCGCCAGTCTCATCTACTCCTACCACCACTCCTGTTACGCACCTTACGGGTCAAGACACCAGTGCAACTCAGCAAAATACAAGTTCGGATGCTGTTTTTGACGCACTTGATAGTGATTATCAGAAGCTTGGAGACCTCTCAAAGCGCCTTGATGATAACGAGAAAACCTTTGATCAGCTTGCCATTACTGGCTCTGATCAGGAGCGCGCTGATGCTCAACAGGAAGCAGAGCAGATTTCGCTGGATATTAGTAATGTTATCTCTGACCTTTCTAGTCTTGATGACTCCAACGGAAACTATCGTCAGACTATTGAAAATCTCACCAAACTGGGTAACTGGCTTCGTAATTGTTCCGATGCTTTGAGTGAGGGATGGAAGCGCTCAGTGGCTTCTAACAATCCTTCTCAGGACAAAGACAACATCTTGGCGCCAGTTGATAACATCAGAGACTCCAGCGGCTCCAGCTCATACCAGAAACTTTTTGATGAAAATTACGTGAATTGGAAGCCACAAAAGCAGTAAATCTCTACCGTTCAGCTGCTTTAATTTCAAAAATCTCATCATACTGGTAAAATAATTAGGTTAGAAAAGAAGTTCTTTATTACTAAGGTTTCTCGCGTTTTTTCTTCTCTTAGATGTAAAGAAGCTTGGAGGAATTATGTTTGGACTTGATCCATTGTATACACCAGAGCGCCAGGTTACTGGTACTGAGGTTGCCGTCTTTGATACCAACAAGGGAATCATTAAGGTTCAGCTTGACGGTAAGGGCGCACCTATTCATGTGGCAAACTTCTGCGAGCTTGCAGAGTCTGGCTTCTACGACAATACCAAGTTTCATCGTCTTGTCCCTGGTTTTGTTGTTCAGGGTGGAGATCCTAATACTCGTGAGATGAGTGTTGAGGATGTTGTGTCTGGTAATCCTGGTCCTGATGGAATTCCTGGTACTGGTGGTCCTGGTTATCGCATCAAAGAGGAGTTCACCACAAATCCTAACAACTCCCACGTTGACGGTGCCCTTGCTATGGCTCGTTCTCAAGATCCAAATTCCGCAGGTTCTCAGTTCTATTTCTGTCTTGGTCCACAGCATGGCTTGGATTCTGGATACACCGTATTTGGCACAACTATCGAGGGAATGGATGTCATTTCCCAGTTAAAGGTTGGCGATATCGTCAATTCCATTAGAATTGAAAACGCTTAAAGCCAAGTCGCACAGACTCTTGGAGGATATTGTGAATCAACAGGCATTTGAGTTAGGTAAATCTGCATATGATCAGGGCGACTGGTTTGTAGCTATCAGTCAGTTTGATGTGGCTAAAGAGCCAGGCGAGGTAAACGGTCAGATTGACCACCTTCTTGGAAACGCTTATATGAAGCTTGGACAGTTTGATTCCGCAGCTTCTGCTTACAAGTCCGCTCTTGCTGACGCTTCCTATGGCAAGGTTGGCGCTCTCTCTACTAATCAGGGTCGCGCACTTCTGGCTGCTGGTAGGGTACAGGAGGCTATTGCTGCCCTTACTAACGCTGTCCAGGACGCCTCTTACGCAACTCCTTATAAGGCACAGCTTGCTCTTGGTTCTGCATACGAGAAAATCGGTGATATTCGCAACGCCGGCATTGCTTACAGAAACGCTGCAGTAGACGAGAAGAACCCTAATCCTTCATCAGCACTTTGCAGCCTAGGCGCATGCTTCATGGGTCTGAACAGACCTGTTGATGCAGTTGAGGCATATCGTACCGCTCTTGATTTTGCTAATCCTTTGGAGAACTCCAATAAGATTTATGCAGATCTTGGTCTTGCATACGTTGCAGCTAATCGTATGTCTGAGGCAGTTGATGCTTTCACTCACGCTACTGCTGATGGCAGCTTTGTTCTGTCTAATCAGCAGCAGTCTGCTTTTGATGCAGCTCGCAAGGCTATTACTGCAATGACTTCTGGCAAGCCATCTGAGACTGATGCCTTCCTTCAGGCAGCTGGCTATGGTGCCTACGATCCACTGGATCCTACAGGTATGTCCGGCGAGCTCATCCCTTCTGCAGAAGACACTGGCTTCTTCCAGATTACTGAGCAGGAGATTATTGAGCAGGACAAGAAGGACAAAAAGATTAGGCGTAAGCACCGTCATACCGGACTTAAGGTTTTCATTACCATTCTTATTTTGCTTATCTTGGCAGTTGCTGGTGCTGGTTATGCTTATTATCGTGGCTATGGATGGCCAACCCAGCAGTCTGTTGTTCAGGATATTTTCAACGCTAAGGCACAGGGCACCGATATTGGTCGCTATGTCTCTAGCTCTGTCTCTAGCACAACGCTTCAGCAGATTTCCAACAGCCTGCCAACAAGTTCCGCTGTTACCATCAACGGTGTTGACCAGAGTATGACTCATTCAACGGTAAACGCTTCTGTCAGTCTTTCTAATGGCGGAAACGTTGACTATACCATTGAACTTGTTCGTGATGGTATTGGCTGGAAGGTTGCAAGCGTTACCACTTCATACGTAAGCCAGAATAACCAGAACTCCGGCACAACTTCTGGTACTAACGGCTCTAATTCGGGAACTACCTCTGGAACTAATGGATCTAACTCCTCAAATTCCTCTAATAGTTCCTCCAGCTCTTCAAAGTCTGGTAACTAGTACTAAACTGTTTTAACCGTTCTTTCTGCAGGATTATTACGCACACGCGTAGCACGTTTGATTGGATATCATGTCTATCTTCGATTCGCTCTTCGGAGAATATGGCGGAGACCTAGCCATCGATCTGGGAACTGCAAACACCCTTGTTGCAGTTCGTGGTCAGGGTATTGTCATCAATGAGCCATCGGTTGTTGCAATCGATAAAAGCGAGAGCCGCGTTCTGGCCGTTGGCGCTGATGCAAAGCGCATGATTGGTCGTACTCCTGGCTCCATCATTGCTGAACGCCCTCTTAAAGACGGCGTCATTGCAGACTTTGATGTTACTGAGGTTATGCTTCGTTACTTCATCGAGAAGGCACGTGAGCGCAAATATCCTTGGTCACCACGTCCACGCGTAGTTGTTTGCGTTCCTTCTGGCGTTACATCTGTCGAGAAACGCGCTGTTTTTGAAGCAACTATTCAGGCAGGCGCTCGCCAGGCATTCTTGATTGAAGAGCCTATGGCTGCAGCTATTGGTGCAGACCTTCCAATTGAGGATCCTACAGGTTCTATGGTTGTAGACATTGGTGGCGGCACTACCGAGGTTGCCGTTATCTCCATGGGCGGTATTGTTGTCTCGCAGTCCATCAGAACTGCAGGTGACGAGTTTGATCAAACTATTCTTGAGCATGTTCGTGATGCCTATAATCTCTCTATTGGCGAGCGTACTGCAGAAGACATCAAGATTAAGGTTGGCTCAGCAGCTCCTCTTGCAGAAGAGCTTGACGTTGAGGTAAACGGTCGTGACGTCATGAGTGGTCTTCCAAAGACAGTTCGTATTGAGTCAGAAGAGATTCGTCGTGCTCTTGATCGTCCTCTTGACGAGGTCACCAAGGCTGTCAAAGATGCGCTTGATGTGACTCCACCAGATCTTGCATCTGATCTTATGTACTACGGTATTTTGCTTACTGGTGGCGGCGGAATGCTTCGTGGTCTTGATCAGAGACTTCGTGAAGAGACTGGTGTTCCTGTCAACGTAAGCCCAACCGCGTTAGAAAATGTTGTTACCGGTTGTGCAAAGGTTCTTGAGGCTAACGCATTGTCCGGTGGATTTGTTCAGAGTGCAGGCCAATAAATATGCCATTGTCTAATCAGATCCAGGGTGCTTCAACAGGCCTTGGATCTAACAATAATAAGCATACGGGTGGCCGTAGTTTTATTATTCTTTCGCTGCTTTCAATTGTGTTATTGACGGTCAGCGCTCGTATGGGTACAGAAGGACCGCTCGAGATGGTTCGAGGTGGGTTCTCTACTATCACCATGCCTTTTAGAATGGCGGGTTCTGCTATTGCCATGCCTTTCCAGGGCATTGGTAACATTTTTAGTAACTTAACAGCAGACCAGCAAACGCTTTCTGACCTCAAGGCAGAAAATGAGCAGTTGCGTTCAAGAAATGCAGAGCTAGAAGAGACAAATCAGTCCACGCAGCGTCTGCAGGGTCTTCTCGACCTCAAAAATACCTATAACCTGCAGTCCACAGGCGCTCGTGTTATCTCTGGTTCTACTGACTCGTTCAATAACACCATCGTGATCGACAAGGGAACTTCGTCCGGGCTGGCTGTTGGCATGCCTGTTGTTGATAGCGGTGGCGTTATCGGCCAGATTATTGAGTGTAGTCCTACAACCTCTACCGTTCGTCTTATCACTGACGAGAAGAGCGGTGTGGCTGCTATGGTTCAAAGCAGCCGAGCTCAGGGCATGCTTATGGGTTCTGCTTCAAGGCAGATTACCCTTAACCTGATCAACACCAACCAGAAGGTTGCCGTAGGCGATACAGTTGTTACCAGCGGTCTTGGTGGCGTATTCCCTAAGGGCCTTCCTCTAGGTAAGGTTACCAGCGTTGAGGCAGCTCCAGGATCGCTCTATTACACCATTGTTGTTGAGCCTTATGGAAATGTCAGCACTAACGAGGAGGTAATGGTTATCACGTCTCTTTCTGAGGAGCAAAAAGCTACCGCAGATGATATTGCAGAGGCAGATAAGCAAAACACTCCAACAGCAAATGATTCAGACGGTAAGGATAAAGACTCAAAAGATAGTTCTTCATCGAATAGCTCTTCTGGTAGTTCTTCTGCAACAAGCACAACAAACTCTCAGCAGAATGCAACGGTTGTCGCTCCAACGGGTAATACACAACATAACAGCGGTAGAACAGATTAAGGGGGATGCATGCAGGTTTCTGATAGAAATAAAAACACACGCAGCATCGCCGTTCTTGCTGTTGTTTGCTTCATTTTGCAGATTATGCTTACACCACAGGTTTCTTTTGGTGGGGGAGTTATCAATTTTGCACTTATTTTCTCGGCAGCTATTGCGCTGAGATATGGTGGTAAAACCGGCGTGATATGCGGCTTTATTGCTGGTCTTATGTATGATTTGACTTCTGCTAATCCTATTGGCCTCATGGCACTCTTGCTTGTGGCCAGTTCTTATTTCATGGGCCAAGAGGTAAGAGACAGAATCTCTGGCAATTTTGGTACCTCTATGGGCTTTGTTGCCCTTCAAACTTTTGGTGTCACCTTTATGTATCAGCTCATTAATTCTTTGATTGGCTCTGGTGGCAACTTCTTTGAGGGACTGCTGTTTAAGTCTTTCCCCACCATGTTGTTTACCATTTTGGCTGCTTTACCTGTTTTCTATGTGCTTTCGCATTCCCAAAGGTCTCATTCATCGTTGGGTGGAACTTCGCTCTACCGCGGATCTCACCGAGCTCCACAGCGCCTTAAATAAGGGGTTAGTATGAATTTCACCCTTGTTATCCTTGCTTGTTGCGCTGTTGCAGCAATTGGTTTGATTATTGTTTACCTCACCTTTGGTAGAAAAGACTCGCCGTTTACCTTTGATATTGGTGGCGGCGCTCCCAAGGCGTCTGGTGGTTCTGACGGCTCTGCCGAGAAGACTCTCTCGTCCAGGCTTATTGGATTTGCAATTGCTGTTGGCGGGATGTTTGCTGTGCTTATTGGTCGTCTTTGGACCATGCAGCTCTTATCGTCAGCTGACTACACCGAGCAAGCAGAGAGAAACCGTACGCGAACAGTTACTACCGCAGCTCCTCGCGGTCGTATTTTGGACAGAAATGGCGTGGAGATTGTTACTAACAGGCCAAGTCCAACGGTAGTAGCTCGCGCAGACGTTGCAGAAGACTACATTAAGCTGCAGATTCTTGCTAACCTTTTGGGCATGCCTATGCTGGCAGTACGCAGAAAAATCCTGGATACCTCCGATGGTGCCCAAGCACTTCGCACAGTTTCTGTAGATGTTTCTAGGCGTGTAGTTGCCTACATTTACGCTCATGGCGCTTTGCTTGATGGCGTTTCAATTGAGGAGCGTACCCAGCGCGCCTATCCAAACGGTTCTCTTGCAGCTCATGTGGTTGGCTACACCGGAACCGTTACACAAGAGCAGCTTGAAAGCAGTAAAACTGCGGATGGCGGCTTTGTGTATGCCCACGGCGATATCGTGGGACAAACGGGTGTTGAGTATCAGTACGAGTCCGCTCTTCAGGGTGTTCGTGGTGAACAAACGGTGTATGTTGATGCTGCTGGTAATGTTTTATCTCACTCAACATCCATTGCTCCTCAGAGCGGCTCAGATGTTGTTTTGACCATTGATGCAAACATCCAAAAAGCAGCAGAAGCATCCCTTGTCAGTGTTATCAACACCGTTAGATCACAAGACTTCCAAGGTCGCAGTGCAAGTGTGGTTGCGCTTGATTGCACCAACGGTGAAGTTATTGCTATGGCAAGCTATCCAACGTATTCACCTTCAATGTTTGTTGGAGGTATTTCCAGTTCTGACTGGGATACGCTTTCTTCTGAAGAGGCAAACTATCCTTTGATGAATCGTGCCATCGCTGGCATGTATCCATCGGGCTCCACCATTAAGGCATTGACTACTTTTGCTGGACTTAAGTACGGTATTTGTGACGGAAATTCTAGCTGGTATTGCACAGGTTTTTGGACTGGATTTGGCGAGCAGTACGGTATGCACTGCTGGCTTCTTTCTGGTCACGGCACCGTTAATCTGATTACCGGTATTACCAACTCTTGCGATATTGTTTTTTATGAGATTGGTAAGGGCTTCTTCTATAACAACGATCATCCAGAGGGCATGCAAGAGACATTCCGTGCCTTTGGACTTGGTGCGCTTTCTGGTATTGACCTTCCAGAAGAGGCATCTGGCCGCGTTCCTGATGCAGAGTGGAAGTGGAATTACTTTACCAGCTCGCCTGATGATGCTCGTAAGTGGCAGGGTGGCGACAACTGTAACCTTGCAATTGGACAGGGCGATCTTTTGGTAACCTGCCTTCAGATGGCAAATGCGTATTGTGGCATTGCAAATCGAGGTCCAATTTATAAACCACATGTTTTGAAGAGTATTAACGCCAGAAATGGCAATGGCTCTGTTATTGAGTACAAAAACGAGGTCATTCTGACTCCAGAAGAAAAAGATGAGCATCGAGACATTGTTGCTCGTGGCCTTTATGGCGTTGTTTATGAGGAATCCGCTTCTCAGACTATCCATTGGACTAATCTTGATGTCACGGTTAATGGTAAGACGGGTACTGCTGAGCAGCAGTCTATTGGTGAGCCTGTTGGTTGGTTTGTTGGCTATGCACCTGCTGACAAGCCTCAGTATGTTGTTGCTGCAAATCTAGATTGCGCGCCTTCTGGTGCAGGCTCTGGTATGTATATTGTTCGAGACGTCTTTGGAGCAATTTATAATCAGCCAGATAATGTTGGTAGGTAAGGAGGCGAGAAACCCATGGCACTTGATTCATCTGCAGTTACAAAACAGAGAATGAACTCACCTTTTAGGAGGCGTGGAGGTATTCCTTCAGGCGGCCTTGCCTAGAAAGAGAAGCTTATTGGTAAGAATATCTTGAGTAATCTCTATCTAGCACAGCTTGTTCCCGCGGCACTTCTCGTCCTCATCGGTATTGTGGTTATCTGGACCGCATCGATGAACATTGCCGAAGCTAGTTTTCCTAGGCACCTTCTGGGTATTGGTTTGGGCCTTGTTTTTGCCACGCTTATGTGGCGCTATGACTACAGAGCACTTTCAAATATGACAAATGTGCTGCTTGTTGGCGTAGTTGTGTTGATGATTTTGCCTAAGATTCCAGGCTTTGGCGTTTCGGTTAAGGGTATGACTGGTTGGGTTAATATCCCACTTGTTGGCTTTAGATTTCAGCCGTCTGAGCTGGGAAAGATTGTCACAATCTTCCTTATGGCTTCGGTGTGTGCTCAGTATAACGGTAAGGTAGAAACGCTCAGAGACTATGTAAAGCTTTGTGGAACATTGATGGTCCCATTTGGCTCCATTATGCTTTTGCCAGACCTGGGAACTGGTCTGATTATTTTAGTTATCGGAGCTACTATCATCATTTGCTCCGGTGCAAAACGTTCTTGGATTCTTGTGACCGTTCTTTTGCTCATTGCTGTTGTTGCTCTTGTTGTTGTGACTTCTATGATTCCTGGTATTCCTCACATTCTTAAGGAGTACCAGATGAAGCGTCTTACCGTCTTCTTGGATCCTTCCGTTGATCCGTCGGGAGACGGCTATAACCTCCAACAGGCAAAGATTGCCGTAGGTTCTGGTGGCTTTATTGGAAAAGGACCTGGTAACGCTACGCAAGCAAGTGGACGATTCTTACCAGAGGCACACACAGACTTTGTTTTTGCACTCTTCTCGGAAGAGTTTGGCTTCCTTGGTGCTTTCATTATGCTTTCACTTTTTGCGTGGATGATTTTTGCAACTATTCTGTTTGCTATGAAGACCGAGAATACCTTCTCTAAGCTGGTTCTTGTTGGTTGTGCGGCTATGTGGTCGTTCCAGGTTTTACAGAATGTTGGCATGTGTATTGGCATCATGCCTATTACGGGTATTCCATTGCCATTTATCAGCTTTGGATCAACATCAATGATTGCCCAGCTTGTTTCTGTAGGAATTGTCCAGTCGGTTTATAGACATAGAACTAAGGCGGCATAAGCTATGGCAAACAGAAACAGTTTAGGCAAGCTTGCAACCTCTGTACTACAGGAATTCCGTGGCTCACTTTCATCTCTTGAGCCAACCTATACACATATCTATGTTGATTCTTTTGCCTCTGAAGAGGTAATTCTTGCTGTACATTCGTATTTTATGCCAGAGAGAACAGATGCAACGGTGCGCGTCTCTAAGCTTGCCGACGGTGTTTCGTTTGTTTCTGGAGGCATTGGTCGCACGGGAAAGAATGCTGCTATTCCTGATATTGCGGTGATTATTCCTACGCCAACATCACAGTACGAGGACGCCCTTACCATGTTGGTAAGCCATTCAATTCCTTGTGCGGTGGTTGTGGAGTCTGCAGTTGAAGCACCGAAAATTGCTGATACGCTCTACAACACAGGGCTTATTAGCATTGTTGCGGGTACCACTGAAGAAGTGCTCTTTGATCGACTCTCTTCATGGATTGCAACTGCAACAGAAAAATCAGTCTCTTTTGCGGCAGCGTATCCTCTTTGTAGAACTCAAGTGGTCAAACAGATAACTGCTGCTTGCGCTAAAGAAAATGCAGCTATTGGAGCTGTTTCACTTATTCCTGGCTCTGATATGCCGCTGATGACTGCACGTCAGATCAGACTGGCGCTTGATATTACCGCCGCCTATAACATCAATATGAGTGTTGAAACCATCGCCGAACTTCTCGGCGTTGTGGGTGCGGGCTTTGGATATCGCACTGTGGCGCGAACCGTTGCAGGCTCTGTTCCTGGATTTGGCTGGGCGCTTAAGGCTGGCATGGGATACGCAGGAACTCACACTACTGCTCGCGTCATTCACGCGTATGCTCGCAAAATTGCCGAGAAACGCGACGGGGTAGCAACTGGCTCTTCTTCCAAGACCGGTGCTTCGAGTGCCTCCACAGACACAAGCGCAACAGCAGATACAAATTCACAATCAAATACCGTAGAGATAGCAACCACACAGTCCCTCGCCAAAAGATAGAAAGTAGACTATCGTGCGTGTTAAACGAGAAAATCTCTTCCATCTCATTGAGCCCATGCTTCCACATGTCGAGAAACCCTCAAGATATTTGAATCATGAGTGGGGAGCAGTAGAGGAGCAAGAAGGCCCTTTTCACGTTTGTATGGTTTACGCTGACGTGTACGAGGTGGGTCAGCCTAATTTGGGCATTGCTATTCTCTATAACGCTTTGAATAAGGCACCTCATATTTCTTGTGAGCGCGCCTATCTGCCTTGGGTCGATATGGCAGCTTTGATGCGCAGGCGCAATGTTCCTCTGCTTTCGTTGGAGGGCGCTGCGCCTTTAGCGTCTTTTGATGTGGTTGGCTTTACTCTTGCGCATGAAATGATTGCTACCAATATTATAGAAACGCTCGATTTAGCAGGTATTCCAATGCTTGCTGAAGAGCGTGATGAGGAGGACCCGCTCATTTTTGGTGGAGGTCCTTCCGTTTGGAACTCAGAACCTGTGGCTCCACTCTTTGATGCAATTCTTTTGGGTGATGGCGAAGAAGCACTGGTAGAGATGTGCGAATGCGTAAGAACTTCCAAGCTTGATGGGGTTTCTCGCCAAGAGATTTTGCATAGGTTGTCGCAGATTCAGGGCGTTTACGTACCATTGCTTTATCAGATTGTGCACGACGATACAGCTACACGCTGGGGTTATGCGGTTCCTAAAGAAGGTAGTGGCGCCCCAAGTGTAGTTTATAAACGCTGTTTGCCAGATCTTTCGGTAACTGACCCTGTTGCTCAGCGCATTGTTCCGTATACCGAAATTGTTCAGGACAGGCTGGCGCTAGAGATTCAGCGCGGCTGTGCTCGCGGCTGTCGGTTCTGTCAGGCTGGCATGACGTATCGTCCTGTTCGCGAGCGCCCTGCTCAGCAGATTGTTAAAGCAGGCGAGGAAGGCCTTTTGAAGAGCGGCTACGATGAGGTTTCGCTCACGTCGCTCTCTACAACGGATCACTCTCA
>ERZ772948.1932-NODE-1932-length-11126-cov-175.017523_pt1 | contig 11126 bp, 8 predicted proteins | sample MGYA00511945_ERZ772948 | MGnify/ENA primary metagenome ERZ772948 (study PRJEB29015, sample SAMEA2737927) | human oral metagenome | biome: human oral; feature: human-associated habitat; material: dental | place: China | collected 2141 ... | reverse complement strand
TTATCAACCAAGAAAACTACGACATCATTCACACTCACACGCCGATGGGTAGCGTGGTAACGCGGCTGGCTGCCAAAAAGGCTCGTAAAAACGGTACTAAAATTATCTATACGGCCCATGGTTTTCACTTTTTCAAAGGCGCACCTCTGTTAAATTGGCTAATTTATTATCCAGTTGAGCGCCTGATGGCTCGCCACACGGACACGCTTATTACTATCAATAAAGAGGATTATCATCGCGCTAAAAAGCAATTCAAGACAAATGTTATATACATGCCAGGCGTGGGTGTTGATCCGAAGCGTTTCAAACCGAAGCTCACTGCCAAGCAAAAGCTAGAACTCCGCAAATCACTCGGTCTTAAAAAAGACGACTTCGTGATGATTTACCCAGCAGAATTGAATAAAAATAAAAATCAAACCCTACTACTACATGTGTTGCACGAAATCAATAAAGAAGATAAATCAGTACACTTACTGCTGGCTGGCAAAGATAATCTAAATGGCTACCATAAAAAACTTGCCGATGACCTAGGCGTGGCTAAGAATGTGCACTTTTTAGGCTACCGTTCTGACATCCCGCAATTACTACAAATGTCCGACCTATCTGTATCGGCTAGTCACCGAGAAGGTCTGCCCGTCCATCTGATCGAAGCAATGTTTGCTGGTTTGCCAGTAGTTACTGCCAAATGCCGCGGAGCAACTGAGTTAGTGGAGGACGGCGTGAATGGGTTTGTGGTTGGATTTAATGAAGGTGAATTCATAGAAGGCATACAGAAAACTAGGAATAATAAAATTTTAAAAAAATCAGTAAGGATTTACTCGATAGATAATATATCAGTGAAAATTAATAAAATATATAAAGAAACGCTATGCAAGAAAGTCTGATTTTTTACATATCTATCTTTTTGGCTTCTGCTGTACTTATGCGAATTGGCCAAAAAAGAAAAAATAGGCTATTTTTACTGATATCTTTGCTGATCCCAATTCTGGCGTCGGGTCTTCGTTATAATGTTGGCACTGACTTTAAGAACTATGAAAATATTTACAACGGAATAGTTCCTAACTTAGACCTAAAAGGTTATATGACATACGGTCCAACAGAATTGGGTATATACTTTATATCTAACATAGGAATCGCCCTCAATCTTGATTCTTGGTTCATGTTTACTGCTTTCTCCGCGCTAACTATATTACCGATATATTACGGCATTAAGAACTTTAATCTGAAACATCCCAGTACTGCCTATCTGCTATATTTATTAGTGATTTTTCCAGTAAGCTTTAATGCGGTTAGACAGCTAGCAGCTATGTCTATGGTGTTTTTATCGGTCAGTTTATTATATAAACGCAAGAATATAGCGGCGATTATACCATTTATCGCAGCAGTTCTTGTGCATAAGAGCTCTCTAATTTTGTTAGTATTTTTACCAGCTATACTTATGTTTATATATAAAACTAATTTTAAGTTTCGTGAAATATTCTCAATGTTTATCGTAGGGACTGCTATATTATTAGGCGGTTCAGCTATATTTTCAACATTTATGCAGAGCTCTATATTTTCAGATTATTCTCAGTACTCATCTATCTCCAACGCCGCAGCAGGCAGTATGTTAATGCTAAAATTTATCATATTCTCTGTCTTTTTAACTCTCATAATTATGGGCAAATTCCACAAATTAGCTTACTCAAGACTATTCATAGCAATGTCATTTCTAGAGATTACTATGCTAGTAATAGGTTTGTCGTCGGTTGATATTAGCCGGTTTGCAATGTATTTTTCTGTGTTTTCTTTGCTATTCATCCCCTCTATAACGGAAGTATTTACAAGACAGGTGCAGAGACCTATTCTATTACTAGTATTACTGTATGGTTTGATTATGTTCTTTATGCAATATTTTGTATTAAAAGGCTCTGATATATTTCCTTATCAGAGTATATTTGGAGGATTTTAATGAGCAAGCCAAAAATTAGTGTTATCATGTCGGAATATAATACCCCGCCAGATTACCTTAGAGCCTCAATTGAGAGCATTTTAAATCAAACATTCAAAGATATTGAGATTATTATAGTTGATGATTGCGGTAGAAATGACTTAAGTAGCATAGTCAAAGAATACAAAGACAAAAGAATAAGAATTATTAAAAATGATGAAAATATAGGATTAGTAAAATCTCTAAATAAAGCTATAGCCGTCTCTAAAGCTGATATTTTGGCAAGAATGGATACTGACGATATTGCCGACGAAAATCGCTTAGAGGAGCAATATAAGTTTATGATAAATCATGAAGAGTATAGCGTTGTAGGAACGCTTGCGAATGAATTTTCAAAAAATAGTACTACGGGGGTTTTAGGAAAACCTGGCGAAAAAACAGCCAAGTCGCTAGCATATGGTGATAGTATCATTCACCCAAGTGTAATGATGAGGAAGAAAGATATTCAATCTGTCGGAGGATACAAAAATTACAAACGAGCAGAAGACTTGTCTCTTTGGTTTGAGTTAGTCATGAAAGGGTTTCGTCTTTTTGTGATTGACAGAGTGTTATTGAACTATAGGGTTAATAAAGAGGATTATTCGAAGAGAAAGCTCAAAACACGCGGAGGCGAGATTAAGGCGCGTTTGCATTACTACCATTTGACTAAAGCCCCTGTGCTAGCCTACCTGGTAATCATTAAATCTATTGTGTCTAGTATATTGCCGACCAGAATAGTGGCATTTTTTCGCAGAAAAATTATACTAAAGCCTAGTAGAGAAGGCGAAAGATCTGATAAGAGGCCCTTGGTAAGCGTAGTCATACCAGTCTATAACTGTGAAGAGTATATAGGCGAGTGTATAGACTCTGTTGCCGAGCAAACTTATGATAATATTGAAATTATTGTTGTTAACGACGGCTCTAAAGATGAATCTGAAAATATTATAAAAGACAAGAAAAAAAGATATCGCAATATTTTATACTACAAGCAGCGAAACAAGGGCGTGTCTGCAGCGCGAAACTTAGGAATAAAAAAGGCAAGGGGAGAATATATAACCTTCGTGGATGGCGACGACCTAGTTGGAAAATATTTAGTGGAGTGTTTAGTAAATCAAATTATATGTACTCATCCTGAGTGCATAATAGTTAGCAAACCTACGCAAAAAATTAATGAATTTGAAGAACGTGTGTTAGGATATAAAAAACCTGTCGTAAAGTCCATAGGCAGCAGCCAAGCTTTAATAAAATTATTGTACCCTTATGGAATTGACAACGGCCCTTATGCTAAATTATATCCTACAGTTCTGTTGAAAAAAAACTTATTTAATATAGATTTATCGATAGCAGAGGACCTTGAATTAAATTATAGATTAATAAAATCTTCTAAGATAATTAAAGTATTGAATGAAAAACTGTATTTTTATAGACCAAACCCGAAGAGTGCAATGAACCAAGAATTCAATGAGAAAAGACTAAGTGGATTAACTGCTACTGATATTATCGTTAAGGATGCTTTATCTACAACAAATAACAAAAAACTCCAAAAAGCAGCCGTAGGGCGTCATTTTATTGAAGCAGTTCTAATAGCTTCTGATTCAAGCGTAAATAAATCAGTAAAGGGATCTGCTATTATAAAGAGGGTCATACTAAAGAATGCAGGATTAGTTATGCGTGATTTTAATATGTTTTATAAGTACAGAATTGTCGCTGCTATAGCGCTAATCAATTACGATATTGCTATAAAATTATTACAATCCCGTGGACGCTAATACTGTAGACAAAGATAATACCATTCTGCAAAAAAGAAAAGTAACTAATATGCGCACAAGTAACTCCATAAAAAATGTTATTGTATCGGTAATTCTAGGGCTAGTTGTGATTGTTGCTAATTTTGTCATGCAACGTTACTTTGTGCAAACGCTAGGCGTACAACTGCTAGGTCTCAACAGTCTGTTTACTAATATCATCTCGATGTTGTCAGTAGCCGAATTGGGATTTGGATCTGCGGTTATATTTCATTTATACAAGCCGCTGCATGAAAATGATATGTCAAGCGTGTCGTCACTCATGCGTTTTTATAAGCTAAGCTATCGCTCGATTGCCGCGATTATAGCAGTCGCAGCAATTATCCTGGCACCTTTTATACCAGGAATAGCTGGCAATCCAAGCGTGTCTGTCAATATATACGTTATCTACGGACTATTCGTAATAAACTGTATATTGTCTTACTTGATGTCGTACAAACGGTCGCTACTATACGCCGATCAAAAAAATTATATTATAAATATTATTCATCTCTCGGCAATTGTCATTTTTAACATAGTAAAAGTCGTCGCACTGATTAGTACAAAAAGTTTTTATCTGTTTGCAACGATTTCTATCGTTATGACGCTAGCTGAAAATATTTTAATTAATAGAATTGTTAACAAAAAATATACTTTAACAGCGTCGCCAAAACCAATTGATAAAACAATCAAAAAAGACATATTCAAGCAGATAGGAGGATTATTTTTTCACAAAATTGGCGCTTTTGTGGTCATGGGGACCGATAATATCATTATTTCTGTCGCACTCGGGTTGCAAACACTCGGTCTGTATAGCAATTACCAGCTTATACAAGTTGCAATACAGTCTCTATTCAGCCAGATATCTAATGCGGTTCGTGCGAGCATTGGCAATTTATTAGTAGATATTGGCGGCAAAAAGAGTTTCACAACATTCTTGCGATTGCAATTTGCGAACCAGGTTTTATCAATTATATCGGTAAGCGTATTCTTTGTTGCGTCGCGCAGTCTGGTACGTATGTGGCTCGGTGAAAGATTCGTTCTTGATACATGGGTGGTAGTGGCATTATCTCTCAGCTTGTACATAACGCTAGTTAGGTCGGTATTTGGTAACTTTAAGGAAGCGGCAGGTATTTTTTACGAAGATCGCTTGGCGCCTGTCGTAGAGTCGTTAGTTAACATAGTTGCTTCATTGGCACTGGTTTATATAATTGGGCTACCAGGAGTGTTTTTAGGTACGGCTATAAGTTCAATGATACTACACTGCTATAGCTACCCAAAATTCGTATTCAAAGGATTGTTTCATAAGAGCTACAAAGAATACGCTATACATATACTAATTAATACTGCGTTAGCCTTTTGCGCTATCGGTTCATCGTTTATAATAAGCCGGATGATTACTATGAATAACCCGCTATTGCAATTAATTTATGATGGCGTTGTTGCTATAATAGTGCCGCTTTTTATAGTATGGTTAGTATATCGCAATACTGATGAATATCTCTATTTCAAAAAATTATTTACTAAAATATTTAGGAAGTTGGTAAAGCGTCATGCGTAAAATCCACCTGCTTCTTCCGCTACTTTGGATGGCGGTTATTTTCATGCTTTCGCAGCAGCCAGCTTCGATTTCTAGCGGGCAGAGCGGGGTGTTTGTCGAGCAGCTGCGCCACATTGCGCCGAGTGTCGACCAGCAATTATTGACTTTTTTGGTTCGCAAAGGAGCGCATATTTTTGCTTATTTCGTGCTGGGTATTTTGGCGTTTAACGCCTTATGGCGGGTGGATTTAAGTAAGTTCAAATTTAACCGCCCGGCTACGCTGTCAATCATTGTTTGCGCACTTTACGCTGCCAGCGATGAGTTCCACCAGCTATTTATCATCGGTAGAAGCGGCGAGCTTCGCGATATTATGATAGATAGCTGCGCCGCAATGGTTGGAATATTTATAATAAGTATTTTTGTAAGAATATTGCAAAAAAGTAAAAAATAAAGTATAATATATAAGATATGGTGTCTGAAGTTACTAAAACCACTAAACTAAGTGTCGGCTTGCGAAGAATAGTCGCTGGTATTTTGTTGTTATCGTTCATAGCGCTGGTGGTTAGTGTTTTGCAGACGGGGATTGTGCCCGAGCGTTATTTGTGGATTGGTTTGCCGATTTATGGGGTGGTGACTGCTGCTATAATCTGGGGATTGGTGAGTAAGAAGCGCTTTGGTAATATCCATACTGGCGTGCTGGTGGCGCTTGGCGTAGTGGCTTTGGCGATTACTGCTGTGAATATTTACGTTATCAGTACGGCGCGAGCTTTTGATAGTTTGACGTCTTCGGTGCAGAGCAGGAAATCGTCGTATGTTGAATATGTGATTGCTGCCTATAAGGATCGTAATACGTCGCTTAGTAATGCTCAATCGGTCGGGATGCTTTCGGCTGATCCGCTTTATAATAAAGTGACTAAGGCAGTCAAGGACGAAACTTCTGCCAATCAACAAGCGCTGGATAGTTTGGCTGAACTTAAGAATAAACTAGAATCAGGCGACTTGCAGCTGGCAACTATTCGCAAGGCTAATATGCCAATTATCGAAGAAGCTGATAAAACTTTCCACGATAATTTGGTGGTGCTGCAAACTATTCGCGTAGAAGGGGAGGCTGCGAAACAGTCTTCGGCGATTAATGTCGATAAGCCATATATTCTTTACATCAGCGGTATCGATACGGCTGGCAAAATATCTACCGTATCGCGTAGCGACGTCAATATATTGATGGTGGTTAATCCAGCCAAACATTCGATTCTGCTGGTAAATACGCCGCGCGATTATTATGTGCAACTGCACGGTACAACTGGCTTGCGTGACAAGTTGACGCATGCCGGGGTGTACGGCGTTGATATGTCGGTGAAAACATTAGAGGATTTGTATAGTATTAATATTCAGCACTATATCCGCATCAATTTCACTTCTCTGGTAACTCTGATCGACGCTATCGGTCCGATTGAGGCTTATTCAGATTATGATTTTAAGTCTTACCATCAAGGATATAACACATTGGATAGCAGACAAGCTTTGGAGTTTTCGCGCGAGCGCTACAGCTTCCAAGAAGGCGATCGCCAGCGCGGGCGTAACCAACAGCACGTTATCGAGGCGATTATCGCCAAGTTGTCGCGTACCGAAAACGCCGTGAAATTACCGCAGATTGTCGATACTATCCGCAACTCCATCGAGACGGATTTATCCGAACAGTCGATCAAGGCGATCATCCGCAAACAGCTTGACGATATTCATCCATGGAAAGTCGAATCGACTAACGTCGACGGCGCAGGCGCCATGGAGCCAACTTACAGCTACAGCGGTACGCCGCTTTACGTGATGATTCCGTCCAATGAATCGGTTAATGCCGCCAAAGCGAAGATTTCGGCATACTTACAACAATAATTAATAACACTTTACTTTCTGCAGCAGGCTGCTTATTGTAATGACGTGCAATAAGCTATTTCACAGCAGATTCTGGTTTGATAGCCTTTTTCATACAGCTAACGATAACTTTGCGCGTGCGCTGGCGGATGGCGTGGGTGGCAGTAGTTAGCGAATGCAATGTAACTCGCTGATTCTTTTCGGCAATGTGCTTTAGATTCTTTTCGACGATAAACGGGTCTAGTTTGCCATATATAATATCGGTGTCGATGCGTATTTCGGCCAATTTGCGGCTAGCGTTTTGGCTGATAATACCAGCTAACAGCGTATCGCGAAAGGCGCTAAAATTATCCTGAGTCAGCTGCGTTTCTGAGAAGCCGGCCAGCCCCAACTTAGAGTATAAATCGTAGCCCGCCACTACCGCCTTGGGTGTTTTTAGCGCTTGACGATAGATTTCACGTAGTAGATTGTCTTGGCGTAATCGCGCCGCGCCTGTTTGAGAACTATCACGGTAAATCGGTGGTGCCACCAAGATACAGCGCTTAACGATACCCTTATACATACTAGCGAACTCAATCGCCACCAGCGAGCCAAACGAGTGTCCGACCAACACTACTGGACCGCTCAAGCCATTCGTCAAGCAGGTAGCCAGCAGGTGGCGGGCTTGTTCGCGGGCACTATACATCCGCCGTGTTTGCGCCAGATAAGAATCGCCGTGGCCCAACAAATCAACTACGATATAGTTGCAGTTAGCTGGTACGTTCTCGATAAAAGGTTGCCACAACTCACCAGTATCCGCCAGACCGTGAACAAAGACATAAGTCACCGCGAATGGCCGCCGCAAACGTTTAAAACGGACGCGCAATCGATAGGGAACATGCAGCATCTTGTGCAGGATTTGGTCGCGGAACTTACGCTTGGCCGCCATCAACGCCTACTTGTCTAATTTTTTCAAGCGAGCAATTCGCGCCTCGGTCGACGGGTGAGTCGAGAAAAGCGCTTGCAAGCCGCCCAGCGAGAACATGTTCGAAAACATCAGATGAGCCGAAGCTTCTTGGCTCGGCGATGGTTCAATCGGCGGTACGCTAGCTTTCCAGTTTTCTAGCTTCATCAGCGCCAACGCTAAATCATCACCAGTGCCGAGAATACTGTGGCTATACTGATCGGCCGCATATTCGCGGCTGCGCGATACTGCCATCTGGATCAACATCGCAGCGATCGGCGCCAAAATTAACGAGGCAATCATCGCAAAGACATTACCGCCGTCATCGTCGTCCGACGATCCGCCGAATAGAAAGGCTAGCTGCGCCAGATAACTAATCGCACCCGCCAGCGTCGCGGCGATAGTCGAGATTAGCATATCGCGGTGTTTGACATGGCCTAATTCGTGCGCCAAAACCGCCCGCAGTTCATCCTCATTCAGAATGTCCATGATACCAGTCGTCACCGCTACGGCAGCATGCTGCGGCGAGCGGCCTGTCGCGAAGGCATTAGGAATCGGCGTCTCGACGTAATAAAGCTTTGGCATCGGCAAATTCGCTTGTACTGTTAACTCGCGGACGATACGCTCGACCTGCGGGTAATGATTGCCCAGCGGCTGAGCGCCTTGCATCTTAATTACCAGCGACGAACTGAAAAAATACATAAAGAAATTAGACACCGCCGCTATCCCTAGCGCCATCAACATACCTTGCTGGCCGCTTAGTGCATAGCCGACCGCCATGAACAGGCCCGTCAGAATTGCCATAAGTAGGGTAGTTTTGAAAATCTGCTTCATATCTGCAGCTTATTATAGCAAATTGCCTTAAAGCTATCTTAAAGAACGTACCAGAGGGTTGCAGCAAAACGGCTTGTCGATATATACTAATCATAAGCAACTCTAAATTAGGGGGCATCACGTCTAACTATATTGATCGGTTTTGGCATCACCGCGCCAGCGAAGCAATTATGCTCGTCCTCGCTGTTATAGCTGGATTGTTTGCTTGGTCTATTGGCGGCGGAAGAACACCAGACAGTCCTTTGTACGTGTCTATGCTACCGGGCTCGTTAGCCGCGATTGCTTTCGTGATTACTTTGGCATCATATTTTGTTGTTAAACGAAACTTTTACCAATCGCTGCTAATTAATTATATCTTGTTGACGGCAACAGGCTGGCTGCTAGTTTTTGCCTCTAGCAATCAAGGAGCGCCACATTTGGCGCTATTTGCAGTAATCGTCGCTGTCGGACCATTACTTGGAACTTATGGTCTCTTGACAGCTGTCATCGCCGCTGCGGCCGCGGTGGCGGAGCGTTTTATTATTGAGCAGACACCCTTGGGATCATTAGCAGCATTGGCTATGATGCTATTTACACCCTTACTAGCTGCAAGTTTACTGTGGCTGCGCCGACACCAATCTGTTGGCGCTAGTGAACCAATCTGCGAGAGTTTAGCTACCGTGGCTGGCCCTCAAGCCTCTGACATTGTTATCAGCGCTATCGGCGACGGGGTAGTAGCCGTCGATGCAAAGGGTATCATCACCTTGATCAATCCAGCAGCTCAGCAGCTAGTTGGTTGGGGTAATCAAGACGCCATCGGCTTGTCGTACAAATCAGTCATCAGGCTGATGGACCAGGACAATAATACCATCAAAGACAACGATAACGGCGATATCATCGCTCGCGTCCTTAACACCAACAACCCGCTCAAAACTGACGATTTCAAGATCAAGACTCAATCTGACAAAAATTTTATGGCTAGTATTTCAGTTAAGCCAATCAGTAATAAGCATAACGACGGCGCGGTGATTGTCTTTCGCGATATCACCGCCGAGCGCAGCGACGAGCGCCAGCGCGCCGAATTCATCAGCACCGCCAGCCACGAGATGCGTACGCCAGTCGCCAGCATTGAGGGCTATCTCGGCCTAGCGCTCAACCCACAGACCGCCACCATCGACACGCGCGCTCGCGGTTATATTACCAAAGCGCATCAATCAGCCGAGCACTTGGGCCGGCTTTTTCAAGATTTGCTCGACATTAGCAAGGCTGACGACCATCGCCTCAGCAACAATCCAAAAATCGTTAATGTCATCGACTTCATCAAAGATATCGCCGACGGATTAACGCCGAAGGCCGAAGAAAAAGGCTTAAGTGTCAATTTCGTACCATCGACTAGCGATGTTTCCAGCAAGGAGGTCCAGAACCGCCGAATCAACCCGATTTTGTATGCTAATGTCGATAATGACCACCTCCGCGAAATCGTCCAAAATCTAATTGAAAACGCCATCAAATACACACCGTCGGGTAGTATCACTGTTGACGTGACTAGCAATGACGACCAAGTGACTATTAGCGTCGCCGACACCGGCATCGGCATCCCGCCAGAGGACGTTGGCCATCTTTTCCAAAAATTCTACCGCGTCGACAACAGCGATACTCGCCAGATCGGTGGTACCGGGCTAGGTTTATACTTGTGCCGGCGACTAGCCGAAACTATCGGCGGACGGTTATGGGTTGAGAGTGAGTACCAGCACGGCAGTACATTTTTCTTGGCTATTCCGCGAGTTGATCATGTTGCTGCCACTTTTCTAAATGATAACGATAACAGCGAAGCCGAAAATAACGCCAACATTGACAAGTTGTCGGCCGAAGATATGCTAGCTAGCAATGCGCCAGAAATTCTAGCGGTCGCGCCAGCGGCTGCCGAGTTTGAGCAAACGCCGCTTGACGCACCAACACCAGCAGCTCCGACTCAGACCTTCACCGATACCAGCTTGCTCAACTATTCGCCGCCGCCAGCACCCAAATCGGACGATTTAAACCAACAAAATACAGCCAGTACAACCAAGCAATTTACCAACACGCCGCTTAGCGATATTGAGGCCGCGCCAGATAAATACGCCGAACAATTGCGCAACGAAATCAGATTAAACGTCCCGCCGCGGCGAAATTAAAACTATAGGGTATAGCATTTTTAAACCATAACCG
>ERZ772948.1927-NODE-1927-length-11154-cov-3.292729_pt1 | contig 11154 bp, 7 predicted proteins | sample MGYA00511945_ERZ772948 | MGnify/ENA primary metagenome ERZ772948 (study PRJEB29015, sample SAMEA2737927) | human oral metagenome | biome: human oral; feature: human-associated habitat; material: dental | place: China | collected 2141 ... | reverse complement strand
AAGTGGAGCTTAGGGCATCTACTACCATCATTCCCAAGAGACCCACAACAGAAAAGCACCCTGCCGCACGTGTGCTGAGCTTGAGTTTCGGGATTATGGAGCTCTGAAGCACCCCGGAATAATCAGAACTCAAGCTCAGTAAAAATGAAGCCAGACCTAGAGCATGCTCCTAAGCTCACCTTCCCGCCCAGACAATCCGAATCCCTAAAATCTCTGGAAAAGTGGAGCTTAGCAAATGTACTGTACTTGATTCCATGATTCCATCCATCCACTCCCCACTCCACAATTTATTCTACTTAATAGGTGTGAAGACCTATTCACACCTATTATCTATACTATAGGTTGCCAACAACATTGCTTCGCTGTATGGTCTAACTCATCAACTAAAAATACTGGCCAAAAGCCCAAAGAAAGGACGAAACGTGCACAACACAATCACGATGTCAGGTATTGCAAACCTGGCACACGTGGCACGTAGCACGGTTTCAATGTGGCGCAGTCGATACAACGTATCCAGTGACACCCCTTTCCCCACCCCTATCAATAACGACCTGCACCAACCCCTCTTCGATGCCCATGATATTGGCCATTGGTTGGTATCCACCAAGCATGGACACAATCCTGAGGCGATAGCGGACGCCCCGTTCTATTCCACATCTTTTGATTTCATCGTAGAAACTCCTGCCAAAGCTATTGAAGCAGCCAACCTACTCACCAACTGGGACAATGTTCCTCCCAATTCTGAGCTCACACCATCTTTAGCAGCACTCATCGAGGCCGGTTATGGCACTCTCCCCGTATTGGAACGGATTACTGATCGGCTTTGGGAAACGAACAAACATAAATTGAGCAAGGATGCGATGACAGTTCTTGTCACTACGCTTCAACAAATCATTAATGCTCGCTGGGTTGATGCATCGCATCCGCTCACGATCATTCCATGGGGTCCTGGCAGTATTCCTCTGATCGTGCAATTAGCACGCTCTCATAGCGAGAATTTCCCTTGCCGTATTTCCGAGCAACTAAATTCTGGCGATAGCACCGCTCGTGCTATCGCATGGATAGAATTGGAATCCCGGAACATCACGATAACCAAGGATTTCCCTACTGATTCCCTCATCGTGGCCGTGTGGTTAGATTACCCGAACGATGATGCGTCTTTCTTCAATGCGTTAGACGATCAACTTTTAAATCTTGACGCAGATGGCGCGATGATCCTTATTGCGCCATCAAAACTCTTGCTTGATAATACAGATCCGTCTATCACCAGGGCACGCAGTATTTTTCTCTCGAACACGGCAACAGGTTACACCGCACCGCTGCGCTATACTGCCCGGCTGCCTAAACATTGGGCGGCCAACCTGGGGAAGCGTCAATTAGGGATATGGATCTTCAAACGCTCCACCTTTCCCACCGGAAAAGCTTTTCCAGTGGTCATTGCGGAGCTGTCCGGCATCTCGAAAGCAGATTACAATGCTATTGCTTCTGATCTAGCTACTACAGCGTTTTATGCTGATGAACTAGGTAAACACAATTTTGTGCACGCTAATATCACCACATCAGTGAAAGCATGGCGCAAGAACATTGTTGCGCTAGACAGCGTAACCAATAAGTCGCTTCTGCATGCTTCCCCTAAACTGCACACTTCCCTAGAGGGAAACATACTTGGTGAACTTTGGTTATTGGCTGAGCGTGCACAACTCTCTTTCGTGGAAAACCTCCCCTTGGAGGACAACCCCCATAAATCCCCCGGCCGTCTCCGCATCAGCTGGCGGAAAGCAACCTCTGGGAAAGATCGAGTCATCCAGCTTATTCCAGGAAGCCGCCTCCCTGATGGGCGATTAACCGACACCGGACCCGCAACTGTGACCATCATTGGTAAACCGGAATTGCACGGCAACACAACAATGGGTAGCCGCAGGATCAACCGATTGCACCTAGAGAATATTAACCACAACGCCAAACTAACCCAACCCGGTGACGTGGTGTTTATCAAGAATTCCACGCATCCAATCGCTTGGATAGATTGGGAGGGCGGACATGTTGTTCAGACTCCAGCGCAAATTGCACGATGCAAAACAAAACGGGGACGCAGCCAAGTTGATCTGCCTCTAGTTGCTACCCCATTCTTCGTGGCCAAATCCATCAATTCCGCTACCTCTACGGATCCGCACTCTTGGCATGTCTCATTAGTCCCCAAAGAACTTGTTCCTCTGCTCCACACCATTCATAAGGAAGTCGACACACAACGAATAAAATTCCAAGAACAATTAGCCAGCCTGGAGAGATTCGAAGAGTTATTCGCTATTTCCTTATCCAATGGTGATATCCGCACCGAGCTTCCAAGCGCACTAAAATACGCTAACTAGTACCACCCCGAATCTAACGTTAAATCAGAAAGACACCAAAGAATACTGATGACTACTGCAACAACCATGAAAGAACTCAAGGACACACTATGGAAGGCCGCGGACAAGCTTCGCGGATCTATGGACGCATCCCAATACAAGGATGTCGTGTTAGGGCTGGTATTTCTCAAATATGTCACTGACGCTTTTGAGACCCGCCGACAGGAAATCCGCACAGAGCTAGAGGAAGAAGGCCTCGATGAGGAATTCATCCTGGAGGATTTAGAAGACATCGATGCCTATCTGGAAAAGAACGTATTTTGGGTAGCCCCAGAAGCCCGCTGGTCGTACCTACAGCAGCATTCCAAAGGCAAGACGGCTGAACCGGGTTCTGAGGCAAAGTCTATTGGCCGGCTCATCGACGAGGCCATGCAAAAACTCATGACCGATAACGAGTCCTTATCTGGCACGCTACCAGTTATTTTTGGGCGTGATAACGTGGATCAGCGCCGCCTCGGCGAACTGGTCGATATGTTCAGCTCCACCTATTTCACCGCTGATGGTGCGGAACGCGCCCGCGACCTCCTGGGCGAAGTGTACGAGTATTTTCTGGAAAAATTCGCCCGCGCCGAGGGGAAGCGCGGCGGCGAGTTCTACACCCCGCGCCCCGTAGTTCGTACTCTGGTTGAGATCCTGGAACCTACCAAAGGCCGGGTTTACGATCCTTGCTGTGGTTCTGGCGGCATGTTCGTCCAGGCGGAAAAATTCCTGGAAACCACCACGCATGACCCCTCTGCTATTGCAATCTACGGCCAGGAACTCAACGAACGCACCTGGCGGATGGCAAAAATGAATCTGGCGATCCACGCCCTCAACTCCAAGGGCTTGGGTGAACGCTGGGGAGACACTTTCGCCCGCGATATTCACCCCAACATCGCCATGGATTATGTGCTGGCCAATCCCCCATTCAATATCAAGGATTGGGCACGCAGTGAGGAAGACCCCCGCTGGGTATATGGTGTGCCCCCGGCGCGTAATGCCAACTTTGCGTGGATGCAACACATCATTTCCAAGCTAGGAGCCGATGGTGAAGCTGGTGTCGTCATAGCTAATGGCACTATGACGTCCAAGTCTTCCGGTGAGGGTGATATTCGCAAGGCCATGCTCGAAGATGACATTGTTTCGTGTGTCATCGCCCTGCCCGCGCAACTATTCCGCGGCACCGGCATTCCGGTCTGCGTGTGGTATTTCGCCAAGAGCAAAGCCGCGGGCAAAAAGGGTTCCATTGATCGCACCGGCCAATTTTTGCTTATCGACGCCCGGGATCTCGGACACATGATCGACCGCACCGAACGCACATTCAGCGATGAAGACATTCACCGCATCGCTAACACATTCCGCACATGGCGCGGCCGCCCCTCAGCCGAGGGCACGTACGAGGATGTCCCTGGCTTCTGCAAGTCTGTTTCTCTGGATGAAATCCGCACCGCCGATTATGCCTTGACCCCTGGTCGGTATGTTGGTTTCGCTGAAAATGAAAAGGACACCGAGCCTATCGACGAGAAAATCGCTCGCCTCACCATAGAGCTAACTAACGCACTAGACGAGTCCGCCCGCCTAGACGCAATTATTCGTGAACAACTGAGAAGGCTGAATTAAATGTCCAAAATTCTTCATCTGGGACAAATTGCAAGTATCAAAACTGGACCTTTTGGCAGCCAACTTCACCAAGAAGATTATGTTGAAATTGGGATGCCAATTGTTACAGTTGAACATTTGGGGCAAAAAACCTTTGGGAAAAATAATCTGCCCAAAGTATCCGAAGCAGACTATAACAGATTGGCTCACTACCGACTAACAACAGGTGATGTTGTTTTTAGTCGAGTCGGTTCTGTTGATCGATGTTCATACGTTTCCGAGAAAGAAGCAGGATGGCTTTTTTCAGGTCGATGCCTTCGTATCCGCCCAAATACCCGTGTTGTAATGCCCGAATACCTTTATTATTATCTCAACACTCAAAAATCTCAAAAATTTATTCGATCAATTGCAGTGGGAGCAACCATGCCGTCGATCAACACACAAATTATGGCGGAAGTTCCCATATTGTTGCCAGACAATAAAACCCAATCTGCAATAGCTAAAGTACTAGGTTCTCTCGATGACAAGATTGCAGTGAATAACCGCATTATCGAAACAGCCGATTGTTTAGTCGACGCTTTGTATCACCAGGTTAAAAAATTACCCCCAAATTCAACTTTTGGTGAAGAATTTGAGATTTACGGTGGTGCTACCCCTTCCACAAAGAATGATGAATTTTGGGGTGGAGATATTTTTTGGGCAACCCCCACTGATATTACTGCGTTAAATGGGCCTTGGTTATTAAATACCAGTCGCACGATAACACATTCTGGGCTAAAGGCAACATCTTCCATCCTTCATCCAGAAAACGCTATTTTAATGACGTCTCGTGCAACCATTGGTAAAACTGCTCTGGCATCTACACCTATAACAACGAATCAGGGTTTTATCGTCATTCATGCACCGAAAGACCTAGTTCCCTGGTTGTTTAGCCAGCTTCGGAATCGAACCCATGAATTTGAATCCTGGGCAAATGGTGCTACTTTCCTTGAACTACCCCGTGGCGTTTTTAAAACACTTCCTTTCATCCGATGCGATAAAGACCAATTGGCAAAGTTTAATACCACCGCATGGCCATTACTTAAACATATAGAAGCTGCACAGCAAGAAAACCAAACCCTGGCTCGCACCCGTGATGAGCTCCTGCCTTTATTGATGAGTGGGAAGATCACGGTTCGGGATGCTGAGGAAGCTTCGGCAGAGGTAGGCGTCGACAAGCATGAGGTGAAGGAATAATGCTATCCGAGGCAGACTTGGAAACCTGGATGCTTGACGAACTAGCCGAACTAGAATGGGAAAGCGTACCCGGCGCCACACTAGCCCCAGGATCAGGGGAGCGCACAACCTGGAACGACATTGTGCTTCACGGCCGCCTGCTCCAATCGCTACACAACCTCAACCCTGGAGTGCCAGAAGCATACCTGCAACAAGCCATCACCGAGGTGATTACCCCGAAGTCGCAAAGCGCCATTGCGGAAAACGAACGGCTGCACGCAATTCTGGTACACGGATACAATAGCATCGAATATGTGGACCATGACGGGCAGATGCAGCGGCCTACCATTCGTTTCTTCTCGGAGGAACCCGACCGAAACAACTATGTGGCCGCAAACCAGATAACGATTCGGAGTCGGGATCATGAGCGCCGATTCGACATCGTGCTCTATGTGAACGGTCTGCCGCTGGCCATTGTGGAGTTGAAACGGGCGGGCTCTACCACAACCGTTGAAAACGCCTACAACCAGCTGCAAACATATGTCAAAGAGTTTCCCATGGCGTTCCGGTTCGCCAACATTGTCGTGGCATCCAATGATGTAGATGCCCGCTACGGCACACCGTTCACCCCGTTTGAGCACTTCGCACCATGGAACGTGGATGATGATGGGTGTTTGGCCCCCACCGAAACTGATGGCGGCATCACAACCAAACTCGAACTGCTCATCTTCGGGTTGTTTAATGTGGAACGGTTCGGGCAGCTATTCACCAACTTCACCGCATTCGATGAAACGCCCGGTGGTCTTGTCATGCGCATAGCCAAGCCACACCAGTATTTTGCGGTAACCAAAGCGGTTGCGTCCACAGTAACCGCAATGACAGGTGATAAACGCGCCGGGGTTGTGTGGCACACTACGGGTGCCGGCAAATCCATGGAGATGGAGATGTACACCGCAAAAATCATGCGGCATCCAAAAATGGGCAGTCCCACCATCATTGTGTTGAATGACCGAACCGAGCTTGACCAGCAGCTTTACGACGCATTTGCCGCATCAACGCTGCTGCCCGAGAATCCCACCCGCATTGTGTCCCGCGACATGCTCCGCCAGGAACTATCGACGCGTACCTCCGGTGGTATTTACTTTTCGACGCTCCAAAAGTTCGGTCTCCAAGATCACGATGGTAGCCATGAGGAGTCACACCCACTGTTATCCGAGCGGCGCAATATTGTCGTGATAGTAGACGAGGCGCACCGTTCCCACTATGGTTTCGGCGACACCAACGCCGACGGCTACGCCCAACACCTGCGTGATGCTCTGCCGAATGCCACAATGCTGGCCTTTACCGGTACGCCGTTAAAAAAGTGGGACCGGGACACCCGCAAAGTCTTCGGTGACGACATCGACGTATACGACATGAACCGGGCAGTCAGTGATGGTGCCGTGGTTCCTGTGTACTTCGAACCACGACTCATTCCCCTAGCGCGTATTCCCGGTGTTACTGACGATGACCTCGATGATGCGGCTGAAGAAGTACTTGATGGTCTTGACGAGCTGGAGCGCGACCAGGTGCAAAAATCTGTCGCAAACCTGGAGCTCATTTATGGTACCGATGATCGGCTAGACACGCTGGCTGATGATTTGGTGCGGCATTGGGAGGACCGCCGAAGCAATATGAGCGAGTTTATCGGCGGCCCCGGTAAAGCAATGGTGGTCACTGCTACTCGTTCCATTGCTGCACGCCTGTATCAGAAGATCATAGCGTTGCGTCCTGAATGGCATGATGATGCCGATGATAAGGGAAAGATTAAGGTCATCTATTCCGCTTCCCCATCGGACCCGGAAGAGCTCAAAGTACATATGCGGCGCCCAAGTGCATTGGCTGCGGTAAAGAACCGGGTGAAGAACCCAGACGATGAGCTAGAGATCGCCATCGTGCAGGGAATGATGCTTACCGGTTTCGATGCCAAAGCACTTCATACTCTCTACGTGGACCGGCCGCTCAAAGATGCCCTTCTCATGCAAACCTTGGCCCGGGTCAACCGAACCTACCGTAATAAGCAAGACGGGTTGTTGGTGGCTTATGCCCCATTGGTGGAAAACCTCAAGGCTGCGCTGAAAGAATTCACCTATGATGCCAGTGATGCGGGTAAGAAAGTCATTGGACAGGATATTGAGGAGGCATTAGAGCTCAGTCGGGTTTTTGTTGCCGAATTGGATGAAATCGTCGGAACCACATGGCGGGATATCGAGCAGCAACAGGGGAAACGTGATGCTTTGCTGAAGGTGGTGGCATTCCTGCGTTCTCCTATCAGTCCCAACAACTATGATCCAGAAAGTCCTGACGCCAGGCCGCTAGCGATGAGGTTTAAGAAGCAAGCCGGGAAACTTGCTCGGGCTTGGGCGCTAGCTTCTGGTAGTGATAATTCTTCTTCTTTACGTCCTGATGTGCAGTTTTATTCCGAGGTAAAAATCTGGCTGACCAAGATGGAGGCTGCCGACCGGCTGGCCAATGGGCAACCTATCACTGATTCGATAAGGAATGCCCTAGGCAAGCTGGTTATTGATTCCACTGAATCCACGGGTGTTATTGATGTTTATCGGGAAGCAGGAATAGACATCCCTAACCTCCAGGATTTGGATGCGGAAATCTTCAAAGAGGAAACGGATGTATCACGAATTGCTTTGATGATTGATGCTCTTCGTCGTTCATTGCAGCAGGAAGCCCGGGAAGCAACCGGAAATAATGAGATTCGTTCCAAACTGTTTTCCGAACGCATCACCGACCTAATGAACAGTTACACTAACAAGCAGCTTACCTCTGCCCAGGTCATTGCAGAACTTATTGAGCTGTCCAAGGAAGTAGTTGCGGAGCGCAATCGAGGCGATACTTTCACACCTGCACTGAGTAATGATGAGCTAGCATTCTATGATGTTGTGGCACTCAACGAATCCGCAGTGGATGTGATGGGTACGGATGTGTTGGCTCAGATTGCCCGTGATCTTGTGTCTGCTATGCGACGGGATACCAGTATTGACTGGACCGTCCGGGAAGATGTCAAGGCCAAGTTACGACGAACAATCAGGAAGCTGCTTCGTAAGTATGGTTACCCGCCGGACAAGCAGAAAGAAGCCGTAACCGAGGTGCTCAACCAAATGGAACGATTCGCGCCACGGTACGCAGAGGAGGCAAAGAAAGTATAAGATAAGGGAGTCTAACATAAACCAAGAAATTATATTTATCAGATAGCCCACAGCTATTCACTTTGGATTATATACGAGGAGAACAAAATAATGTTCCATTCAGCGATTGCAGGAAAAACACGCCATAAGTGCTTCATATCATATCATCATGATGATGAACAAGAAGTAAAAGAATTCATTGACACTTTTGATCATTCTCGGGATATCTTTATCTCAAGAGGAATTGGGGCAGGAATGGATGGTAATATCATCCAAAGTATTGACGATGACTATATTAAACAACGCATCCGAAGTGAATACCTCCGCGACTCCACGGTAACTATTGTTCTGATTGGGCATTGTACATGGTCACGACGATTTGTTGACTGGGAAATAGCAGCATCACTACAAAATACCGCGACAAGTAAGCGCAATGGACTACTGGCAATTAGCCTCCCATCTGTTGCTGACACATACGTCAATCTCCCCGAACGATTAATGGATAATTTACCGCAATCATCTGGTCAGGGTTATGCACAATGGTGGAAATATCCATCTAGCGCGAATGACTTGGCCGGATACATTGAGCAAGCTTATTCCGCAAGGATGTCTTTAGATCATTTAGTGGATAATTCACGCCAACTCAGTCGCAACAATAAATGTTGCCGATAAATATGGGATCAAGAAATCATATGGTATTAGAAGACAACGATCTTCCCGGTTTTTGGAGATGTGCCGATAATGCATCAATCAAAGCACAAAAAACTGTGCTTCTACTTGTCAAATTGAGATTCTTTGGACTAATTTTTGCTGCATTACTTGGCGTGATAACGTCTGTAACATCTTGGAAATTTATTTCAATATTAATATCTGTTTGTTTCCTCACGGTTCTTTTGGTTGAAGTGCTTGAGAACCACCTTCAACCAAACCCAAATTGGTATTCAGGTCGCGCATTGGCGGAATCTGCCAAGACTCTTGCTTGGAGATTTGCGGTTTGTGGTGCCCCTTTTGATAAGGATCTTTCACTTAGCGAGGCAAAAGAACTTCTTCGTGACAGGATTGATGAAGTCAGCAAAGAAGCTAGCGATAAAATCATCATAGATTCCGATCACCCTATCGTCACAGAAGCAATGGTGAAACTACGACAATCCTCTTTTGAAGAAAGGAAAAAAGCATATATCTCACAAAGACTTGAAAACCAGTATGTTTGGTATGCAAATAAAGCAAAGTGGAATCAAAAACGGGCTACATACTGGAAGATAATACTAATCACTGGTGAATTCCTTGCAACTGGAATTGCAGGCTCTCAATATATTGGCCTAATCCCAATTAATATAGCAGGACTGCTATCAACTATTGTTGGCTGTGCTAGCACATGGATAGCTGTTAAACAATTCTCCAACTTAGCTTCCGCCTACTCAATCACAGCATCAGAACTTGCGATACTGAAATCCAAAGTAGAAGACATTACAGATCCTGATAAATGGGCGATTGAAGTTGATGATGCAGAAGAAGCCATCAGCCGTGAGCATACTTTATGGCTCGCATCAAGAATTGGTCGCATTCCCGCTCGATCAAAGAAACCATAAGAAAGGATCCCTCACGTATGTCCCATCAAGCACTCGTATTACGTCTACTCATATCAGCACCTGGTGATATTCCTTCAGAAAGCATAACGGTTATTAGAAAGACGATTAGCCAATGGAATTTCAGTCACGGAGAACAACTCGGAATCATCGTATTACCAATTTCTTGGACAGAACATGCTGTGGCAGAATTTGGCGATCGACCTCAGGAGTTACTCAATCAACAGATAGTAAAGGAAGCTGATCTTGCAGTTGCATTATTCCGGGATCGGCTTGGAACCCCCACTGGTAAAGCGGAATCTGGCACAGCTGAAGAAATCAAAATCTTTGCGGAATCTGGTAAACAAATCGCAATATTAACTGATGAGAGCACACGTGCTCCGCTCAAAGGACAATCCATTGAAGAACGGCAACGGCTAGAAAAGTATCTAGATACTTTGAGCGAACGGTCTTTAGTTTTAGGTTATGCTAACGACAATGAACTCTTTAGCCATATAAATAACTTTCTTAACCAGAAAGCTAACAAAATTCAGCAAGATATCAAACAGGCCAAAACTCAAGATCAAGATAAATTTACTGATGAAAATGATTTTGACCCGTCGGAGGGAGTTTGGCCTAGTGCAGAAGTACGCGAACTTGTTGTAACTGATAGCAAGGGACGAATAACGACCGAACAAAAATGGGACCTAGTGTTAAATAACACCTCACATGGCCCCGCTAAGAATGTCGATTTTGTTTTTGAAGGACTTCCCCCAAATGCATTCTTTAGGGTTCTACGAGAAGAAGGACCGATAGGAACGATCCCTCCAGAGGGCAAGGTCCGCTTTCCCTTAAGGAGTGCTTCGGGATCGCCAAGTATGGTTGAGTGCATTGTGACGTGGACTGATGCAAAAGGCAATCAGCGAACAACTCAATCCACTATTCATACATAATCAGATTATGGGTCCTTACTCCCAGTAATATCAAGGCTGGGAGCAGCGGGTTTCCTTGAAGCTTATTCAGTTGCTGGGGAAGTGTGGTTCAGCTTCTCAAGGCGCTAACACATGACCGCTCTCTGAAGGCAAGAAAAAGCAAGATAGATAACATGTTCCTAACGAATTTCTCTTCGAAGAAGAATGGACCAGAGTCCCGCCCTCCCCTACTCCGCCCGCACCCCGCGGAGGTAGACGTCGATAAGCCATTCGC
>ERZ772948.1926-NODE-1926-length-11154-cov-10.149022_pt1 | contig 11154 bp, 8 predicted proteins | sample MGYA00511945_ERZ772948 | MGnify/ENA primary metagenome ERZ772948 (study PRJEB29015, sample SAMEA2737927) | human oral metagenome | biome: human oral; feature: human-associated habitat; material: dental | place: China | collected 2141 ... | reverse complement strand
AGATCCTCAGGGCCGTGGCCGCTTTCAACGGCCAGGATCCGGACCAGCCGGGCGCGTCCCTCACCGATCCCTTCCCACGCACGCGGGCGAATCGCATTATCAAGCTCCTCGCTGAAGGAATAGAGGGCAAAGCGCTCAGCGAGTGGAATGACGCTCTGAAGAACACCTCCGCGGCGCAACGCCTTTATTCCGAACTGAGCAAGCTCCCTCCGCGCGTTCCTCCGAAGGATACGTCGGCCTCACATGGACACAAGGAGGGCGAGGCCGTGAACGCCCCCGCGTCCACCCCCGACGCCGTCGCCCCGGCCGAACCCGCCACCGAGCCCACCGCCGGAACCGCCGACACCGGAACCGATGCCCCGGCCGAGTCCGCCGACGCCGGAACCGCCGCCCCGGCCGAGCCCGAGACGGTCGAGCAGCCCGGGACTGCCCCCGCCCCGGCCAAGGCCCCCGCGCCCGCCGAGTCGACGATCGACCCCGAGGAGGCCATGGACGCCGCCAAGTGGGGCCGCGTCGACGGCGAGGGCAAGGTCTACGTCCAGGACGGCGGCGTCGAGCGCGAGGTCGGCCAGTTCCCGGACGCCCCGATCGCCGAGGCCATGGCCTTCTACGTGCGCCGCTACCTCGACCTCAAGGCCACGATCGACCTCTTCGCCACGCGCCTGCCCCAGCTGTCCGTCCACGACATCGACACGACGATCTCCTCGATCGAGGCCTCGCTCGTCGAGCCGGCCGCCGTCGGCGACCTCGAGGGGCTGCGCGCCCGCTTCTCCGCCCTGCGCGGGGTCGCCACGGAGCGCCGCGAGGCGGTGGCCGCCGAGCGCGCCGCCGCCAAGGAGCAGGCCCTCAAGGACCGCACCGCCATCGTCGAGCGCGCCGAGGAGATCAGCGCGCAGGACCCGGCGCGCACCCAGTGGAAGAACTCTGGCGCCGAGCTGCGCGCTCTGCTGGAGAAGTGGAAGGAGGCCCAGCGCCGCGGGCCGCGCCTCGACCGCCCCACTGAGGACGCCCTGTGGAAGCGCTTCAGCCACGCCCGCACCGCCTTCGACCGGCACCGCCGCCAGTTCTTCTCCGAGCTCGACGCCAAGCAGTCGCAGGTCAAGGCCGCCAAGGAGGCCCTCATCAAGCGGGCCGAGGAGCTCTCGGGCTCCACCGACTGGGCGGGCACCTCCGCCAAGTACCGCGGCCTCATGGACGAGTGGAAGAAGGCGGGGCGCGCCTCGCGCAAGGAGGACGACGCCCTGTGGGCCCGCTTCCGCGCCGCCCAGCAGGTCTTCTTCGACGCCCGCAAGGCGAAGGACGAGGCCGTCGACGCCGAGTTCGCCGAGAACCTCAAGGTCAAGGAGTCCCTCGTGACCAAGGCCGAGGCGCTCCTGCCGATCAAGGACGTCAAGGCCGCCAAGAAGGCCCTGCGCCCCATCCAGGACGCCTGGGAGGAGGCGGGCCGCGTGCCGCGCTCGGCAGTGCGCCGGATCGAGGGCCGCATGCGCGCGGTCGAGGACGCGATCCGCGAGGCGGAGAACGCCGAGTGGCGCCGGACCGACCCGGAGACCAAGGCCCGCGCCGAGGGCCTGGCCGGCCAGCTCCAGGACTCCATCGCCGAGCTCGAGAAGGAGCTCGCCGCCGCCCAGGCCGCGGGCAACGCCAAGAAGGTCGCCGAGGCCGAGGCGGCGCTCACCGCCCGCCGCGCCTGGCTCGACCAGGTCCTGCGCTCCGCCCAGGCCTGATCCGCGCGCCACGCCTCATCACCGGTTGATGCCCGGCACCACCACTGGTGCCGGGCATCACCCGTCCCCGCCGGGTGCCACCGATGGCGCAGACGGCTTCTGGCGCCGTCCACCGCCCGGGTTATCCACAGATCCACCGGGCCCCCTTCCGCGGCGCCCGCGCCCGGCCCAGCATGGTCCTATGGCCAGACACCCCCGCGTCCCCGCCCGAGCAGCGCTCGCATGGCTGCGCCCCCGCCCCATCGAGCCGGCGCTCGGCGCCCTTCCGGAGCAGGACATGCGCGTGCTGCGCTGCCACGGGCTCGACGACGAACTCCTCACCCCGCTCCTCGGCGAGCACTACCCGACCGACCTGCTCACCTCCCCCGCGCTGCGCGCCCGCGCCCTGGGGCCCCATGTGCCGCGGGGGCACCTCGTCTGCGGGCCCAGCGCCCTCTGGGTCCACACGGGGCGCAGGCCGCCCGAGGTACTGTCCGTCGCCGGCCTGGAGCGGCCCTCCACATGGCGGGGCCTCGACTCCCACCGGATGTCGCTTCCAACCGAGGACCGGGTGGTCCTGGCCGGGGTGGAGTGCTCCACCCTGGAGCGCGCCGCCGTCGACGTGGCCAGGACCGCGCCACCGGCTCTGGCGGTCGAGGCCATCCTGACCGCCTACGACGCCGGGGCGACCCGCCGCGGGCTGCTCCTCGCGCTGGGGCACTGCCGCGGCGGGGCGGCGCGCGGGCGCCCCCGGGCCCAGCGGATCATCCTGGCCGTGGAGCGGGCGTTCCCCGAGCGCGCGAGCCTGCTGCGCCAGCGGGTGGTCGTCCCACTGGCCGCGTATCGCGGTTCAGGCAGTGTGGTTCCGGGCGCCTGAGGTGGTGCGGCGCGCCTCGTAGACGCCGTCGATCTTGCGCAGGGAGGCGAGCGTGTGGTCGAGGTGGCTCGCCGCGGCGAGCTCGACGACGAATCGGCCCGTGACCACGCGGTCCCGGGAGGTGGAGATGGTCGCCGAGATCATGTTGACGTGGTTGTCCGCCAGGACGCGGGTGACGTCGGCCAGGAGGCCGCCGCGGTCGAGGGCCTCGACCTCCAGCTGGACGAGGTAGACCGAGTGCGCGTGCTCGGCCCAGGAGACGGGCAGCATTCGCTCGGGCTGGTTCTGCAGCTGGGCGACGTTGAGGCAGTCCGCCCGGTGCACGGACAGGCCCGAGCCCCGGGTGATGAAGCCGACGATCGGATCGCCCGGCATGGGCGTGCAGCAGCGGGCGAGCTTGACGTAGACGTCGTCGGCGTCCATGCCCTCGACGATGACCCCGGAGTCCCCGCCGCGGCGGTGGCTGGAGGAGGGCTCGGCACGGGTGGGGAGGACTCCCTCGGAAAGGGTCTCCTCGGTGCCCGCCTCACCGCCCATGGCGGTCACAAGCGTGTCCACGACGTGCTGGGCGGAGATATGCCCCTCGCCCACGGCCGCGTAGAGGCCATCGATATCGACCTTGTCGAGGCTCTTGGCGACATCCGTGAGGGAGTCGTGGCTCATGAGCCGCTGGATCGGGAGGTCCTTCTTGCGCATGGCCCGCGCGATCGCGGTCTTGCCCTCCTCGATGGCCTCCTCGCGGCGCTCCTTGGAGAACCAGGCGCGGATCTTGTTGCGGGCCCGCGTCGAGCCCACGAAGCTGAGCCAATCCCGCGACGGGCCGGCGCCCTGCGCCTTGGAGGTGAAGACCTCGACGGTGTCGCCGTTGTCCAGGCGGGTGTCCAGGGGCACGAGGCGCCCGTTGACCCGGGCCCCGACGGTGCGGTGGCCGACCTCGGTGTGGACGGCGTAGGCGAAGTCGACCGTCGTGGAGCCGCTGGGCAGGGACAGGACGTCCCCCTTGGGGGTGAAGACGTAGACCTGGGAGCCGGCCATCTCGAAGCGCAGGGAATCGAGGAACTCGGCGGGGTCCTGGGTCTCCTTCTGCCAGTCGACGAGCTGGCGCAGCCAGCCCATCTCCCCGCCGTCATCGACGCCGGTGCCGCCGGGGGTGGGGCCGGAGGCGTTGGGGTTCTCCTTGTACTTCCAGTGCGCGGCGACGCCGTACTCCGCCATGCGGTGCATCTCGGCGGTGCGGATCTGGATCTCGACGGGCTTGCCCCCCGGGCCGAGCACGGTGGTGTGCAGCGACTGGTAGAGGTTGAACTTGGGGACGGCGATGTAGTCCTTGAAGCGCCCGCTCATCGGGGTCCATCGCGAGTGGAGGGCCCCGAGGACGGCGTAGCAGTCCCGCACCGAGTCGACGATGACGCGAACGGCGACGAGGTCGTAGATGTCGTCGAAGTCCTTCCCGCGCACGATCATCTTCTGGTAGATCGAGTAGAAGTGCTTCGGCCGGCCGGTGACGGTCCCCTTGATCTTGTTGACCCGCAGGTCCTCCTCGATCTGCAGGCGGACCTGGCGCAGGTACTCCTCGCGGGCCGGCGCCCGCTCGCCGACCATCCGCTCGATCTCGTCGTAGACACCGGGGTAGAGGGCCTTGAAGGAGCGGTCCTCGAGCTCCCATTTGATGGTGTTCATCCCGAGCCGGTGGGCCAGGGGCGCGTAGATCTCGAGGGTCTCCTTGGCCTTGCGGGCGGCGCTGGCGGCGGGCACGTACTTCCAGGTCCGGGCGTTGTGGAGTCGGTCTCCCAGCTTGATGAGGAGGACGCGGATGTCATGGGACATCGCGATGATCATCTTGCGCACGGTCTCGGCCTGGGCGGCCTCCCCGTACTGGAGCTTGTCGAGCTTGGTGACGCCGTCGACGAGCAGGGCGATCTCATCGCCGAAGTCGGCGCGCAGCTTGTCGAGGGTGTAGTCGGTGTCCTCCACCGTGTCATGGAGGAGGGCCGCGGCGAGCGTCTGGGGCGTCATCCCGAGCTCGGCGAGGATGGTCGCCACCGCCACGGGGTGGGTGATGTAGGGCTCCCCGGACTTGCGCATCTGGCCCTCGTGGGCCTTCTCGGCGACCTCGTAGGCGCGCACGATGAGGCCGGTGTCGGCCTTGGGGTGGTTGGCCCGCAGGGCGCGCAGAAGCGGGTCGATCGCGGGAGGCGTCGAGTGGCCCCGGGATCCGAACCAGGCGAGGCGGCTGCGGACGCGCGATCCGGGCACGATCGCGTCATGCCCAGTCTCCGTGGCGCCCTTGGTCTCGGTCATTGCAGCATCATAGCCGCGTGGTCCCCCGCGCATCGGACATCCGATGCCTCAGGGTCCCTCAGTAGACGACGACGGCGTCGACGTCCCGCCCGCCCAGGTGGGCCCTCCCGCCGAGGCCGGCGAGCTCGAGGAGCATGCAGACCGCCTCCACGCTGCCCCCGGCGCGCTCGACGAGCTCGATGGAGGCCGCGGCGGTCCCGCCGGTGGCCAGGACGTCGTCGATGATGAGGACGCGGTCCCCCGCGCGCACGGTCTCGGGGCGCAGCTCCATGCGGGCGGTGCCGTACTCCAGGGCGTAGTCGACGCCGATGACGGGTCCGGGGAGCTTGCCGCCCTTGCGGACGGTGAGCATCCCGATGCCCAGCCTGACCGCCAGGGGCGCGGCGAGGATGAAGCCTCGCGACTCCAGGCCGGCGACGGCGTCGATCCGGCCCTGGTAGTGCTCGGCGAGGCCATCGATGAGCTCAGCGAAGGCGGGGCCGTTGGCCAGGAGCGGGGTGATGTCCCGGAAGAGGACCCCGGGCTCGGGGAAGTCGGGGATCTCCCGGAGGTTGTCCTCCACGAGCCGGGTGAGCGTGGCGGGCAGGGATGGGGGGACGCTCATGAGCGCTTCTTCCTCCTCTTGGGCTGGGCGGCATGGCCGAGGTGGTGGCCGGGGGTCAGGGGCGAGGCCTTGGGGGCCGCCAGGATGGCCTCGATGGCGTCCTCGTCGTCGCCGGCGGCATCGATGCGGGCCCTGCGGGCCTTCTCGACGCGCCCGGCCTGCTCGCGCACACTCTTCTCCCGGCTGCGCAGGTCCACCAGGAGGGGGGTGGCCAGGAAGATCGAGGACAGCGTTCCGGCGATCATGCCGATGAAGAGGGTGAGGGCGATATCGCGCAGCGTGCCGGCGCCCAGGATGAAGGCGCCGACGAAGAGCAGCGAGGCCACGGGGAGCACGCCGACGATGGAGGTGTTGACCGAGCGGATGAAGGTCTGGTTGACCGCGAGGTTGGCCAGCTCGGCGTAGGTGGAGCGGGTCTGCGCTGTGAACGAGGCCGTGTTCTCGCGGATCTTGTCGAAGACGACCACCGTGTCGTAGAGGGAGTAGCCCAGGATGGTGAGCACTCCGATGATGGTGGCCGGGGTGACCTCGAATCCGGTGAGGGCGTAGATGCCGACGGTGATGATGATGTCGTGGGCCAGGGCGAGCAGGGCCGCGGCCGCCATCTTCCACGTCCGGAAGTAGATCCAGATGAGGCCGCCCACGAGGAGGAAGAACAGGAGCAGGCCCCGGATCGCCTTGTTCGTCACATCGGAGGACCAGGTCGGGCCGATGGTGGTCGAGGAGACGCTGCTGGCGTCGACCCCGTAGGCGCTGGCCAGGTCGGACGACAGGGTGTCGAGGTCGGCCTTGTCCAGCGCGGTGGTCTGGACGCGCACCGAGGAGGAGCCGAGCTTGGTGACCGACGAGCCCGCGGCGCGGCCCTCATCGGACAGGACGGTGTTCGCCGGGGACTCCGAGGGCGAGGCGAGGCCGGTGATGGTCACCTCGGAGCCGCCCTTGAAGTCGATGCCCGGGTTGAGGCCGACGGTGCCGAGCAGCGCCGCCGAGCTGATGACGATGATCGCGGCGATCGTGTACCAGATGCGGCGCTTGGCGATGAAGGGGATGGAGGTCGTGCCGGAGTAGAGCTCGTTGCCGAGGGTGGCGAGGTTCTTCACTTCGACTCACCGTCCTTCCCATCGTGGGCCTGGGAGTCGACGGCGTCGTCCCCCTCCGTCGTGGTGGCGCCGTCGGCGTCCTCGGCCTCGCCGCGCCGGGCCCGGGCCTTGCGGCGGGCCAGGGAGCCGGCCGCGCCCTCGATGAGCGCGTCGCGGGCCTTGCCGTAGGCGGCGAGCGAGCGGGCGCCGAGGTGCTCGGGGTCGAGGCCGGAGAGCCGGTGCCCCTCGCCGAAGAAGCGGAAGCGCAGGATCCACACCATGAGGGGGTGCGTGAAGCCGAAGATGATGACGAGGTCCACGACGGTTGTCACGCCCAGGGTGAAGGCGAATCCCTGCACGCCGCCGACCGCCAGCACGTAGAGGACGACCGAGGCGACGAGGTTGACGGCGTCGGAGACGACGATGGTCTGGCGCGCGTGCCTCCATCCCTCGTCGACGGCGGCGATGAGGGTCCTGCCATTGCGGACCTCGTCGCGGACCCTCTCGAAGTAGATGATGAAGGAGTCCATCGTGATGCCGATGGCGATGATGAGCCCGGCCACGCCGGCCAGCGACAGGCGGTAGCCCATGAACCAGCTCAGCAGCGCGATGACGAGGTAGGTGCCCACCGCCGCGATGATGAGGGAGGCGACGGCGACGATCGACAGGCCGCGGTACTGCCAGGCCAGGTAGACGATGATGAGCAGGAAGCCGACGAGGCCGGCGATGAGCCCGTTGCGCAGCTGCTCGGTTCCCAGCGTCGCGGAGATCTGCTGCTCGGACTGGACGGTGAAGTTGATGGGCAGCGCGCCGAAGGAGAGCTGGTTCGCCAGGGTGTTGGACTGGGCCCGCGAGTCGCCGCCCTGGCCGATGTCGATGCGCACGCGGCCGTCGGTGATCGGCGAGGTGACCGAGTCGCGGAAGCCGGAGGACATGATCGTCAGGCCGTCCAGGACGATGGCGAACTGCGCCTTCTGGGAGTCGGTGGTCGTGGGGACCGCGCCGTTCGCGCCGCCGGCCGCCTGCGCGGTCTTGGCGGCGTCGCGGAAGGCGAGGAGGCGCTTGGAGACGGCGGCGAACTCCTCGGTGCCCGTGGAGTTGAACTCGACGGACACGCCCCAGTTGTTGGTGGAGCCGCCCTGCTCAGTGGTCTCGGTGCCGGAGACGGCGCTGTCGATGTCGGTGCCGGCGATATCCGCCGGGCCGAGGATGTAGGCGGTGCCGTTGCCCTTCTTGTCGCAGGAGATGACAGCCTTGGCCGGATCCTGGGCCTCGCCGGTGAGGTTCTCCGGCGCGGTGCAGTCGAGCATGTAGGCGTCGTAGATCATCTTCTCGGTGATCCACGAGTCCGAGGAGTTGTCGTCACTGGTGGAGGCGAGCGGCTCCTCGCTGATGGTGCCGTCGCCGTTCGCGTCGGCGGCCCGGGTGGCCACCTGCTCGGGGGTGGTCGTCGGGATGGTGGCCGCGGCGCTCGGGTCGGCGCTCGGCTGAGCCGCGGCGTCAGTGGATGCGGCGCTCGGGTCGGCCGCCGCGTCCGTGGGCGCGGCGGTGGCGGCGGCCTGGTTCTGCTGGGCCGCCATCTGGTTCTGCTGCTCGGCGATCTGCGTGGCGCTGCCCTGGATGATGCGGATGACGGGGCGGAAGTAGAGGACCGCGGCCTTGCGCACGAGGTCGAGGGTCGCCTCGCTCGGCGTGCCGGGGAGCGCCACGACGATGTTCTGCCCGCCCTGGCGGGAGATCTGGGCCTCTGCCACGCCGGAGGCGTCGACGCGCTGGCGGATGACCTCGATGGCCTGGTTGACGTCCTCGTCGGTGATCTCCGAGCCGTCGGTCGTCGTCGGCGTAAGGATGATCTGGGTGCCGCCCTCGAGGTCGAGGGCAAGGCCCGGGGTCATGGCGGTGCGCTTCGTCGCCGATCCGAAGGCGAGGGCGCCGAAGCCGACAGCGAGGATGAGCAGCAGGAAGAGGATCCTGCTTCCGGGGCGCTTGGTCTTCTTGGTGGGCACGGGGTCCCTTTCATCAGGTCGCCGCCCGGGGACGGCAGGATGCGTGGGCGTGAGGGAGGGCACCCGGCGGGCCCTGGGGAGCGGGCGGCGCCGGGCGGCGGTAGCGGGCTCAGGACTCGGTGGTCTCCGAGGCGGGGGCGCCGGGCTCCGCTGAGGCGTCCGCGGAGTTACTGGCTTCGCTGGCATCGCTGGCGTCACCGTCGTCGCCGGCGGAGGCGAAGGGGGGCTCCTCGGCGCAGACGATGGACTTCTTGTTCCACAGGGACTCGTCGCCCAGCTGGGTGGCGAGCACGACGACGTCGCCGTCGATGTCGACCACCTGGCCGTAGAAGCCGCCCGTGGTGCGCACCCAGGTGCCAGCCACGAGTGCCTCCTCGCGGCGCCGGTCCTGCTCGGCGATCATCTTCTGCTGCTGGCGGCGCGCGAAGCCGCTGAACAGCCACATGATGATGAGGAACGCGGCGAGCATGATCATGAGAGACATAGGGACTCCAGTTCCGAGAGTGGTCCGCAGGTCCTGCGGCGACGACGCCCCGGCGTGGGGCAAACCGCACCGAGTCTAGGGCACTGCTAGGGCTGACGGGGAGGTCGAAACCCGGACTGGGCTGTGACACATGCCCCGTTCGGGCGCGCGCGGCGGGAGTCGAGACGCGGGCGTGACCGCTCCGTGGCACTCCTGTGTCCTTGCGCCCCGAGATCTCCCCGCCAGCGGCCCGGGGAGCGCCGTGGGAGGTGCGGCTGGCCCGCGCCGCGGCGTATCCAGGGGGCATGTCCCGCGGAAGGCCCGGCTCAGATGAACAGGGCGCCCTCGGCGGGTGGCTCGAGGCCGAGATGCGCGTAGGCGGCGGGCGTGGCGGCGCGCCCGCGGGGCGTGCGCACGACAAGGCCCTCGCGGACGAGGTAGGGCTCGGCCACGGTCTCCACTGTCTCCGGCTCCTCCCCCACGCTCACCGCGAGCGTTGTCAGGCCCACCGGGCCTCCCCCGAACCGGGAGCACAGGGCCGCCAGGACCTGCCTGTCGAGCCGGTCGAGGCCCAGGGCGTCGACCTCGAAGACCTCCAGGGCGGCGCGGGCGGCGGCCAGGTCGAGGCGCCCCGGGGTGCCGTGGACCTGCGCCCAGTCCTGGACGCGTCGCAGGAGCCGGTTGGCGATGCGCGGCGTGCCCCGGGACCGGCTCGCCAGCTCGGAGGCGGCCTCGGGCTCCAGGCCCACGCCGAGCAGGCCGGCGGAGCGGTTGAGGATGCGGGCCAGGTCCCCCGGGGCGTAGTAGTCGAGGTGGCCGGTGAATCCGAAGCGGTCGCGCAAGGGGGCGGGCAGGAGACCCGCGCGGGTGGTCGCGCCGACCACCGTGAAGGGCGGCAGCGCCAGGGGGATGGAGGTGGCGCCCGGGCCCTTGCCGACGACGACGTCCACCCGGTAGTCCTCCATCGCCAGGTAGAGCATCTCCTCGGCGGTTCGGGCCAGGCGGTGGATCTCGTCGATGAAGAGGACGTCGCCCTCCTCCAGGGAGGACAGGATCGCCGCGAGGTCCCCCGCGTGCTGGATGGCCGGGCCGCTCGTCAGGCGCAGCGAGCCGCCCACCTCGGCGGCGATGATCATGGCGAGCGTGGTCTTGCCCAGCCCGGGAGGGCCGGAGAGCAGGACATGGTCCGGGGCGGCGCCGCGGGCGAGGGCCGCGCGCAGCACCACGGAGAGCTGGCCGCGCACGACCTCCTGTCCGGTGAAGTCCTCCAGGCGCTTGGGGCGCAGGGCGGCCTCGGCGGCGCGCTCGGCCTCATCGGCCTGGCCGTCCATGAACCGGCCGGGGATGTCCTCAGCCACGGCGGCCACCGCCCAGCCATCTCAGCGCCGCGCGCAGGATCTCAGGGACGGCGGGAGCCTTGCCCGAGGAAGCCAGGCCCGGCTCGACGGCGGTCACGGCCTCGCGGGCGCTCGCCTCGTTCCAGCCGAGCTGGACGAGGGCCGCGACGACGTCGGGGTTCGGCTCGCCGTCCCCTCCAGCAGCGGCCTCGTCCGCGGCACCGCTGGCGGAGGGGGACTCTCCGTGGGGCGACCCGAGCTTGTCCCCGACGTCGATGATGACCCTCTGGGCGCCCTTGGGGCCCAGGCCGGGGACGCGCTTGAGGGCGGCGACGTCCTCGGCGGCGATGGCGCTGCGCAGGGCGTCGGGGGTGTGGACGGCGAGCATGGCCAGGGCGAGTTTGGCGCCCACGCCCTTGGCCCCGAGCAGGACGCGGAAGCAGTCGCGCTCGTCGGGGTCGGCGAAGCCGTAGAGGGTGAGGGAGTCCTCCCGCACGATGAGCTCGGTGTGCAGGAGCGCCTCCGCGCCCACGCGCAGCGAGGACAGGGTCGTGGGCGTGGCGAGGACCGAGATCCCCACTCCCCCGGTCTCGATGACCGCCGAGGTCAGCGAGACCGCGGTGACGGTGCCGCGCAGCGAGGCGATCATAGGCGGGGACTCCCTTCGAACAGTTGTTCGGATAGTAGCAGGGCGGCGCGGCGCCGCGTCCGCGCTCTCATCTGGCGTGGCGCGGGTCGACGGCGCCGGTGCGGCGGGCCGCCGCCTGGGCGGCCGCCCACT
>ERZ772948.1925-NODE-1925-length-11159-cov-3.506934_pt1 | contig 11159 bp, 8 predicted proteins | sample MGYA00511945_ERZ772948 | MGnify/ENA primary metagenome ERZ772948 (study PRJEB29015, sample SAMEA2737927) | human oral metagenome | biome: human oral; feature: human-associated habitat; material: dental | place: China | collected 2141 ... | reverse complement strand
AATCTACTCATACTTTTGTAGAGTATTCCAGAATATAATGACGTAAAATTTATTTAAAAGAGTTAAGGGGGAAAAGATTTAAATGAGGGAATTTTTATTAGCGTTACTGGTTATCAGTATAACAGCTTTTGGTTCCCAGGCAAGAACATCTGAGTTAGTAGGTAAAGGTGAAGGCTATGGCTCTTATAATGGTTGGGTTGTTGCAGATATGTCAATGAATGATGGTGATGTATCAGAAGTAGCATCCTATTCTATGCGTATATTTAAGGACTATGGTTTAGTTCCTGTCGCTTACTGTGCATCTGGAGGTAGTCATTTAGGCACTTATTATATTTTTTATGTAAACCCATATCATGATTCATTAATTATTGGGAGGGAAGCTGGCGTAGCCTCTCATGCTAATCCGTTTGCTGCAGAGTCTAAATTCTTTAGTAAATCTGGAGTGTTTGTTCGTTATACAGATATGCAAGCTGATCAGAATCTATATAGAAAAATAATTAATATAGCTAAAGCTGAATTTATAAAATATCAACAAATGATGAAATAAGATATGCATTTTTAAAAATTACATTTGCTTTTATATGAATTACACTGTATACTTTAATTAAAGGACATGCAGTGTAATTTTTTAAAATGCAAAAATAAATATGAGATGAAAAAATATACTAAAGAAAGAGGTGACATAATGTATATTCAAAATATATTTCATAGTAATACGGGGATATCACAGTATCGCATTGAAGAAAGCAATCGTTCTGATGCGAAAGTATATACCTTGTATGGGCAGAATGAATTATATGAGGATTTATATGGTGTACCTGGAGCTATGAGTGATCGGAAACAGATAAAAGTAGATGGAATGGGGCCTGGTGCTATTGTTAAAGAAGGTGATTTATTATTTAGCACAATTTCTGGTGAAGCTACAATAGTAAGTGCGGAACACGATGGCTATGTATTTACACAAAATTATGCTCGTATGGAGCCTATGAGTAGGTTAGTAGATAGAAAGTATATGGCTTATTTGATTAATGAAAATCAATCAATCAAACATCAGTTTAAACAAAATTTACAAGGTAGTCAGGTGATACGATATAGTTTAAAACTATTGAAAGAAATTGCGCTACCAGAATTACCATCAATAGAGATTCAACGGGTGATAGGGGATATATACTTTAAGCAATTATTATTACGTTCATTAAGACAACGGGTAGCCGAGAATACATATCGTTTATCAATTGCTATGTTACAGGGAGTGGAGTAAATGACAGAACTAGAATTTGAACGTCAGCTAATTGAACAATTATCGTCAGGGATTATTAGTAGTACAGCTAACCAAATGGGAGACACTACAGCTCCATACGGTAATATGAAGGTGTTTAAAAGCAAATTATGGAAGTATGAGCCAACAATTAAAACGACTGAAGACTTGTGGGAAAACTTTCGGTCTATTTTGTATCAATTAAATCAAAATCAATTGACGCAACCATTAAGTGATACAGAGTTTAAACAGGTTCAAAAGGTTATCAATGAACTTTATACACCATATCAAGCGGGTCAATTTTTATATGGTATTAATGGCGTATCTCAAGTAGAAGTCGATCTTGATGATGGACGTCATGTATTTTTGACGGTATTTGATCAAAAACAAATTGGAGCAGGTAATACAGTATACCAAGTGGTAAGTCAAATTAAGCGAGACCCACAAATTGCGGGTCGTCCAGAACGTCGTTTTGATACTACACTACTTATTAATGGTTTACCAATCATTCAAATTGAGGAAAAATCTGTTAAACATTCTGTTGATGAAGCATTGAACCAAATGCATCAATATATTCAAGAGAAACAGTATAGTGATATTTTCTCAACAGTTCAAATTCTAGTAGCTATGACGCCTAATCGAATTAAATATATGGCGAATACAACGGCGGAGTTATTCAATAAGGACTTTGCATTTGAATGGCAAAATCCTAATGATAATAAGGTGGTTCGTAACTGGACTACTTTTGCTGATATGTTCCTTAGTATTCCAATGGCGCACCAAATGTCTACATTATTTACTATTCTTGACGGCACTAAGAATAAACAAATGCTTAAGGTTATGCGCCCTTATCAGGTATATGCTACAAAGGCCGTTTTGAATGAGCTGAAACGTGCAGACTTTGATTTGCCTATTAATAAATTGGGCTATGTATGGCATACCACTGGATCTGGTAAGACTATCACTAGTTTTAAAACTGCTTGGCTAGCTAGCCGTATGCCTAATGTAGATAAGGTTATCTTTGTCGTAGACCGTATTGCACTAACCAAACAAACAGAAGATAACTATAAAGCGTATGACCCTGAAGGCTCTATTGATGATGGAGGGAAAGAGTATAACAATGTAAGTGGTACGTTAAATACAGATGCCTTAGAGCGTAAATTGAACAAAAGTGGTTATGGTATTATCGTTACATCTGTACAAAAGTTAAATACTCTTATTAAGCGTAAAAATTTTGTGGTACCTAAGAAAAAATTTGTATTCATCGTCGATGAGGCTCATCGTTCTACTGGTGGTGAAAGCTTTGAAGAATTACAAAAGGTCTTTAAAGGCGCCGCATGGGTAGGTTATACAGGAACGCCTATGTTTGATGAAGTAGTTGGTAAAAAAGGCACTAAGACTCATGAAGTATTTGGTAAATTACTCCATGCTTATACGATTCGCGAAGCTATTGCCGATAAAAATGTGCTAGGGTTCAAGGTGGATTTTGAAACTACTATTGCAGAAGACCAAATGAAGCAAGAGTACTTACCTAAATTTTATAAGGCACAGCATCCAGATTGGAATGAACAAGATATTGAACGTAAAATTGCTAATCTTACTGAAAATGATATGGATGATATGATTGAACCTAGTTTCTATGATAATAATCCTAATCATGTACGATTAGTTGTGGAAGACATCTTTAAAAATTGGCGTAACCGTTCTAATGATGGTGCTTATAATGCTATGCTTACAACACATGTAGGGGGGAATCGTCCAAGTACTCCGATGGCATTGATGTACTTTGATGAATTTGAACGTGTTAATCAAGAACGAGCAGCACAAGGTTTAGCTATGCTGAAAGTTGGCGTTACGTTCAGCATGAGTACGAATAATAGTGATAACCAGTTAACAACAAATGATGGTTTATTACGAGCAATGAATCATTATAATAAGATGTTTGGCACAAACTTTGGATTAGATGATGTATCGGGGTATACACAAGATTTGACAACACGATTAAATCGAACTGCAGAAGACGGGCAATATTTAGATATTGTTATTGTTGTAGACCAACTATTAACTGGTTTTGATGCTCCTAAAATGAATACGCTATATGTAGACCGTACATTGAAAGATGCATTATTAATTCAGGCTTATTCTAGAACGAACCGTATTGCTGATAATCAAGGTAAGCCTTGGGGGCGTATTGTTAATTATAGATGGCCAGCTAAGAACGAAGAACTCATGAACCGTGCGTTAAGTATCTATGCCAATAAGGCTTCCGCTGATGTACAAGAAACATTGGTAGATACAAAGAAATTAGTAGATGCTGGTGTTTTAGCAAAATCTTTCAAAGAGCAATTTGAAGAGGTCAAACATGTAGTAGATCAATTAGCGGATATTACAGATACTTTCACAGAAGTACCAGCGAGTGAAGCGAAACAAGAAGAAATGTTTAATCTCATGCGTACCTATAGTTCGGGAATGTCTAAATTAAAACAATATGACCCAGAAACGGTTAATGGTGAGGATATTGGTTTTGACTATGATAATCCAGATGAACTCGTTACATTACTTGGTATGACTCCTCAGCAAGAGGAAATACTAACGACATCTTTGTATAATGATTTAAAAGAACGCATTGCAGAAATACATGATGTACCTGTAGCACAAATTGAATTACGTATGATTCATGTTAAAGATGTTAGCGTTAATTATGATTATTTGACCGAATTGGTAGAAGCATTAATGAATGCAGTGCATGAGAATCAGATGGATGCAGCTGCTGACTATCGTGATAAGATTAATGATTTTGCCATGGCATTGGAAGACCGTCAATATGCAAAACAAATCAATAATGCTGCTTATGCAATTTATAGCGGTAATTATCCTCCTGAAGGGCATGAAGTAACGTATCCAGTTCAATTAAAATCTAGTTTGGATATTATACATGATGCTAATACCATGATTGTGAAAGATAATATCTTTGATTTCCGTTTAAAATGGGGCATCATTGATGTTATTAGTAATGATGAAATTTTAGAACTATTTGGACGCCATACGGCAGGTAAACAAGATCTTGATAGCACGGGCAGAATTAGTCAACTAAAGAAAGATGCACGTAAAGAATATCAAGTTAAGGCACAAGATAAAGAAGTGTCTGCACTTAATAAGATTACATATGGCAATGAATTAGTTGCTGCATTATATAAATTTGCGGATTCTTATGTTAATGAAAGGTAGTGTTAGCATGGTAACAGGAAAGAGGGGTTGCAATGAATAAGGAAAAACGGAGAGTACCTAAGTTGCGTTTTCCTGGATTTACGGAAGATTGGGAACAGCGTAAGTTAGGTGAGTATGCGAATTTTAGAAGAGGTTCTTTTCCACAACCATATGGAAATAAAGAGTGGTATGATGGTGTGGGTTCAGCTCCTTTTGTACAAGTTGTTGATGTTGGTGATAATTTGAGCCTTGTGGACTGTACAAAACAAAGAATTAGTAAATTAGCCCAGCCTATGAGTGTATATGCTGAAAAAGGGAGTGTTCTTGTGACTCTACAAGGTAGTATAGGTAGGGTTGCAGTCTCACAATATGATGCATTTATAGATAGAACAATATTGATTTTTCAAGGCTATAAGTACAAAACTAATTCATATTTTTGGGCATATATTATAAAGAATAAATTCTCTGAAGAAGCACTAAAAGCTCCCGGAGGAACCATTAAAACCATAACTAAAGAAGCTTTATCTAATTTTATTATTTTATATCCTAAATTTAGTGAACAGGAACAAATTGGGCTTTTTTTTGAGAAGCTTGATAAACTTATTACCCTTCATCAGCGTAAGCTTGAACACTTAAATTTGAAGAAAAAAGCGTTACTTCAGAAACTTTTTCCGAAAAATGGAGAGCGTTATCCAGAAATTCGTTTTCCAGGATTTACTGATGCTTGGGAACAGCGTAAGTTAAATGAATTTCTTTCTGTTTCTAATTTTAAAAATACAGATAATAAATATAATAAGAATAATGTTCTTTCAGTTTCTGGTGATTATGGAATTGTAAATCAAATAGAATTCCAAGGTCGGTCTTTTGCAGGGGTATCTGTTTCTAATTATGGTGTGGTAGAAACAGGTGATATTGTATATACAAAATCTCCATTAAAGTTGAATCCTTATGGAATAATAAAAGCTAATAGGATTAATGCTGGAATCGTTTCTACTTTATATGCAATTTATAAAACTAAAAAGAATTGCGATTCAAAATTTATAGAACATTACTTTAATTTAGACAGTAGATTAAATAAATATTTAAAGCCTTTAGTTAATAAAGGTGCTAAAAATGATATGAAGGTAAGTTCTGAAAATGCATTAATTGGTGAAGTTTGTTTTCCGCATGTAACTGAACAAAAGTTGATTGCAGATTTTTTAGATCGCTTAGGCCTATTTATTACCCTTCATCAGCGTAAGTTAGAGCACTTACAATTACAGAAAAAAGCATTACTTCAACAAATGTTTGTATAAATAAAGGAGATTTCGTATGGCTGAATCAAAAGCACAGAATATTTCTAGCCAATTATGGGCTATTGCCAATGATTTACGTGGCACAATGGATGCTAGTTCTTTTAAAGACTATATTCTTTCATTTTTATTCTATAAATATCTTTCGATACATCAAGAAGAATACCTTGTTAATAATGATTTAGTTGATATTTCTGATGGTAAATCTGTTAATGGAGCATATAAAGAACTTGTTGAAGAGGCCGGCTTAGAGGATTGCTTAATCGATATTGCGGGTACATTAGGATATGCTATTAATCCTGAGGATACATGGGCTTCTTTGATTGAAAACGTTCATAATGGCTCTGTTGTTCCTAGCGATTATCAACGATTGTTTGAGAACTTTAATAAAAATGCTGAAATAAATGAAGAAGCTGCTGCTGATTTTAGAGGTATCTTTAATTATGTTAATCTTGGTGATTCTGGATTAGGCTCAACAATAGCTGGTAGAACTAAGACTCTAAATGCAGTTGTAACTAAAATAGATGAAATCGAGTACAAAGATGAAAGTGGTAGGGATATTCTTGGTGAAATCTATGAATACTTAATCGGTAAATTTGCAGCTAATGCCGGTAAAAAAGGCGGCGAATTCTATACTCCTCATGAAGTTAGTCAAATATTGGCTAAAATCGTGACTGGTAATATAAAAACTCAACATGATACTTTTACAGTCTATGACCCTACAATGGGATCTGGTTCATTATTATTAACAGTTCGAAATGAAATTCCTGATGGATCTCGTCAAGGTGCAGTTAGCTTTTACGGTCAAGAATTAAATACAGTTACATATAACTTGGCACGGATGAACTTGATGATGCATGGTGTCACTTATAATAATATGACATTGAATAATGCTGACACTCTTGAAAGCGATTGGCCAGATGGTCCAGACCGTGACGGCGTTGATAGACCACGATCTTTTGATGCGGTTGTTGCAAATCCACCGTACTCTGCTAAATGGGATAATAATGAAAGTAAACTTAAAGATCCACGCTTTAGTGAATATGGTAAATTAGCACCAGCATCTAAAGCAGACTACGCGTTCATATTACATAGTTTGTATCATCTAAATAATGAGGGTACGATGGCAATTGTTTTACCTCATGGTGTTCTATTTCGTGGTGCAGCAGAAGGTAAAATTCGTCAAACTATTATAGAAAAAAATTATCTTGATGCGGTGATTGGTTTACCTGCTAACTTATTCTATGGTACGAGTATCCCTACAACGATTCTTGTATTTAAGAAAAATCGTACGACTCGGGATATACTATTTATTGATGCTAGTAATGAATTCGAAAAAGGTAAAAACCAAAATAATTTAAGCGATGAAAATATCACTAAAATTATTGAAACATACCATAATAGACAAGACGTTGATAAATATGCACACGTTGCATCTATCGAAGAAATCAAAGAGAATGACTACAATTTAAATATTCCTCGTTATGTCGATACATTTGAGGAGGAAGAAGAACTAGATCTTGATGAAATTAACCGTATGATAGAACAAGATAATCAAGAAATTGAAAAACTTGAAAAAGAAATAGCCGAACAATTAGCCCTATTAGGCGTCAAAATGTAAGGAAAAGAGGTAGAAAAGACCAAATAGGACTTTTCTACCTCTTTTGGTATTCTTGGGAACAGCGTAAGTTAATATCTTTATATAAAACTATTAGAAATGCCTTTGTTGGAACTGCAACACCTTATTATACTAATGACTCTATTAATGGTTATTTTTATCTAGAGTCTAATAATGTAAAAAATGGAAAAATTAATAGGAATAATGAAATTTATATAACAAAGGATTTCTATCAGAAACAAGAAGATAAATTGTTATATAAAGATGATATAGTTATAGTTCAATCTGGTCATGTAGGGCATACAGCCGTTATACCTGAAGAATTAGATAAAACGGCTGCACATGCATTAATCATGTTACAAAATAAAAAAGAGAATTTTGACTCTCATTTTATAAATAATTCGTTTCAGACATCATTAATACGAAATAAAATAGATGAGATTACAACAGGTAATACTATTAAACATATATTAGCATCAGATGTAAAAAATATTGTGATTAATATGCCCTCATTTAAAGAACAAAAGTTAATATCACAATTATTTAAATTACTTGATTTGAATATTACCCTTCATCAGTAAAAGCCATTTCTACAAAATAATCCTCAAGATAATCCAGCCATCGACCGCATCACCAGATCAATATCTCTATTTTCCATTTCTTGAATTATATGTATATATGTTTTCTGTGTTGTTGTCATACTTGCATGGCCTAGCCTTCTTGCTACGCTTGCAATCGACACACCTGCAAAGAGTAATAACGAGGCATGTGTATGTCGTAATCCATGAATCGATATGACAGGTATTCCTAACTTTTTACAATACCGTTCTAATACACCATTTATTGTCGAATTGAATACACGACCTTTCACAAATATAGGCTTATCATCTGGTAATCCTTTAATTAATTCTGAAAACTTTATAATCGTCTGCCAATCAAGCTGTATTTTTCTTACAGATGAGCGATTCTTAGTAGGTAAAAATCCTCCTGTGCCTTTATAGTCCCAAGTCTTATCTACGATTAATGACTGATGTGAAAAATCAAAGTCCTTTGGTGTTAATGCTAAAGCTTCAGAAAATCGCATTCCAGTCTTTGCAATTATCAATATCAACCAGTCCCAATTAATTTCTGCTGTCAGCTTCAAATTCACCAATAATGTATGTAATTCAAACTGATTCAGATATTTAATCTTTTTAATTCTCGGTGACCTACCTTTAATAATGGCCTTTCTTGTTGGGTCCCTATCAATTAGGCCTTCATCTACGGCATCTAATATGGCCGCTTTTATTTGATGATGAAAGTCCATTGTTGTTTGCCGTTCATGAAACTCAGCATAATCATTTAATAGTTGTTGATATGATATTCTATTTAATTGTGAAAGCCTAAGATTAGGTACTAATCGCTTTAACCATAATAACGTTATCTCATATTTTCGCATTGTTACATCACGAATAGCCCCTTCCTTATATATGTGTATCCATTTTTCATAATAAATATAAAATAGTTCGGACTTCTCCTCTATTGTTAACATAATTCTACCCCACCATTTACGCTGTTCCCACATAGAAATGGCTCTTGCTGATGAAGGGTAATAATACTATCTATTTTTGATAATACATTAGAAATCAGGTTTTGTTCTTGGCTCGATCTAGGTATTGATATACTTTGTTCAATTAATTCAGTTTTAGTAATCCCTTTTATTGATGTTCCTTGAAGTACTTTGGCATTTTCTTGCATTAATCGATATAGTTGATATGCAAGAAATTTAATATCACTTCCATCAAAATTACTCAAAGACAAAAAATCTTGACTAGTAGTAAAATCTTGATTTATTACTGCAACTTTACCAACCCCCACTCTCGTAACTAAAGCAATTGAATCACGAGAGATCAATTTAGCTGCTGAATTCTTTAATGCATTATTATTAATAAATTTATTTATATTAACATGTACAATATCCCCTTCAACTAAATCTGATGACTGTATCCAAGGTATATTACCACTCCAATATTCAGAGTTGGCTGTTTTAGGAGTTCCTCCACCAGTTTTTATTTTGGCAACATTATCTAGCTTACGCTGTTCCCAGGTGTGAATATGCTTATAATTAAAAAATATAGATACATATCTTCTATATTTTTTTATAAGATTGAGTTATAATAGAGTCACGGAAGGATGTATTTATATACAAGACCTTGCGGAGCATTGTTAATAATGTCAAGCGAAATAATATATTTCGTTTGCAGTACTTGTGTTCTATATAATAAGCATACGCTATTAATAGTAATACACAGGTAACGACACTTGATATTATTAAAGTGATGTTAAGTTGCTGCTGAAGTATCATCTTTAGTGTCTCCTTAATTATATCAAACATTGTTATTTATTTTAGTGGACGATTATGTAATAAAAATACATATGGTGTAAACTGTTAACCCGTAAACCTTGGCTATGCCACTAAAGCTTGTTTACGGGTTTTGCAATTTTTGGAGACTTTTTATGGATTTTCAAGAATGGGAAAATAGGGTATCTATTTTAAATAGAAAATATAATCATTTTGATTTATGGGTTTCTTATAATAAAGTAAAAAAATATATCCAAGATCCTAATAATATTAAGTCACATGGCTTTTATCCATTAATTCATTTTGAAATGCCGAAACCTAAATGGGTGAGATCATATAGGAAAGCTTCAATAAATTTTGATAAAAAAAGACATATATTTTATGCTGCACATATTGATAGTTGGATTTATAGATATTATGCTTATAAATTTAATGAGTCTTATAATCAATATTTAGAATCAAAACACCTAAATGAAGTTGCCGTGGCTTATCGAAATAATTTGAAGCAGAATAATATTAATTTTGCCAATAAAGCATTTTCTTTTATACGTAATTTACAACAAGAGAATAAAGAATTATATGTCATTATTGGTGATTTTACAGATTTTTTTGATAACTTAGATCATGAATATTTAAAGAATAATCTAAAAATAGTTTTAGATAAGAAAAGATTAGATGATGATGAATTTGCTGTTTTCAAAAATGTAACAAGAGCATCATATGTTGAATTAGTAGATATTATAAAATGGCATAAATTGAAAGATAATAAAAAATCTCGCCGTTTGGTTAATAAGAAAAATTTTAATCAAGGACGAATTCTAAATGTTAATTATTTAGGAAAAAATAAGGTAGAAATTCATACTGATAAAGTTGATAAAGGTGTTGCTCAGGGTACTCCTATTAGCGCAGTTTTATCTAATATTTATATGATAAAGTTTGATGAAAAATTATCAACTTTAGCTAAAGATAACGCTGGTTTTTATCAACGCTATAGTGATGATTTTATTTTAATATTTTCTTGCTCTTCATGCAGTATTGACGTGGTATTATCCGAGCTTAAGTCTTGTGTTAACTCTGTTCATGGTTTAACTTTTAAAGATGAAAAAAGGCAAATCTTTAAAGTGAGTGGATATAAAATTGAAAATATTACAAATAAATATAGTGATGAAAGTAATTCAGAAAATCATACGAGTTGTTTGATTAATTACCTAGGTTTTTCTTTTGATGGTCATAGTGTATCAGTACGCGGAAAAACTTTGTCTAGATATTTTAGTAAAATGGCTATATCTGCACATGCAATAGCACGACAGAAGAATAGAACTATACATCCTATTGATTCTAAAAATAAAAAGATAATACCTTTATATAACGTATTTAATAGATTTACATATAAAGGAACGAAATGGTATCGACAAAAATATAAGAATTGCCTTTTTTCATCTT
>ERZ772948.1924-NODE-1924-length-11160-cov-23.825394_pt1 | contig 11160 bp, 9 predicted proteins | sample MGYA00511945_ERZ772948 | MGnify/ENA primary metagenome ERZ772948 (study PRJEB29015, sample SAMEA2737927) | human oral metagenome | biome: human oral; feature: human-associated habitat; material: dental | place: China | collected 2141 ... | reverse complement strand
GATGTGGGAAGGCCCGGTGCCATGAGCTTGAGGTCCGTTCGTCGCGGGTGGCCCCCGTCGGGGCAGGAACACCGCCAATATATCCCCGCACCAGCCATCGCACAGGGATTCCTGGACCCCAATCGCCACACGCGTCGCATGTCACACTGGGACACCAATTGTCGCTGCCACAACCGCAGTTATCGCACCCGAGAACCGTTCCGGCGACCACCACCGGCAGCCCGGATGCATCCCGGAACACGCCGGCCCCCACGCCGCAGAACGTGACGAAGCCGCCCCGACAGGACCACAATGGCGACCGTGCCCCAGACAGACAGCGCCCAGGAGCCGGAGCCCGGCCGCGGATCCCGCAGCGGATCCGGGCACGGTCCGCACACCGCCAGGCGACGCCAGGCTCACTGGCACGCCCCGCTCGTGGGCGTTGTCGGCCGTCCGTGGAAGCGGCACAAGAAGCACCCGGCCGGGGCAGGCGGCGTCGGCGACACCGTTGAGCCACCCGTCCGGCCCCCGCTTCCAGGCACAGAGCCCACCGGACTGCGTCGCCTGCTCAAACATTTCGAGCCGCTCAGCCAGATCGCACGGGCGGCGAGGTTCTACCCGGCCCGACTGGCGGTTATCGTCTTCGCCGCCATCATCATGGTGGTCACGCTCCTGCTCAGCCTTCCGATCGCCACGGAGAGCGGGAAGCAAGCCGACTTCCTCGACGCCCTGTTCACCGCCACCTCAGCAGCATGCGTCACGGGCCTGAGCACCGTGGACACAGCCACCTACTGGTCCGCCTTCGGGCACGTCGTCATCATCCTGGCCGCCGCCGTGGGCGGTCTGGGGGTCATGACCCTGGCATCGCTGCTGTCCCTGGCGGTATCACGCCACGTGGGACTGACTCAGCGGATGCTGGCCGCCTCGGAGAACCAGTCGCGCCTGGGCGAGGTGGGCCGCCTCCTTCGCGCCGTCATCTACACGGCCACCGGCTGCGAGCTCCTCCTCACGCTCATGCTGCTACCCCGCTTCCTGGGCCATGGCCTCGATGTGGGGCACTCCCTGTGGTACGCGGCCTTCATGGCACTGTCGATCTTCAACAATGCCGGCTTCGTCATCATGCCCGAGGGCCTGGGCGCCTACGCCACCGACTGGTGGATCGGCCTGCCGATCATCCTGGGGACCTTCATGGGCGCCGTCGGCTTCCCCGTGATCCTGGACATCATGGGCCGACGACGCAGGCCCCGGACATGGAGCCTGCACACGAAGCTGACCCTGACGACCTACCTGGCCCTCACCGGCGCCTCAACCCTCGCCATCGCCACCTTCGAGTGGAACAACCCGCTCACCTACGGAGCACTGCCCACGGGTGGCAAGATCATGACCGCCCTGATCAACGGCGTCAACGCCCGGTCCTCGGGGCTGTCCACGATCCCGCCCGAGCACATGCACGAGGCCACCTGGTTCCTCCAGGACGCCCTCATGTTCGTCGGCGGCGGCTCGGCCTCGACGGCCGGCGGCATCAAGGTCTCCACCTTCGCGGTCCTGCTTCTGGCGATCCTCGCCGAGGCTCGCGGTGACCAGGACATCGAGGCCTTCGGCCGGCGCATCACGCCCTCAACCGTGCGCCTGAGCGTGGCGGTGGCCTTCATCGGCGCCAGCGTCATCGGGTTCGCCACGCTCCTGCTCCTGCAGATGACCAACCTGTCCCTGGACCGGATCCTCTTCGAGGTCATCAGCGCGTTCGCGACCGTGGGCCTGTCCACGGGCATCACCCCGACTCTTCCCGCGAGCGCCAAGTACGTCATCGTGGCGCTCATGTTCGTCGGCCGCGTGGGCACGATGACGGCGGCCAGCGCCCTGGCACTGCGCGAGCGGCGCCGCGTCATCCGGATGCCCGAGGCCAGCCCGATGATCGGCTAGCGCCTGCCGGCCGATTCCATACTCGCTCACCCAGCAGCCCGCAGACACCAGCGGGAACGATCAGCTCCCCTCGGGTTCCGACCCATCCGGGGCGAGCAGGTGTCCGAGGGTAGCGGCCGCACTCTCCACATCCGCGCGGCCGGTGATGAGCTGCTCGACGATCAACCCGAAGGACACACTCTGGATCAGAGAGGCCAGCTGCTCGGGATTCAAGCGAGCGGAGATCGTTCCAACCCTCTGCCCGTTGCGGCACAGGCGGATGAGGCCGCTGCGGATGTCGTGGTAGTTCTCCTGGACCATGACGCGCATCTCGGGATCACGAGTCAGCTCACCCCAGGCGTGATAGGCCAGTGGCGCCCAGGCGCTCAGTCCGACGTCGTCAGCATCCTTGCGGACCTCACCTCGCTGAGCGGATGCCCGCCGCGAGGTGGAGGCGGCCTCGCCGGCGTGCTGCTCGAGGTCGTCGCGCTCGTAGTTGAGCAGGACGAGCGCCTCGATGAATCCCTGCTCGAAGTCGGGCAGTGCCTCGGACTCGGCGAGCTGCTTGATCCGCTCGACGAGCGGCCCCATCCGCCGAGCCAGGACCTCGCGCATGAGAGAGCGCTTGCCCTCGGGGAAGTAGCGGTACACGGTCGACGACGACATCCCGGCTGCGGCAATGACCTCGTCCATAGAGGTGGCCTGGAAGCCGCTGCGGGCGAAGCACTCCTCGGCGGCCTGCAGGATCCGGGCTCTTTGGCGCTCCCGGTGAGCGGCGGTCACTCGTGGCATGAACTCAGGATAAGCGACTCAGAACACCTCAAATCGAAACGATCGTTGTTGACTGAGCGTCACGCACTCCCTAGACTCCCAAGCGCAAACGAAAACGATTGTTTTGATGTGGAGGCTTGCGATGACACCCTCAGTGGCATCCGCTCTCAAGGAGCGGACCGAGTCGGCACAGGAGACACAGGAGGAGACGACGGTCATGACCGCACGGCGGCCGGGCCGCCGCGCGGTCATGGTCAGCGCCGTCCTCACCCAGCTGATGATCGTCCTGGACCTGACGATCATCGCCATCGCCCTGCCTCGGATGCAGGACGACCTGGGAATGACCGTGTCCCAGAGCCCGTGGACGGTCACCGGCTACAGCCTGGCCTTCGGTGGCCTGGTGCTCTTCGGGGGAAGGCTCTGCGCCGTGGTGGGCATCCGCCGCTCCTACCAGGTGGGACTGATCGGCTTCGGGGTCGCCAGCCTCGCAGCCGGGATGGCGACCTCCTTCCCCATCCTGCTGGTGGCCCGCGTGGCCCAGGGCTGCTTCGGCGCCCTGCTGGCCCCCACCTCCCAGTCGCTGCTCAATGTGACCTTCACCGAGCGCACCGAGCGCGAACGTGTCTTCGCGATCTTCGGCGCCACTGGCGGTCTGGGAGCGGCCGTCGGGCTGCTGGTCGGCGGAGCCCTGACCGACTGGATCAGCTGGCGCTGGGCGCTCTACATCAATATCCTCCTGGCCACTGCCGCTCTTCTCATCGGGCAGCGCAGCCTGCCGCCGGCCGACCAGCGCGACCGTAGCTCACGTATCACTGACGACCTGACCGGCCTGGTCCTGGGATGCGGGGCCTGCTTCAGCGCCGTCTACGGGCTCGACCGGGCCCAGCAGACCTCCTGGACCTCGACGTCGACCGTCAGCTGGCTGGCACTCGGCGGCATCGCCGCGGTGCTGTTCGTGGTCCGCGAGCGCTTCGCGAATCATCCGGTGCTGCCCCTGTCGATGATGGCACTACCGGTGCGGGCGGCCTCCTACGCCACGCAGTTCATCGCCGGCGCCGCCCAGATGGGGGCGATCATCTACCTGACCTACTACATGCAGAACCACTTCGGCTACTCGCCCTTCAAGAGCGGAGTCGTCTTCCTTCCGATGGTCCTCGCCCTGATCGCCACCGCGATCCCGGCCGGGCGCGTCATCGTGCCCAGGCTCGGGGCGCGCGGCACCCTGCCGCTGGGGCTGGCGGTGCTGACCGGTTCCTTCCTCATCTTCTCGCGTATGACGACGCAGTCCTCCTACTCGCAGGTGGCACTGCCCGGCCTCATCGTCTTCGGGATCGGTCTGGGGCTGACGATGCCGGTCACCTTCAACTCCGGCACGCGCGGGGTGGATGCGAAGCGGACCGGACTGGCCTCGGCGATCCTGAGCGCCGCCCAGCAGATCGGCGGTTCCTTCGGGGTCGCGCTCATGACCTCCTACGCCACCCAGCACGCCGAGGACTACGTGGCCGAGCACTCCGAGGAGGTCAGGGCGGCCGCCATGGAGGCGATGATGCGGGCCCAGACCCTGCCGCAGTCACCCGCGGGCAAGCAGATCATCGAGGCCCTCAAGGCCCAGCTCGTCGATCGGGCCCAGATCGAGGCATACGCCGGCGGATTCACGATGATGGCCTGGATCCTGGCCGGGGCCGGGGCGGCCCTGGTGGCCTGCGGGATCGCCGTGAACGTCCGCCGTCGTCGCACGCGGTAGCGTAGGAGTCACCGTCCGACGGCCGACCTCAGGAGACCTCATGCCCGCCCCACCCTCGCGCACCGACTCCACGCTTGTCATCGGGCTGGGACGCTTCGGCTCCGCTGTTGCCGCCACCCTGGACCGGCTCGGGCGCGAGGTGCTGGCCGTAGAGGCCAATCCTGCGATCGTGCGCCAGTGGACCGGCCGCATCCCGCTGGTGGAGGCCGACGCCACGGACGTGGAGGCCCTGGAGCAGCTGGGCGCCACCGAGTTCGGCACGGCGGTCGTGGGGGTGGCGACCTCCCTGGAGGCCTCCGTCCTCATCACCGGCAACCTCGTGGACCTGGAGACGCCCCAGATCTGGGCCAAGGCCATCTCCCGTGCCCACGGACGCATCCTGCGGCGCATCGGCGCCCACCACGTGGTCTACCCCGAGTTCGACGCCGGTCAGCGCGCCGCCCACCTGGTCTCGGGCCGCATGCTCGACTACATCGAGATGGAGAAGGGCGGCTTCACCATCGTCAAGATGCGCCCGCCCACGGAGCTGCACGGATTCACCATCGGCCAGTCCAAGGTGCGCTCGCGCTACGGGGTGACCGTCTTCGGTCTCATGAGCCCGGGGGAGCCCTTTGAGTACGCCACCCCGGACACGCTGGTCTCCGCCGAGGACGTGCTGGTCGTCGGCGGGGACGCCGCCCTCCTGGAGCGCTTCGCCAACCGCGCCTGAGCGGCGCGAGCCCCACAAGGCCCCCGGAAGGCCCTCAGAAGGCGGAGACCTGGGAGCGCTTGGCCTCGGCGGCGCCGTCGGCCTCAGCAGCTACGGCCGCGAGGTCCTTACCGATCCCGGCGGCGCCGTAGGCACCGAGCAGCCCCTCGATGAAGGGCGCTGCGGAGAGCCGGACCCGCTCGGCCACGGCCGGCTCCAGCATCTCGAGAGCCATCTCGGCACTCATGATGCCGCTGCCCAGGTCCGCCAGCATCAGGACGCCGTCGCAACGGTCGGCGAGCGGCTCGACGACGGAGACGATCAGGCCGGCATCGGTACCCAGCTCCCCGTCAGCCAGCCCGGCTGCGAGCTCAACGGGGACGTCGACGGCCACGATGAGCCGGCGCGCCAGGTCGAGGGCGGCCTCGGCCAGGGCACGGGAGTGGGAGACCAGGACGATGCCGACACTCACCGAGGCGACGCTCGACCGCTCCGGCTGAGGAAGCGGCACAGGATCGGAGGAGACTGCGGGACTCACGGGGCTCACACCGTCCTTGCGGCCACGACGTCGTCGAGGGCCGCGAGAAGAAGGGCGGTGGAGGCGGCACCGGGGTCGATGTGGCCGGCCGAGCGCTCCCCCAGGTAGGAGGCCCGCCCCTTGGTGGCGACCATGGGCTTGGTGGCGTCGCGCCCCTCGGCGGCGGCCCGCGCAGCGGCCGCAACACCTGCGGCGAGATCATCGGGATGGGTGCGCAGCGCCTCCAGGGCCGGGCTCCAGGCGTCGAGCATGGTCTTCTCCCCCGTGGTGGCGCGCCCACGCGCGGCGATGCCACCGATCCCGGCCTCCAGCCCGGCCGCGAGCGCTCGCGCGTCGATGCCATCCTGCCCCGACAGGGCGCCGCCGGTGCGCAGGAAGAAGGTTCCGTACAGAGGCCCCGCGGCTCCCCCGACGGTGGAGACCAGGGTCGTGCCGACCTTCTTGAGCAGTGCGTCGGCGGCGGTGAAGCCGCCGGCCCCCACCGCGTCGACCGCAGCGGCCAGGCCGCGCTTCATATTGGTGCCATGGTCGGCGTCACCGATGGCGGCGTCCAGCTCGGTGAGCTCCTCAGCGTGCTCGCCGATGAGCTCGGCGCTGCGACGCACCCAGGCCTCCAGGTCGGCCACACTCAGCGTCTGCCGGGCGGATCCTTCGTCCGCTGTCATCTTGCTCCTCCTTCAGCTCTCTCCGGGCCGCCCGCGAGAACCGCGGGCGACGCGATTGTGCCAGACCCTCACATGCCCCAGCGCAGGCCGGGAGTGTGCACGGGGGCGTCCCACAGACGTAGCAGCTCGGCGTCGGCGCGTACCAGGGTCAGGGAGCAGCCGGCCATGTCGAGACTGGTGATGTAGTTACCCACGAGGTTACGCGCCACCGTGATCCCGGCACCCTGAAGGAGGCGGGCGATCTCGCCGTACATGAGGTAGAGCTCGAGCAGCGGGGTGGCGCCCATGCCGTTCACCATGGCGATGACACCCTCATCGGCACCGGCGGGCTCCAGCTCGGTCAGCTCGGTCAGGATCGGGGTGACGAGGCGCTCGGCGACCTCGGCCGCGGAGGTGACCTTCTCACGGTGACGGCCGGGCTCTCCGTGGATGCCGATGCCGATCTCCATCTCGTCGGCCGGAAGGTCGAAGGAGGGCTTGCCGTTGGCCGGGACGGTGCAGGAGGTCAGCGCCATGCCCATGGAGCGGCCGGCGGCGTTGACGCGCGCGGCGATTCCGGCGACCTCGTCCAGCGGGCGCCCCTCCTCCGCGGCGGCGCCCGCGATCTTCTCCACCATGACGGTCACGCCCACGCCGCGCCGTCCGGCGGTGTAGAGGGAGTCCTCGACGGCGACGTCGTCATTGGTGACGACGCTGGCGACCTGGATGCCGGAGTCGGCGTCGACGATCTCGGCCGCCATCTCGAAGTTCATGACGTCGCCGGTGTAGTTCTTGACGATGTGCAGGACGCCGGCGCCGCGGTCGACGGCGGTGGTGGCGGTGACCATCTGGTCGGGGACCGGGGAGGTGAAGATCTCGCCAGCACAGGCTGCGTCGAGCATGCCGGTGCCCACGAATCCACCGTGGAGGGGCTCGTGCCCGCTGCCGCCGCCGGAGATGATGGCGACCTTGCCCTTCTCCTTGCGCTGGTGACGGTAGACGATGTGCTGGTCGAGGTCGACGTCGAGCTCGTGGGGGTGGGCGGCGGCCATGCCCCGCAGGGCGTCCGTGACCACGCTGTCAACGGAGTTGATGAGTTTCTTCATGGGCCTGACGCTACCGCGCCGCGGGTCTGCGCGTACCGCCAGAGGTCCCAGGGAAAAAGGCCTGTGCACATCGGTGCAGGTCACGGTGGCCCGGACGGCACGGATGCGCACCCAGCGCCGCGTCGACAGGCACGACGGCACCCGATCGTGAGCGCGACCACCACCCCGCCTGGACGTCACCCATAGAAATTCTGGGGACTATCTGGGGAGGTCCTTTTTCTGGGGCATCCTCACGGCGGTTCCAGGCAGGATAGAGACATGGACCTGTCCGTTGTCGCCATCGTGGCCACCATCGCAGCCGGTGTGGCCATCCTGGTCGCAGTCGCTGCCGTCTTCGCCGCGCGGCGCTCGACGGCGCACGCGGACCTGGCCCTCAAGGAGGCCTCACGGATCTCCCGGGCCAGCATCTCGCGGATCAACGAGGTCCAGTCGGAGGCGAGCTCGGCCCGCCTGGCGGCGCGTCACGCCGCCGAGCGACTGCGCTCCATGACCAAGGAACGCACGACGCCGGACAGTGTCGCCGCCTACCGCGTCTTTCTGAGGGAGGTCGTCGAGGACTCCAAGCACCTCCTGGGTCCCGAAGGCACGGGAACCATGAAGAACGAGGCGCTGGACCGGCTGCGGGTGGGGGCGCTCGTGGGCGGCTCGGACGAGGTACTGCGGGCGCTGCGCAACTTCGCCCTGCTGCGTACTCAGCAGCCCGAGGCCCCCTGGCCCAGCGCCTACGCCATGGCCTACGCACGCCTGGAGTCCGACCTGGTCACCGCGATCCGCAACGACCTGGGATCCTCCGAGGAGTCCCTGACCGCCGACCAGATCTGGGGAGCGGTCAACGCCCGCTGCGTCGACCCGGCCTTCCGGCTGGCACTGCTCAGCCCCCTGGAGGACGTGCTGCGCAACGCCGGACAGGACCCCACCCATTACGACCTCGACCACCTCATCAAGCCCGCCGACCGCTTGGGTCTCTTCGGCTCCACTGGGGCCGTCGGACCGACCGCCCCTGCACGGTCCGCACCTTCCGCGCCTCCTGCCGGCGCCTCCGCCCCCCAGCCCCGACGGCGCTCACGGCGTGCTCCGAGCCAGGTGGCGCCAGAGGCCTCGGCGAGGGTCGCCGAGACGGTTGGACAGAGTGCTCCAGCAGCAGAGGCAACGCCACGGACAACGACAGAGACGGCCGGAGGAGCAACGACGGCCAGCACCGGGCTGCCCGACTCCTCCGACGTCGTGTGGGCTCCGCTCAGCCCAGGAGGTCGAGGCTCGCGCGCCACCACAGCCACCGGCGCAGCACCGACCGGATCACCGGTTGCCACGTCCGCGGGAACCTGGGAACAGGCCGTTGCGGGCCAGTGGGCCACGGCCGCCCCTCGCACCGAACCGGCGCAGCCACATCCTGCGAGCCCAACGAGCCCTCGGGAACCAGGGCCTCAGCGTCCCGTCTTCGAGGACCCGACACCCAGTCGCATCTCCCGACGTCGCCGCAGTCAGGGCCCCCAGACCGCTCCGTCCACTGAGGCGGCCGCCGTCCCCGGGACCGAGCTCGCCTCGTCGAGGACCGCCACAGCCGCGCCACCCTCGACGCCGGCCTCGATGCCGTCCGAGGGAGCAGTCGCAGCAACGGCCTCAACGGCGTCGGCCGCTCCAGCCGGGACCTCGACAACGTCGGCCAACACCGAGGAGACAGAGCCCGTCTTCGCTCCGGCCTTCCCCGAGGCGCTGACCAGGGGCCGTGCGGCTGAGCCGAGCGCACCGATCGCAACAGGCGTGCCCTCCGCAGCCGCCCCGGCACAGCCCGCACCGACGCAGCCGCGATCCACCCGCACTCGCGCGAGCTCAGCGTCCAGGCCCCCAGCCGCCTCTCCGGTGAAGGCCACGGCAGTCGCCGCCCAGACGGTCACGGTACCGACGGGGCCTCAGGCAGGTTCGCAGCCCGCCAGCCCTGCCGCGTCCGCACCGCTCACCGCCGCGGCAGGGACCGGTGGCTACGGCATCGTCCCACCCCGGGGCGCGACGGAACCATCCGCACAAGCACCGGGCCACGCCGGTGGCCCCCTCCCCACCTCATCGGGTCTTCCTGGCCTCAACGTCCCCCAGCCGGCCGATCAGGACTCCGCCGTGGCCGCCGCCGGCGCCGTCCCCACTAGCGCCATCGGATCTCACCGGGCATCAGCCGTCCCGGCACGTACGGCCGCTCGAGCCGGATCCACCCACGCAACCGACCCGGACACCCAGCAGACCGTCACCGTCACAACGGGTCCTTCGGCAACGGCTGCAACGACGTCGGCGAGCGCACCGGCGTCCGAGGCCTGGTCCTTCACTCCCCCGTCCTTGCAGGACTCCACTGAGATCCCTCAGGCTCGCGGCGCCTGAACCGACCTATCCAGCCACCGGGTCGTTCTCCCCATCCCATCCGGACCCCCGGCCCCATCCACCGTGACAGAATCCGGGTGCGGGGAGCCACCCGGCTTCCGCAGAAGGGAGCCGGCACGTGAGCGTCTTCGCCTGGTGCGCGATCATCGGCTGCGTCACGCTCCTGGCCGGTGTCATGCTCGACGGGGTGCTGGACGCGTTCCTCCCCGACGGGTTGGTGCCGGTTCTGGCTCTGCCGGTAGCCGTGTTCGGTGCGATCGGCATGGCGATGACGGCGATGTCCGGTTCCACCGCCACGCACGTTCCGGTGGCGATGGTGTGGGGAGTCCCGGCAGCGCTGGGGATCGCCTCGGGCGCGGTGACGCGCTGGCTGTGGAACCGTCTGAGACGGACCATGCCGCTGGATGCGGCTCCACCCACCGCCGCTGAGCTCGTCGGCGAGAAGGTCACCGTCCTGTGGTGGAAGGACGGCAGCGGCGAGGTCCGTGCCATCACCCGCGGCAACCAGCTCACACTGCCGGCCCGCTCGGAGGAGCCGTTGCGCTCGGGCCAGAGCGCCTGGGTGCTCGACGCCGTCGACTCCACCCTCACCATCACTCCGTGGGGGCAGGTCGACAGCTGAGCGCCGACAGGTGACGACGCCGGCCTCCGCCGCCCCATCCCTTCATCTTTCCCCAGCTCCCGATAAAGAAAGGAACACCGCATGGACGCAATGCTCATCGGCGCCATCGTCATCATCGTCATCATCGCGCTGCTGGTAGTCGCCTACCTGTTCAGCCGGATCGTCGTCGTCCCCTCCAACCTCACCGGTCTGATCTCCGGCTCGAACCGGGGCACGGTCAAGATCATCCACCCAGGTGGACGCGACTTCGTCCTGCCGGTCATCCAGACCATCCAGTACCTGCCCTTCACCCAGACCACGATCGGCTTCAAGGTCACCGCCGAGGACGAGAACAAGATCAACGTCAACGTCGCCGCCGTGGCCGCCGTCAAGGTGGGCGACTCCGACGAGCAGGTGCGCGCCGCGGCCAAGCGCTTCCTGGGCAAGCCCAACACGGACCAGGCCATCGCCGACTCCGCCCGTGAGGCTCTCATCGGCTCCCTGCGCTCGATCATCGGGCACATGACGGTCACCGATCTCATCTCCGACCGCGACGCCCTTCAGCGCAACGTCTTCGACGACGCCAAGAGCATCATGGCCAACATGGGCCTGGAGATCGACATGCTCCAGGTCTCCGAGATCACCGACGCAGGCGGCTACATCGAGTCCCTGGGGGTGCCCGAGCAGCAGCGCGTTGAGAAGGACGCCCGCATCGCCCGGGCCAACGCCGAGCGCGAGGCCCGCGACGCCGAGGTCACCTCCCGTCAGCAGATCGCCGAGCGCGAGCGCGACCTGTCCCTGCGTCAGGCCCAGCTCAAGG
>ERZ772948.1922-NODE-1922-length-11165-cov-23.031053_pt1 | contig 11165 bp, 8 predicted proteins | sample MGYA00511945_ERZ772948 | MGnify/ENA primary metagenome ERZ772948 (study PRJEB29015, sample SAMEA2737927) | human oral metagenome | biome: human oral; feature: human-associated habitat; material: dental | place: China | collected 2141 ... | reverse complement strand
ACCTGGCCCACACGACCACCATGCTGCTGGGCTTCGTGGGCACCACGGTCCTGGGTACGCTCACCGTCCTGTGGCCCACGATGCTGCGTACCCCCATGGAGTCCGTGGCGCCGCGCTGGACCACCCGCGGCCTGCCCTATCTCGTGGGCGGCACCGCGCTCGTGGCCGCCTCCGGGCTGTGGCCGCCCCTGGCCGGTCTGGGCACCCTGGTCTACCTCGGCGGTGCCTGCGGAGTCCTCGTGCCCGCCTACAGGACGGCCCGCCGGGTCCCGCCGACATCCTTCGCCACGGCGTCCGCCACAGCCTCGGTGTCCTGGTTCGTCGGCTGCGTCGCCGTGCTGGGGGCCCGCATGGCTCTGGCCGACGACGCGGCCGCCGCCCGTGACGTCGTCCACGCCTTGCGCCTGCCCCTGGCGGCGGGCTTCGCCCTCCAGATCCTCGTGGCGGCCCTGAGCTATCTCGCCCCGGTGATGCTCGGCGGCGGCCCTGCGGCCACCCGGGCCACCAACACGATCATGGATCGTCATGCCGCGTACCGGGTCACTGCCGCCAACGCCTGCCTCCTGCTGGCCATCACCCCCACGATGCCCTGGCAGGTGCGTCTCGTCGCCGGGGCGCTGGCGGCCCTGGTCACCTCCTACCTGCTGGTGGGCATGATCCTCTGCCTGCGCGAGCTCTCCCGCCGCAAGCGCACGCCGCGCACCCCGGCGGGCGCCGCCCCCACCTTAGATCCCGCGGGCCGTCAACCCGCCCAGCCCCGAAGAGGAACCCGATGACGAAGACGCCCGACGCACAGGCATCATCTCCGGACGAGGCCGTCGCCACCTCTGAGAACACCGCCTCGGGTACCTCCGAGAGCAGTGCCGCTCAGAGCGCCGGTGGTGCCGCAGCCGGCAGCGCCGCGACGGCTCCCGACAAGCCCGAGGCCACCCACCGCCGGGCGGTCACGGCCGGCACCGCTCCGGCCATCGACCGCAACCGTCGCCCCCTGGCGAGCAGAGCCGACTCGACGGCGGGGGCCGGTGCGACAGCATCTGCTGGGTCAGCGTCATCGGGCGGCCTGCTGCACTCCGCCGACCGCCGCGGCATCCTCATGGGGCTGCTCACCGCCGGAGCGGCCGTCGTCGTCGGAAGCGTCATCGGCAACCGAGGCCAGGGCGGGGCCACCCAGGACATCGAGGCGACCGGCAACACCGTCAACGCCACCATCAAGGTGGAGGGCCTGCGCTTCGTGCCGGACACGGTCGACGTCGCCCCCGGCGACCGGCTCGTCATCACCCTGGACAACACCGCCGACCAGGTCCACGACCTCGTCCTGGCCACTGGCCAGACCACCGGCCGCGTGGCCGCCGGTGCCAAGGGCACGCTCGACGCCGGCGTCGTCGCGGGGCCCGTCGAGGGCTGGTGCTCCATCGCAGGCCACCGCGCCCAGGGCATGGTCTTCCACGTCACCGCGGGTGGGACGGCTGCCGGTGCCCACCAGCACGGCGGCGGCCAGAGCACGCAGACGGGCTCGGGCAAGGACGCGGTCCCCGACTACTCCGCCCACCTGCCCGCCGACTTCAAGGCCTTCGACGCCGCCCTGCCGCCCGCCCCGAGCAGCCCCGACGGCGGACCCATGACCCACCGGCACACCTTCACCGTCAAGGAGCAGGTCATGCAGGTCGGTGGTGGCGTCACCCAACGGCGCATGACCTTCAACGGCCAGGTCCCCGGCCCCGTCCTGCGCGGCAAGGTGGGGGACACCTTCGAGATCACCCTGGTCAACGACGGCACGATGAGCCACTCCCTGGACTTCCACGCCGGGATCACCCCGCCCGATCAGGCGATGCGCTCGATCAACCCCGGGGAGTCCCTCGTCTACACCTTCAAGGCCCAGCACTCGGGGATCTGGCTCTACCACTGCTCCACATCGCCGATGAGCCTGCACCTGGCCGCCGGTATGCACGGGGCCGTCATCATCGACCCGCCGGGTCTGCCGGCCGTTGACCGCGAGTACGCCATCGTCGCCTCCGAGGTCTACCTCGGCCCCGAGGGCGGCGAGCCCAACACGGACAAGATCGCCGCCAAGACCCCCGACCTCATGACCTTCAACGGGGTGGCCTTCCAGTACCACCAGCAGCCGCTCAAGGCCAAGGTGGGTGAGCGCGTGCGCTTCTGGGTCATGGCCGCGGGGCCCTCCCTGCCGACGTCGTTCCACGCCGTCGGCCTGCAGTTCGACCAGGTCTTCTTCGAGGGGGCCTGGACCCTCGGCGGCCCGAACCGGATCGGGGCCGCCTGGTCCGGCGGATCCCAGGCCCTCGGCCTGCAGCCGGCCCAGGGCGGCTTCGTCGAGTGCGTCGCCTCCGAGCCGGGCCACTACGTGTTCGTCTCCCACTCCTTCGCCGACATGGAGAAGGGCGCTCACGGTGTCCTGGAGGTCACCGCCTGAGCCGGGCGCGCCTCGTGACGCGGCCTTGAGAGCCACCGAACGCGCTTCGGCCCCGGGCGACTGTGCCCGGGGCCGAAGCCTTGCGATCTGAGTAGTGGTTGGTGGGTGGACAGATGGTGTTGCCGGAGCCGTGGAGGTCAGGCGACGTCGGCGTGGACGATCTTCAGCCCCGGCTCCTCCTGGGCCGGCTGGGCGGGCTCAGCCGGGCTGAGCTGGCAGCCGTCGGGCCCGTTTGGGAGGAACTTGATGCGCTCGTAGGCCTCCGGGTCGGGGCCGACGACGGCCCGCAGGAACCCCTCGTGCATGGTGCACACCAGGTCGCGCGGCCGGTGGTTGCGCGTGACCAGCGGGCAGGAGCGCAGGACGACGGTGTCGCCGGAGACCTCCGGGGCGAAGCCCATGACCGCGAGGTAGGGGATGAGGGCGGTGACCCGGTCCACCTCCTCGCCGTCGACCACGGGCTCGGCGATGGTGCCGGGGGTCAGCTCGGCCCAGCGACGACCGATCTCCAGAGCTGTGGTGCGGGCCTCCTCGCCCTCGCCCAGGGTGTCGGCGATCGCATCGAGCAGCAGCAGGTAGGCGTCGACCATCTGCTGGGGGTCGGGAGCCGTCGAGGCGTAGCGCAGGGCCGGGCGGCCCCGCTTGCCCGTCGGCTTGGTGGACACCGTGACGAACCCGGCGTCAACCAGGGCGTCGAGGTGCTCACGGACGGTGTTGTGGTGCAGGTTGAGTGCGCTGGCGACCTGGACGGCCGTCATCGCGTCGTTTGAAGCCTCCACGACCTCCAGGACGCGCCGGCGCGCCGCTGAGAGGTTGGCGCGTGCGGACAGGTCGCCCAGGGCAGGGCGTGGGAGTGAAGGGATCGGACGGTTGTGCATGTCATGAGACTAACGCGCTTTCGCTTGTGGGAACCGTCAAAATCGGCTTGTAGTTGAATCCTGCAACGGCTATGTGATGTGAGTTTTAGCACACGGTGTCCAATAAGGGCTCCGTTGAAACGTGAAAAAACTCAGTGCTGGCGCCGTTTTGGGCGGGTCGTCGCCCAGTAGTCGGGCAAACGGTCCTCAGAGTTAAGGATCGCGCTATCAACGAAACCGTGATGCTCATAGAAGGACGTCGCCCGGCGCGTCGTGGCCTCCCGCTGGGCGCGACCGCCCCTTCGGCATCCCCTGGAAGGACCGGGTCGAGTCCGGCAGGGGCTCGCCGTGGGAGGTTGTTCAGGGCTTGGTGGGATCCTCGGCCTCCAGCGACGGGGCCAGCAACCGGCGGAAGGACTCCACGCGGGCCCGGCGCCCCTCGGGCGCGGCCGGATCGCTCACCCACTCGTCCAGGGCGCAGTCGACGACGCCGTCCTCGTGGGTGCACCCGCGAGGGCAGTCCTCGGCCACGGAGTCCAGGTCCGGGAAGCCACGCAGGACGTCGGCGCTGCCCACGTGGGAGACCCCGAAGGAGCGCACTCCGGGGGTGTCGATGACCCAGCCGCCGCCGGGAAGGGCAAGGGCCTGGAGGCTGGTGGAGGTGTGGCGGCCGCGGCCGGTGACCTCGTTGACGTGGCCGGTGGCGCGGTCGGCGCCGGGAACGATCGCGTTGATGAGCGTGGACTTGCCGACCCCGGAGTGACCCACGAGGACCGAGACGGTGCCGCTGAGCACCCGGCGGACCGCCTCGACGCCGTCGTCGGCGGCCTGCTCCTGTGGCCCGCCGGTCTCGGTGGGATCGGCCCCGCGCTCTGAGGTGCCGGGGTGTACTCGCGTGGCCAGGCAGCGCACGCCCAGGGGGCCGTAGAGGTCCGTCAGGGGGGCGGCGTCGGCCAGGTCGGTCTTGGTCAGCACGATGAGCGGCTCCATGCCGGCGTCGTAGGCGGCCACGAGGTAGCGGTCGATCATCCGTGGGCGCGGCTCGGGGTCGGCCACGGCGGTGACGATGACGAGCTGGCGTGCGTTGGCGACGATCGCCCGCTCGGTGCCGGCGGCGTCGCCGTCCTCGGCGCTGCGGCGCAGCAGGGTGGCGCGCTCCTCGATGCGCACCATGCGGGCCAGGGTCCCGGTGCGTCCGCTCGTGTCCCCGACGACGGCGACCCGGTCGCCGACGACGACCTTGCCCCGACCGAGCTCGCGGGCCTTCATGGCGGTGATGTCGCCGCTGGAGTCCTCGGTGAGTCCGGGATCGTCGAGGCGGATGCGGTAGTGGCCGCGGTCGATGCGGGTGACCATGCCCAGGACCGCATCGGAGTGACTGGGGCGCTGCTTGGTGCGGGGGCGCGATCCCCGGCCGGGGCGGACCCGCACCCGGGGGTCGTCGGTGCCGATATCGCGTCGGGCCATCAGTCACCGGCTCCCGGGAATCCCGGACTGCCAGGCACAGCGCTGAGCTTCCTGCCCGCGGTGGCGAGCATGGCGGCCCACAGGTCCACGAAGCCGGGCAGCGTCTTGGAGGTGCACTCGATGTCGTCCAGGCTCACCCCGTCCACGCCCAGGCCGATGATGGCGGCGAAGGTGGCCATCCGGTGGTCGGCGTAGGAGTGCAGGGCGGCGCCGTGCAGCGGGGCGGGGCGGATGATGAGCCCGTCAGTGGTCTCCTCGGCGTCCCCGCCCAGGAGACGGATCTCGGTGGCCAGGGCCGTCAGGCGGTCGGTCTCGTGCCCGCGCAGGTGCGCGATGCCGGTGAGGGTGCTGGCGTGGCCCTGCGCCCCGGCGAGGGTGGCCAGGGCCGCCACCGTGGGGACGAGCTCTCCGACGTCGGACAGGTCCGCCTCGATCCCGCTGAGCCGCCCGGTGCCGCGGGCGGTGAGCAGGTCACCCGAGAGCGTCACCTCGCCGCCCAGGCGGGGCAAGAGCTCTCGCCAGGCGTCACCGGCCTGGGTCGTGGCCGCCGGCCAGTGGGGGACGCTCACCCGGCCGCCGGCCACGAGGGCCGCTGCCAGGAAGGGGCCGGCGTTGGACAGGTCCGGCTCGATCGTCACCTGCCCGCCGCGGGGGCTGCCGGGGCGGACCCGCCAGGTGCGCTCGCCGTCGCCGGCCCCGGGGGAGGGCTCGTCGACGGCGATGCCCCGCTCGCGCAGCGTCGCCACTGTCATGGCCACGTGCGTCAGCGAGGGCACCTGCCCGGTGGGGGTGAGCTCCAGGCCGCCGGGCAGGAGAGCGCCCAGGAGCAAGAGGGCCGAGACGAACTGGGAGGAGGCCGAGCCGTCGACCGCCACGCGGGCGTTCCGGGCTCTCAGGAGCGCGCCGTCGCCGGGGCCGATGCGCACAGGCAGGAAGCCGGGCTCGCCGAGGTGGGTCACCTCCGCGCCCAGGGCGGCCAGCGCGTCGAGCAGCGGCGCCATGGGGCGGCGCCGGGCGGCCTCGTCCCCGTCGAAGACGACCGGGGCGTCGGCCAGCGCGGCCAGTGCGGGCACGAAGCGCATAACGGTCCCGGCCAGGCCGACGTCGATACGGCCGACGCCGTCGGGAGCTGCCTGCACGTGCAGCGGCAGGGGAGCCGGTGTGACGCGCAGCTGTGTGCCGGAGGGGTTGAGGTCCTCGAAGCGGGCCCCGAGCGCCGTGAGGGCGGCGAGCATCAGCTCGGTGTCGCGAGAGCGCAGGAGCCCGGTGAGCGTCGTCGGCGCGTCGGCGACGGCGGCCAGCAGCAGAGCCCGCGCACTCAGCGACTTCGACCCCGGCAGCTCCACGACGGCCTCCAGCGCCCCCGCCGCGACCGGGGCCTGCCACGGCTCGGATGAGTCCGCTGATGCAGCCGCTGTGGCGGATATGCCCGAGGCGCTGGGGCTGTCGGTCACGCCAGGGCCTCGATGACGGCATTGAGGGTGGTTGAGGGGCGCATGACGGCGTCGGTCAGGGCCTCATCGGGGCGGTAGTAGCCGCCGATGTCCACCGGGGAGCCCTGGACGGCCAGCAGCTCGGCCTGGATCGTGTCGTTGAAGGCCTCGAGCTGCTGGGCGATCGGGGAGAAGACGGCGGCGAGCTCCGGGCTGGTCTCCTGCGCGGCCAGCTCGCGGGCCCAGTACAGGGCCAGCCAGGCGTGCGAGCCGCGGTTGTCGATCTGCCCCAGGCGGCGTGCCGGGGAGCGGTTCTCCTCCAGCAGCCGGGCCGTGGCGGCCTCCAGGGCGTCGGCCAGCACCTCGGCGCGCTCGTTGCCGCTGACCTGGGCCACGTGGTGGAAGGCCTCGGCCAGGGCCAGGAACTCGCCCAGGGAGTCCCAGCGCAGGTAGTCCTCCTCGAGCAGCTGGCGCACGTGCTTGGGGGCCGAGCCCCCGGCGCCGGTCTCATAGAGGCCGCCGCCATTCATCAGCGGCACCACCGAGAGCATCTTGGCGCTCGTGCCCAGCTCGAGGATGGGGAAGAGGTCCGTGTTGTAGTCGCGCAGCACGTTGCCGGTCACCGAGATCGTGTCCTCGCCGCGGCGGGCGCGCTCCAGGGACAGGCGCGTGGCCGCCACCGGGTCCAGGACGCGGATGTCCAGGCCCTCGGTGTCCTCATCGGCCAGGTAACGGTGCACCAGGTCGATGAGGACGGCGTCGTGGCCACGCTCGGGGTCCAGCCAGAACACGGCCGGGGCGCCGGTGGCCCGGGCCCGTGTGACCGCCAGGTGCACCCAGTCGCGGATGGGGGCGTCCTGGGTGGTGCAGGCCCGCCAGATGTCGCCGGCGGCCACCTCGTGGGACAGCAGCACCGTGCCGGGCGCGGCGCCCGCGCCCTCGACCACGACGACCTCCACGGTGCCGTCGGCCGGGATGAGGAAGGTCTTGTCGTGGCTGCCGTACTCCTCGGCCTTGCGGGCCATGAGACCCACATTGGGCACCGACCCCATGGTCGCCGGGTCCAGAGCCCCGTGGGCGCGGCAGTCATCGATGACGGCCTGGTAGACCCCGGCGTAGGAGGAGTCCGGGATGACGGCGAGCGTGTCCGCGGTCTGGCCGTCCGGCCCCCACAGGTGGCCGCCGGCCCGGATCATGGCGGGCATGGAGGCGTCGATGATGACGTCGCTGGGCACGTGCAGGTTCGTGATGCCGCGGTCGGAGTCCACCATGGACAGGCGCGGCCCGGCGGCGAGCTCGGCCTCGATGGCGGCGCGGATCTCCTCGCCCTGGGGCAGCGCCTTCAGGCCCGCCAGGATCGAGCCCAGCCCGTCCTCGGCGCGCAGGCCGGCCTCGGCCAGTACCTGCCCGTAGGTGGAGAAGACGCCCGGCAGGGCGGCGCGCACCGCGTGGCCGAAGATGAGCGGGTCGGAGACCTTCATCATCGTGGCCTTGAGGTGCACCGACAGCAGCAGGTCCTCATCCTTGGCGGCGGCCACCTGCTGGGTGAGGAACTCGTCCAGGGCGACGGCGCTCATGAAGGTGGCGTCCACGACCTCCCCGGCGCTCACCGGCAGCGACTTCCGTAGGATGATGGGGTCTCCGCCGTCGGCCGGGCGCAGCCGGATCTGCAGGGTGCCGGCCTCGGGGACGACGACGCTGCGCTCGTTGTGCCGGAAGTCGCCGGACCCCATCGTGGCCACGCGCGTGCGCGACTCGGGCGACCAGGCCCCCATCGAGTGCGGGTGCGAGCGGGCGTAGGCCTTGACGGCCGCCGGGGCACGGCGGTCCGAGTTGCCCTCGCGCAGGACGGGGTTGACGGCGCTGCCCTTGACGGCGTCGTAGGCGGCGCGGGCCTCCCGCTCGGCGGGCGTGCTGGGGGAGTCGGGGTAGTCGGGGATCTCGTGGCCCAGGGCCTTGAGCTCGGCGATGGCGGCCTTGAGCTGAGGCAGGGAGGCTGAGATGTTGGGCAGCTTGATGATGGTGGCCGCAGGGGACTGGGTGAGCTCGCCCAGACGGGCCAGGTCGTCGTCGGCCAGGGAGAAGGCCGCCAGGATGCGGCCCGCCAGCGAGATGTCCGCGGTGCCCACGCTCACGCCCGCCCGCCGGGCGAAGCCGCGCACGATCGGCAGGAAGGAGTGGGTCGCCAGCATCGGCGCCTCGTCGGTCCAGGTGTAGACGATGTCGGGCTCCGCGGTCTGCCTCGACTGGGTCGACTGGCTTGCCTGGGCCGGCTGGGCGGACTGGACGGTCATAGGTGCTCCCTGCGTGTCGATGACGTGTCTGCGCGTGGTGAGGTGGGTTGGAAGTGGACAAGATGAGGCTAACCGTCACCTGTGACGTTCAGGTGACGGCGATGACAGGGGCGGGGTGCGAACCGGCTGACCCCGGCGGCGTGCCTCAGGCGGTCACGTAGCGCTGGCGGACGGCCTCCTGGGCGGCCTCGATCGCCTCGCGCTGCTGACGGGAGTTGCGCAGCTGCCAGGCCAGGGACGGCCTGCCCTGGCGGTCGACGGCGGCCAGGACGAGCCCAGCGCCCAGTGCGGCCCCGCGCAGCAGGCCGGAAAGGGCCTCCTTGCGAGCCGTCGTCCCCTTGACCGCCCAGACGGGGTTGTTGACCACGGTCAGGGGGATGTTGAGGGCGGCCAGGATCGTGGCGTTCGTGCGGGGTGCTCGGCCGACGGCCAGACCCAGCCCGGCCACGAGGCTCACGGCGCCCGAGGCACGAGTGAGCATCCGGGCGTCGGAGGTCAGCACCGGAGGCAGCCCGGCGCGTTCCAGGGTGGGGGCGACCTTCTCGAACTTCTCCACGTGGCGTGACGGGCGCGCGAGGGCATCGAGCCCGTCGACGATGAAGGGCGCAGCGAGCATCGGGCGGGCGAAGGAGCGCAGAATGTTCATACCCCCATCCTGGCGTACCAGAGCGGCTCGGGCCAGCGACTTCGCCGCAAGAACGTGGCACGCGTCTTGCTGAGCGCGGACGGGGAATGAATCCGGGGCACCATCCTGTTGGTCACGACATGAGCACTCAGCAACCGATCGTGCCGACGTCGAGCCGGCCCTCCCGACGCCGGAGCGCGCCGAGGAACTCGTCCGCGAGCGGCCCGCGGCGTCGACTCGACCGGCTGGGTGGTCCTGGCGGGCGCGCCGGCACCAGTGGCCCAGGACCGACCCGGTTCCCCGGCGGCTCGTCGGACCGACCCGCCACAATGACCAGTCCCCCTGGCGCTGATGACGTCCGGGAGGCCCGGATCGGGCTAGGCTCGTGGGCGATGACGGACATCGATGACCACACAGACGAGATCACCCTGGATGAGGTGATCGACCCGGACGACGGTACGGATGGCCTCGACCGCGCTCCCTCCGATGAGGACGAGGCGGCCCGGGCCGCTCGCTTCGAGGCCGAGGCCCTGCCCTACCTGGACCAGCTCTACGGTGCCGCCCTGCGCATGACCCGCAACCGGGCCGATGCCGAGGACCTCGTTCAGGACGCCTACGCCAAGGCCTTCGGCTCCTTCCACCAGTACCGGCCCGGCACCAACCTCAAGGCCTGGCTCTACCGGATCCTGACCAACACCTTCATCAACTCCTACCGCAAGAAGCAGCGCGAGCCGCTCCAGTCCGACGCGGACACCGTCGAGGACTGGCAGCTGCACCGGGCCGCCTCCCACGACTCGGTGGGGCTGCCCAGCGCGGAGAACCTCGCCCTGGACGCCCTGCCGGACTCCGACATCAAGGACGCCCTGGGCCAGCTCACCGAGGACCGGCGCCTGGCTGTCTACCTGGCGGACGTGGAGGGCTTCTCCTACAAGGAGATCGCCGAGATCATGGACACGCCGATCGGGACCGTCATGTCCAGGCTGCATCGAGGGCGCCGCCAGCTGCGCGAGCTGCTGGCCGACTACGCCCGCGAGTACGGCTACGGGGAGGAGGAGAAATGAGAGACCGTATGGAACCGGGAACGACCGGGGAGAACAGCGCCGAGTCCGCCAAGGATCCCAAGACGGCAGCCGGCTCCCAGGACTGCTCCTGCGCCGAGGCCCGCGCTCACCTGGAGGCCTTCCTCGACCGGGAGTGCACGGCCGACCTCACCGAGCGCCTCGCCCAGCACGTGGCCACCTGCCCGCACTGCTCGCGCATCGCCGACGCCGAGACCCACCTGCGTGAGATCCTGCGCTCGCGGTGCGCCGAGCAGGCCCCTCCCGAGCTGCGCGCCCGGGTCCTGGGGCGCCTGTCGACCCTGCGCGCCACCGCGGTGAGCGTGACGACGACGTCGACGACGACCCAGGCTCAGGCCTCCGCCTCCGGGCGGGTCGTGCGCATCGTGGAGTCCCGGGTCGAGTCCTCCCGGACCGTCCACTTCGAGCGCGACTGAGGAGGCGCCCGGTCAGGTTGAGGCCGCTGGCCCGCGGCCGCGTCCTCGCCCGCCGTGACATGTGGTCGCCTTCACCGGCTGGTCGGCGGTGCGAGACTGGCCGGGTCGCGTCGCCTTGTGCGAGAATCAGCGGCGTTCCGTGCCCCCTCGTGGGGCGAGTCCAGACACGAGGAGGCAGTGATGAGCAAGCGCGGTCGTAAGCGTCGTGCACGCGCCAAGTCCAGCGCCAACCACGGCAAGCGTCCCAACGCCTGAGCCGGGTAGCGCACTGAGCGCAACGCCCTGAGACATAGCAGACGTCGGCCGGTCACCACTCATGGTGACCGGCCGACGTCGTTCTTAAGCCGTCCCGGAACTGTCCTGGTCAGGCACCGATTCGCACTCACAGCCTGGGTCCTTCGGCCTTGACGGTGATGAGACGGTGAGGTGTGAGCCGCGGAACATGGCCTGATTCGTGGTGAGGGGGCACTGTCCAGCCTCTCACCGAGAAACCCGGTGGTGTCTCGTGGGTATGGCCTTGCCGGCTCCTCCTCAACGACGGCGGTGTGACATGAACCTGAGGA
>ERZ772948.1913-NODE-1913-length-11235-cov-46.180233_pt1 | contig 11235 bp, 8 predicted proteins | sample MGYA00511945_ERZ772948 | MGnify/ENA primary metagenome ERZ772948 (study PRJEB29015, sample SAMEA2737927) | human oral metagenome | biome: human oral; feature: human-associated habitat; material: dental | place: China | collected 2141 ... | reverse complement strand
TAGCGGGTGGTTTAATGATTCGCGACTATGTCGCGAACCAGTCTAAAGACAATAAAAAAAGCCCCTCAGAACAACTATCGTTGCTCAAAGGGGCGTTATATTCATAACACGGTACCACCCTAATTGGGACTCGTTTCGGGTATAACGGAACCACCGTCAATGACTACTGCTGTATTCGCCATCAAAGCTCACGGGAGAGTGTCAGCGTACAACCTCTATTGCCTCGCACCAACCGGCAACTCTCTGAAAGCAGGATTTGTAAACCTTTATACCCATTCATAGCTTGTTTTTAAGATATAAGGATATTGTACTGTATTCTATAGAGTAATGTCAATTAGGATATGATGAAGATTTACTGAGTCAATATAGGACATTAAAAATAGCAGGGTGCCCTCTACGCAATCAATCTTAAAAGCTTATCCACTCTAAATTCTCAAAATTATTTAAAATTCGTTTATCCATTTTTACCACTTGATTAGATAGCTCTATTTGACCATTAATATCTGTATACCATTCTTTTAAACTAGCATACACTTCCTTCTCTAAATCAATAATGATGGTTTCAATGGGATCCCAAGTTTTGCATCTTACAGACTCGACCATAACCATGCTATTACCAATGAAAGTAACATCCCTACCATAAATCCAAAACGGCAATGATTTCCCCTTTATAGAAATAGAATATATAGCATCTCCATGAGGCGGTTCCGTTTCATATTGTGCTTTTATATTGTACTTTTCCATTATCTCATTGCTAGCATTTTCTATATATGGCAACGTTGAAATCTTATAATTATCTACTTGCATAAAAAAACTCCATTATTTTTAGTATTAATTTTTGCTATACTAATTACGAAGAGAGTCAATTGACGTGAGTTAGGTTCATCTCCGCGAGGAGGTGATACTATGACAAATCATGAAGTTACCTATGTAATTATCATAATTCTGTTATCAGTAGTCACTATCATTGCACTAGTCAAATAGTACAATGATAAACGCCTAACGTATAAAGGAGTGCATTCCTCTAACACGTTAGGCGCCATCATAGTTTTATCAAGTTTTAGATGAGCCTAACGCCCTAATCACGTTAATTGGCTCTCTTTATATTTATATTATAAACTAATCATATTTAAAAAGATAGTACAATAAGTAACTCAATTTATCCCTACGCATTTAATCATTTCTCTAGCCCGCTCAACAGAAATAGGCTCATTAAATAAAAATACATGGTTCTGTCCCTCATGTTCCCATGATGCTAGGTATACGGAGTCATCCACCATTCGATAAGTCACGGTCATGCCATTTATAATCTCTGTTTTCTGAGGCACATAATCCTTATAGTCACCTGCAATATTACCAGATACTGTAGATACGCGATATTTAATATACTTTGACATATCATCTACACGGTCAAAATATGTTCCTTTTAAAAGCTCATGATAGGCATACACAACTTGTAATACATCGTGATCCACAATGGATACATGTACAGGACGTAATCCCTCTAAACCACTTGGCAACTGCGGCTTAAAGTTCAGATGTTGCTTAGCCTCATATAGGGTATCAAACACCTCTAGCGATTGACCTGTACGAGTGCTTCTATAATCCTCATCAGTCATAGTACAACTTCCAAGTCCATCTGGACAAGGAAACTCATTTCGATCACCATAAGGCTGGTCATAAATAGAATTACCATTAAGACGAAATCTCATCAAGTCATCTGCGGACGCAACATTAATAGAACCTATGAAAGCTAACACCGCCAGTACACATACAACATTTTTCATAACTATCCCCTTATAGCACTATTTTTCTACATCCTTATCTGCTACTAGTTGCGTAGTTTCTGGTTGCTTCAAATCAAACAGTCCATGCATCATCTTATCCGGTAAGCCATAATTCATGACGTTATTTTCTACACGACTATAAATAGCACTTCCAAGAGCATCACGAATGTCCTCAAATAGTTTTTTGTCTTTTAACAACATCTTAAAGAACTCTTCATTAGCTTTAAAGCGCTTAACAGCAATTCCCATAAACTCTTGGTCAAATAATATTTTAAAGGTTTTAAATCCGTTGTTATTGATATAGTCACGCCATTTAGGATCTTTTGCAATATCTTGTTCTATTTGCAATATCACTTTATCCATTTCAGTAAATTCAGTGCCATAACGTTTATTAAAGTCCTCAATAATCTCGTTAATCGTTGTAATCAAGCTATTTTTACGACCTACTTTGCCGGTAATAGGTTGTAACCCAGTTTCTTCTGGAGCCAAATCAATTGACCCATGGGAGCCTTTTTCCAAACGATAGTATTCAAGCATTATCTTATCATCTAAATCGACATGGTCCTGATGTTCTTTTGGTAGTTGAATAGCAAGGAACTTAGCATAGATACTGAAGGTATGGAGTTCTTTATCAAACAATCTACATACCTGTGTAACAAAGGAATATAAACGATTAAAATGTTGTAGAGTCCCTTTAAAAATATCTCGATCAGCTTCCTCTAAGGATTCAAAACGTTTGATAGCTGGCATAATATACGATTGAAGTTTTCCTAAATCTCCCATCGTTTGATTCTTGCTTTGATAGAATAATTCTCCAAATCGTTCTATATCATGTACATCATAAACATTGAACTTATCTAACGTTGACTTAACATCATATAACGTATTAGGATCGGTTTCTTTATCTAACTTAGTTTCTTGATAGAATGGTGCGAAAGAGCTCAAAATATCATCTTCACTATTAACAAAGTCTAATACAAATGTATCTTGTTTGCCTTTCATAGTTCTATTAAGGCGAGATAGTGTCTGAACAGCTTTTACCCCTGAAAGCTTTTTATCCACAAACATAGTATGCAACAAAGGCTCATCAAAACCAGTCTGATATTTCTCTGCAACGATGAGCATGCCATATTCATCGTTATGGAATGTGCCTGGTAAGGCTTTTTCCTTAATGTGATTGCCTTCTTTATCTATATTCAAAGACTCTTCCGTATAGGTTCTCCCATTATCATCAATCTCACCAGAAAAGGCTACCAACACTTCCAAATCTGGACGTTCCATTTGCTCTATCTGACGACGAAACTCTTGAACATAGCGAACTGCATGTAGTCTTGATGGTGTAACAACCATGGCCTTGGCACGACCACCAATCTTATGTCTAGTAACATCCATAAAATGGCGTAACATAACCGCTGTTTTTTGCGTAATATTATGTGGATGCAAGGTTTGGAATTTACGAATAGCTTTCATTCCAGCCGCTGAATCCAATTCAATATCAACATCAACAAGACTCGCTATTTTATAGTATGTATTATAGGTCATGTAATTCTTTAAGACATCAAGAATGAAACCCTCATCTATAGCTTGTTGCATAGAGTAGATATGGAACGGATGATATTCACCCGTTTCATCACGAGTGCCAAATAACTGTAAAGTCTTTTCTTTAGGGGTGGCAGTAAATGCAAAAAAAGACAAGTTATCATGCTGACCTTGTGCAACTAACTCCTTAACGAGTTTATCTTCTTCATCTAAAGCATTTTCCTCATCTTCATATGCCCACTCAGCATATTCTTGTAGAGCCTTCTCTGTATTTGCAAGGGCTTGTTTTAATTTACGAGCTGCAGATCCAGTTTGAGAAGAATGCGCTTCATCTACAATTACAGCAAAGTTACAACTTTGTGCTTTCACCTCTTCATAAATAACCGGGAATTTCTGTAACGTAGTAATGATAATAGGCGTACCACTTTCAATAGCCTCTTTTAACTGTTTAGAGGTCTTATCCACACGTTGTATAACCCCTGGAGTGTGATCAAATTGAGAGACAGTATTCTGCAATTGACTATCCAACACCTTTCGATCAGTAACAATAATGGTAGACCGAAAAATCTTCTTATCATCTTTATCATGCAAACCAGACAAGCGATGTGCCAACCAAGCAATAGAATTAGACTTACCAGAGCCAGCAGAGTGTTGAATCAAGTAATTGTGCCCAGCACCATTCTCTTTTACATGTTCTAACAATTTTGTTACTACATCTAATTGGTGAAAGCGCGGGAAAATCAATATTTCATCAGTGATATTACCAGCACTATCTTTCACAACGGACAAATGCATATATTTTTGGAAAATTTCTAACAATCTATCTGGTTGAAGAACAGATTCCCATAAGTAGGATGTATCGTACGTATCAGAATTAGGATTGCCAGCACTTCCGACATTACCAGCACCATTAGAACCTTGATTAAATGGGAGGAAATACGTACTACTACCATTTAATTTTGTTGTCATATGCACTTGTGTTAAATCTACTGCAAAATGAACTAACACACGGCGATTGAATTTAAAAATTTGGTCTTTATTAGATCTATCAAACTTATATTGGGAAATCGCATTGGTTGCATTCTGTCCTGTAAACTGGCATTTCAATTCCATACTAACAACAGGGATACCATTTAAGAATATTACAATATCTACACTGTTGTTATTTGATACAGAATAATGTAACTGACGAGTGCAATGGAATATATTGGATTCGTATTGAGCTCTTGCAGTTTCATTCATGGAGGTCTCTGGTTTCCAATACACAACACGGAAAGTAATGCCTCTATCCTTAAATCCATGACGCAAAACAGATAACAAACCCTCATGCTCTACAGAATCATTAAATCGCTTTAAAAACTGCAGCTCACAAGAATCTCCATATAACTTCGTATACCGTTCCCATTTCTTTGGTTGGCTTTGTTTTATAAAAGACAACAGTGTTTCAGTATCAAGAGCCAATTCACGATTAAATACCTTCGGATTGCCTTTTATATATCCGCCTCTAGTACATAAGAATGATTCAATATCATCTTCAAATCGCTTTTCTTTTACGTCAAATTCAGACATGAGACACCTCCTTTTTGCCAGTTACTACTTCATAAATTAGGGATCGTTTATATTCAGCAAGAGTATCAATAATAGTCAATTTCTGAGAAATCACTCTATCAATAGCATCACATTTTTGCTCTAGATATGCAACTATGTTTAACTGTTCTTCAATAGGAGGAACTAAACAAGATACCGTCTTGAACATCTTTTGTGTAACACTATACACTTTTGTTCCATTTGCATTTTTTCGTAATTGACTACGCCAACTATCTGTTAAATACAAAAATGCAAAGTACTTTGTACATATACCCTCATCAAAACAACGCGCAACTAAAGTATGATAACCCGCATATATTTCGTTTGAAGAATCTATATAAATACAATTACCTACACCATCAAGATCTTCAGATGTATCTGCAAATACAAAATCTCCTTCCTGTAATAGTGATTTTTCATCAATTAGATTTTCAGCTACATAACGAATTAAATTATCTTGAAGCGAATACCCGTTATTATTTTTAGCATGAACTTGTCCATAACTAACAACACAGGCCCCACTATCTACTAAATCAGTCTTTTTAATGTTTAGTCCTTTAAAAAATTCAAATGACTTCGTAAATCTTGTGATTTTCCAATCTGAAGGAATATTATCAATCCATTCAACGTTACTAGCTACCATATTTACGGTTGCATCTAACCCCTTTGTGACAGTCTCTGTTATAATAGATTGTCTATATTCTTGTAACTTTTCAATAACAGACTGCTCTCTAGCAATGATAGTATCAATTTGAGTACATTTATTATGAAGATATTTAATAATAGTTTTTTGTTCATCAAGTGGTGGAACCATAACCTTAATAGTTCCCAAAGCCTTCATACTAATATTTTGCTGTGTTCCATATGACCATCCTTGCTCCACCTGTACTCTAAATATATTAGAAAGTAATTGATAATACAAAAACTCTTGTTCCACAATACTCGAGTCACCACGCACTAAAGCCAAAGGTGACCAAATATCAAATACTTGATCAGTAATAACGAGACCTACATTTCCTGTTGTAGCACCCGATTTTACAATAAATATATCCCCCTTGTTAGGAGATACCTTCCTTTGAAATCTTTCGTGATCCTCCAATGAAATATACCCACGTTTATAATCAAGATTAATAACTCCACCTTTAACTGACTCAGCCGAAACAAATGGAATACCCTCATCATATAGAATGGGGGTTTCATGTGGTCCATCTGTAATCGGGGTTGATAATACTCTTTTTAAACTATGGATATCCCAATTTGCAGGTATATTACCCAGCCATTCAATATCACTACCTTTCATTTCTCGCATTATTGAAACACCTCTTCCAAAGCACCCTCCAACTCAATCTCTAAAGCCTTAATTTCAGCCATAATTTCATCAGTTGAACGTGGCGCGACATATTTGTAAAAATGACGTGTAAACGGAATTTCATAACCAATTTTATTCTTCTTAGTATCAACCCATGCATCAGGAGCAAACGGTAATACCTCACGTTTGAAGTATGTTTCTATATCTTCTTTAAGCGGTACGATTTCAGTATCGCGACGTTTAGTATCAGCTTTTGGCTTACCTTTTACCAATGCAGGTTTATCATCTTCATCGAGCACCGGTCGTTCTACCGTAATTTTTGTATAGCCGAAATCTTCATTATCAAAAATTTTACTGATTTCAGTTTCTCTGAACTCACCATAAATCTTAGTGATTTCCTGAATAGCGCTTTCAGGAATATCATTCCGTTTATTACCTAATGACTTACGTCGTTTTTCATATAAATCATTAGCATTAATGAGTTGTACCTTTCCTTCTCGAGGTGTACCAGCTTTCTTATTTGAAAGTACCCAGATATAGGTTGCAATTCCTGTATTGTAGAAAATATCATTTGGCAATGCAATAATTGCTTCCAACAAATCATTTTCTAAAATATAGCGTCTAATTTCAGACGGGCCACTCCCCGCATCACCGGTGAATAATGGTGAACCATTATGAATAATCGCAATGCGAGAGCCTTGAGGGTTCATCTTTTTAATAGCATTTTCTAAAAATAGCATTTGTCCATCTGAGGTTGATGGCAAGCCAGGCCCAAATCGTCCATCAAAACCTAGTTTAGCTTCGTTTTTAACAATGGCTTCTTCATTTTTCCATTCTCGTCCAAATGGCGGATTAGAAATAATATAGTCAAAGGTTTCACCAAAAAATTGATCATCAGATAGTGTATTCCCACTTTTAATACGTTCAGCATCATTGCCCTTAATGAGCATATCTGCCTTACAAATCGCAAAGGTCTGATCATTCAATTCTTGGCCAAATGAAATCAGTTTAGATGTGCTATTCAAATTCGCAAGATATTCTTCTGCTACTGAAAGCATCCCACCAGTACCACAAGCACAATCATAAATAGTACGGGCTACGTTTTGTCCACTTAGCACCGCATTATCGTCATGGAAAAGAATATTAACCATTAAACGGATTACCTCACGAGGGGTATAATGCTGACCAGCATCTTCGTTGTGAGCTTCTGAGAATCGACGGATAATCTCTTCAAATACGTAACCCATTTCAAGATTACTGATATGATCCGGATGCAAATTAGCCTTATCAGTAGTAAATTCTTTTATTACCATATACAAAATATGCTTATCTGCCATCGTTGTAATATGATTATCAAATTTGAACTTTCTAATGATATCTTGCACATTATCAGAAAAACCATTTATATAATCTCTGAAATTACTTTCAATATTATCAGGGTCATCAAGCAAGGTCTTAAATGTATATTTACTGATGTTATAAAAATTATGGCCAGCTACTTCATACAACAAACTATCTAATAAATCCAAATTCTGATCTTTCAATTTATTATATGTATCAAGCACATCAGATTTTGTATCAGCTAAAATACAGTCAAAACGTCTTAAAACTGTAAGGGGTAAAATTATCTCTCCATATTCGTGTGGTTTATACACACCTGTTAGTTTATCTGCAATAGCCCAAATAAGGGACGCTTTTTCATTCACACGACCACTTAAACTCATGGTACCTCCGTACATATATAACAGCACAAAAAACTACTAACGTTTATTCAGAACTTTTTAAAATGACCGCTAATCAAATAAAAATAAGAATATTTACTTAACATTTAAATTTTACCATTAAAGTTTGAAAAAATACCACTAGACCAGCCTTTTTTCCTAGATAAGCACATATGTTTGTAGTATAATACAAATAGGATACCAACACTTTAATTAGGGATTACAACATACATTGACAACAGATTGCAATTTTTGTTATAGTAACTATACAAAGAGTTAGTAATGAACCTGAGGGAACATTACGGAGGCGAAGCAATCTGCGGATTGCTTCGCCTCTTTTTCATTGGGAGAGAAACTTCATGGCAAAACCATTCCAAACACATAATCAACAACTAAAAATGCTCCGTAAGCGTAACATTCTTATTTCTAATGGTAGTAAAGCCAAAGCAATATTAATTAGAGAAAACTACTATCAATTAATTAATGGCTACAAACATATATTCTTAGATTTAGTCGAAAGCAAGAAACGACAGGATGATTACTATAAAAATGGAACTACTTTTGAACAAATATATGCCCTATATGAATTCGATAGAAACTTAAGGAATATTCTCATGAAGTATATTCTTATGACAGAAAACTCTATAAAATCAAAAATTGCCTATCAATTCTCCTCAGAACATCCAAAAGAAGCTTTTAGCTATTTTAATATCAATAACTATAGAGATACTAACCACCAGCAAACGACTTCCCTAATTGCAACTCTATCATCGGTAACTAAGCAAAATACTGACTCCAACACTAAATCAGGACCATTTTACCACTACTTTAATGAACATAAAGAACTTCCCCTATGGGTACTGATAACTAAGCTTACTCTGGGGCAAACATGTAACCTATTTTACAATCTAAAAGAGCCCACCCAAATCGAAATTTTAAAATCAGTACTCTATGAATTCAAAAACAACTGTAATGTAGCAGCAACTAAAATCACTCTTCAAAATTATTTAAAAGATTTTATGAGTGCAATAAACTGTATAAAAGCATTTCGCAATGTTTGTGCTCATGAAGATCGACTCTATGACTACTATGCTAAAAATAAGAACGGAAAACCGATTCAAACGAGTTTCTTTTATATAGGTATCTCAACACCAGCATTCCAAGGCGGCATTTTTGATATTATCTTACTCCTACGACTATTCCTAACTAAGAGAGACTATAAACAATTACTCCGTCGACTATTAGATGAATTAAATAAATTAGAGAGTGAATTGCCTTCAAGTCTCTTTTCTGAAGTCACTCGTAAAATGAAGTTACCTAAAAAATGGGCAACTGAATTATATAAATTCATTTAATATGACAGAGTCTCATCACGACTTATATTAGATGAGTCCCATCATTCAAATTATTTTATAAAAGTATAATTAATTTTCAGCCATTCAAAGCGAAAGGGCTGCTATTTAAAATAGCAGCTCTCTTTTATTCATAAATTAAAATAAAATTTTTTACCTTCATTCATCACAAATCTATCACATTTGATAGTATCTATCGCAAATCATTCTACTATTCAAAATAACTGTAAATGTTATAATGAACTCAACAAAAGGAACAGATGCTCATATGATACTAAATGCACTATTCCAAAACTATAGTTAGTAGTTATATGGAGGAAATAATCATGACACATATACAATTAACACAACTCGTACAAGCCTTATTAGATGCACCAACAAGCAATCCTTCAGTAAAAGAATTCGCTCAATCTTGGCTCGATGCAGAGGGTACAGAAAAACAAGCAGATCTTACGAAACAACTCGTATCCATAGCAGAGCAAAATATTGCACTTATCGACGAAACTATCGGCTTTGCAGGTTCTGAACTCGCTGTACAAATCCTTGGCAAAGAGGGTGCTGCTAACCTATTACAACACGCTAAAGACATCAAAGCACAAGGCGCAGAATTCTGTGACTGCCCTGGATGCGTAGCGGCAAAAAATATTATCGATTTGAAAGCGGAAATTGCTTAATAATATATTACCTATAAAGAGGTCATCAACACACTGTTGATGGCCTTTTTATATTCAAAACGCCCCCGATAAAAGCCGTCGTTGCAGTTGAGAGTTCCAATCTATAAACTCTTTTTTGCTATCTACACGTTTATTAAATTCCTCGCGGCGATCAAACATGATATCCTATGACTAAAATCATATCTAGATTGTAATAAGCTAACTTTCTTTCAACGGTCCGAGTACCTTCATTTTGAACTGTCAACTTATAGTTGACAGTTTCCTCTTCAGACAATTAGTATACGTTAAATTAAAAGAAGCCTTCTATATTACTCTCATTGTAATACAGAAGGCTCAAGACTTTATTAACTATTAAATTTTTAAAACTGCATATCCATTAAACTATCTATTCCTATTACTCACTCGCTTCCACAAGTGCTTGTGTATATGGATGTACCGCTTCTTTGAGTCGTTTTGATTCGATAGTTTCTACGATTTGTCCGTCTTTCATGACGATGATTCGGTCTGTTACGGCTTGTAATAGTCCGATGTCATGGCTGACAAATACGTAGCCGAAGGGTTGTTCCGTATATAGTTTTTGTAGGAGGTCTAGCACCAACTTTTGGTTTACCGCATCAAGAGCTGATGTAGGTTCATCAAAGAGTACTAATTTAGGATTCATCAGCATGATCCGTGCTAATACAACGCGTTGTAGTTGACCACCGCTGACTTCGTGAGGGTATTTATGAACCGTATTCTCCGGTAAGTCGACCCGTTGTATCCATTTGCGGATATCGCCCTTTGCTGCCGCCATATCCATGAGACCATAGTTAATATACGGCTCTAAGAGAAATGCTTCTAAGTTCATCCTCGGAGGAATCACCGCCAAGGGATTTTGAAACATCATCTGCATGGAACGATATATTTCTGTATGATTTTGAATGGATGTTACGTCTTCACCAAAGAGTCGCAGACTCCCAGAGGTAGGTTTTTCTAACATAGCAATCAGTCTAAGGAGAGTACTTTTACCAGAACCACTGCCACCTGCAATGCCTACTCGTTCATTGGGAGCCACGGAAAAGGATACATTATCAACGGCATGGACCGTATGATTGTGATTCGTATATTGTTTACAGATTTTCTCGAGTTGAATCATACTACACCACTTTCGTTACGGAATCTAACAAGATGCGAGTATACTCATCCTTTGGATGGGCCATGACCTCTTCAGAGGATCCCACTTCAACGAGTTGCCCCTTATTCATAACCCCAATGCTATTGGCAATG
>ERZ772948.1910-NODE-1910-length-11256-cov-3.524953_pt1 | contig 11256 bp, 9 predicted proteins | sample MGYA00511945_ERZ772948 | MGnify/ENA primary metagenome ERZ772948 (study PRJEB29015, sample SAMEA2737927) | human oral metagenome | biome: human oral; feature: human-associated habitat; material: dental | place: China | collected 2141 ... | reverse complement strand
GCTGGTGGTAATGTGCGTGAGAATTTTCGCCAATACATCACGCGTAAGCCAAGCCGTTACCAGGTGCTTGCCACCAAAGTGAGCCGTAAGCAGGCTGAGCTTATCAAGAAGGAGAATCTCGCTGGGGTGGGCTTTGATGCAATGAGCCAGCGCGTCTACCCAGAGGGGCAGCTGGCCAGCCAAGTGCTGGGCTTTGTTGACGCCGAGGGCAAGGGGAAGTACGGCTTCGAACAGGCCAATGATGCGAAACTGCGCGGCACGGATGGGGTGCTTAAGACGGTGACGGACATCCGCTCGGTACCGCTGACGATTGGCCGGACGAACATCAACCAGCCTGCCAAGAATGGAACTAACATGGTGCTGACGATCGATCGCAACATCCAGACGAGGGTCGAGCAAGCGCTCGTCGATGGAGCTAAGCGCAGTGGCGCGACTGACGTGAGTGCCGTCGTGATGAACCCACAAAATGGCCAGGTCTTGGCCATGGCCAACCTCCCGACCTACGATCCGTCCAACCTGAAGACGATCAAAAACGTCGCCGCACTCAACAACAACACCATCACCACACCATACGAGCCAGGCTCTGATATCAAGACATTTACAGTGGCAACGGGTATCGACAAAGGAGTCATCACGCCGCAAACCACCTACAACAACACCGACAGCATCAAGGTAGACGACATCACTATCGGCAATGCCAGCAAGGGTCAGACGGGCAACATTACCATGCAGCACGCCCTCAATTGGTCGCTCAACACTGGTATGGTCACGGTGGCGCAGCGCCTAGGCAATGGCAGCTATATCACTCGCCAGGCGCGCGACACAATGTATGATTACTTCCACAAGCGCTTTCGCCTTGGGCAGCTGACGGGAGTGGAACTGGCTGGTGAGGCTAAGGGTAATATCGTATCGCCCACCCAGCAGCAGGGCAATGCGGTGCGCTACTCTAATATGTCCTTTGGCCAGGGGATGGATGCGACGATGCTGCAGGTCTCGGCCGGCTTTAGCGCTATTATTAATGGTGGGACATACCACAGCCCCACCGTCATCGCAGGGACGATTGACGACAATGGCACCTTTGCCAAGGCGGCACGCAAGGCCTCGTATGCTCATGTTATCAAGCCGCAGTCATCTACCACTGTGCGCGAAATGGTACACCAAGCGCGCCAGGCCTTTTATGCGGGTGGTGACCGCGCGGGGTTCTACATTGGCGGCAAGACAGGTACATCGCAAACCATCAAGGATGGCAAGTATATTTCCAACCAAACCATCGGTACCTACCTCGGTTTTGGTGGGGAGGTTGGCAAAACGCCGGCGTATGTTATTATGGTGGAGGTTTCGGGCAAAGGGCTGAATATGCAGGGGGGTCAAGATGCTCACCCGATTTTCACGGATATATCTAATTGGTTGCTCGACTATATGAAGCTCGAGCCGAAAGGACACACACCATAATGAACCTCACCACACTCGTTCGCGAGCTCAACGCGACATTTCTTCTCAGCGTCGCGGCCTTTTTGCTGGCGATGGCCCTCACGCCGCTCTATACTTACTTTGCGTATCGTTATAAGTTCTGGAAAAAACAGCGGGCCGCGAGCACAACGGGCGAGGAGTTGACGGTCTTTACCAAGCTGCATGCCGATAAATTTACGCGCGATATCCCCACTATGGCAGGGATGGTTGGCATTGTGGCCATTGCTGTGGTGACGCTGGGGTTTAATCTCGACCGAGCCCAGACCTGGCTCCCACTGGCGGCATTGCTTGGTGGTGGGGCAGTGGGACTGCTGGACGATGTGATCAATATCAACAGTGATGGCTCGGGCTCGGCAGGCTTGCGTGCCTGGCTGAAGTTCTCAATGATCGCGGTGATGGCGGCGGTACTGGCCTGGTTTTTCTACGTTAAGCTGGGCTATACAACAGTGCATGTGCCGTATTTTGGCGACTGGCAGCTCGGTCCGTGGATTGTCCCACTCTTTATCTTTGCGGTGGTAGCAACTGGCAACGCGGTGAACATTAGCGATGGCCTGGATGGTTTGGCCGGTGGACTGCTGGCGGTGAGCTATTGCATCTTCGGGGTGATTGCCTTACTACAGGGGCATTTGCAACTGGCAGGCTTTTGCTTCACGGTAGTGGGAGTGCTGCTGAGCTACCTGTGGTTTAATATCTATCCAGCACGGTTCTTTATGGGCGATGTGGGGAGCTTTGCCTTTGGGACGAGCCTAGGCGTCGTGGCGATGCTGACGAATACGCTGTTTTTGCTGCCGGTCATTGGTGTGCTGTTTGTGGTAGAGGCGGGCTCGAGCCTTATTCAAATCCTCAGTAAGAAGTTCTTTCACCGCAAGGTGTTTATCTCGGCACCAATTCATCAGCACTTCCAAGCAGTCGGTTGGCCAGAGGTGAAGGTGACGATGCGTTTCTGGGTGATCTCTTGCGTGACGGGCTTTATTGGCCTGATGATGGCGCTGGGTGGGGGGCACATCTAGAATGGCTACTGCTCGCCGCACTCGTGCTGCTCACCGATCGGCTTCGGCTCGGTCAGCTCAGCCAGTGCGCCGCGAGCAACGTAATGCTACCTCCGCTCCATCTGTCGCTGTGCCGCGTTTGCACCGGCCGGACTATCAGATTATCCTCTGGGTGGGGCTGCTCATGCTGCTGGGTTTGGTGGTAATGTATGCCATTGGCCCGCAGCGTGCTAATGTACTCAACTCTGCGCACAACACCAACTACTACACTGATGGCTATTTTGCTATTAAGCAGACGGTGAGCTTGCTCCTGTCAATTAGCGCTTTTGTGGGGTTGTCGCTCGTACCCTTTACATGGTTGCGCCAGAAGGCGGGTACGCTGCTAGCGAGCGGTTTTGTGCTGTGTGCGCTGCTGTTTGTTCTTGGCAATATGCTGCATGTCTCGGCGATTGCTCAGTGTAGCCTTGGGGCGTGCCGCTGGTTCTCGCTGGGGCCACTGGGGAGCTTCCAGCCAGCCGAGATGCTGAAGTTTGGCATGCTTATCTATATGGCACTCTTCCTTGGCAAACGAATGCGTCAGGGGGTGATAAACGACCTCCACCAGACGATTATCCCCATGGTAATTATGATGTGTGCAGCGCTCTTTTTCGTGATATTTTTGCAAAAGGATATGGGCACAGGCCTGGCCCTCACTGCCATGGTGGCATGCATGGTAGTGATGAGTGGTATGAGCTGGCGCTGGCTGGCTTACCTAGCAGCGGGCTGCATGGCGTTGGTGCTACTGCTCATCGTCATTGCGCCGCACCGCATGGAGCGGGTGGCTACCTTCTTCCAGGGAGATGACCATGCCACTAGTAGTAATGATGATGGATACCACATCAAGAATGCCAAGATTGCGCTGGGCACAGGCGGGCTATTTGGCCTGGGTATTGGCAACAGTATCCAAGCGACGGGCTACCTCCCTGAGGCGATTAACGATTCAGTCTTTGCTATTATTGGTGAAACGTTTGGCTTTGTGGGGGCGGTGGTCGTACTAGCACTGTTTGCAGCGCTGCTACTGCGCCTACTGAGGATTGCCGAGCGCTTGCCTGATACAACAATGCGCCTGGTGGTAGCTGGAGTCTTTGGCTGGCTGGGCGCACATGTTATGCTAAATGTAGCGTCGATGATTGGAGTCTTCCCACTGACGGGTATTACGCTGCCATTGCTGAGCTTTGGTGGCACCAGTATGGTATTTATTGCTGGTGCGCTTGGTCTGGCCTTCCAATTATCACGCCAGGCAGCTTACCAACCAATCAACGAAAAGGAGACCTCTCATGAAGCTACTGGCAGTCGGCGGTGGATCGGGCGGGCACGTTACGCCGGTCGTCGCCGTCATTAATGAAATCGCAGCCCTCCAGCCCGATGTGCAGGTGACCTTCGTCTGCGATAAGGCCTTCGCTAGCCAATCGCGCGGGCTTATGCAGCACGCTGCAGTGCCAGTGCGGGTGCGGACAATCGCTGCGGGCAAGTTCCGGCGCTACCAGCACCTCAGTGTGGTGCGCCAGTTGCTTATGCCAAGTATCGTCCTGGCTAATATACTAGATATCTTTAAGATCCTGGCTGGCGTATGTCAGAGTCTCTGGCTGGTGCTGCGCTGGCGGCCAGATGTGATCTTTGCCAAGGGGGGGTTTGTGTGCTTGCCGGTTGGTATTGCAGCACGCTGCCTGCGCGTGCCAGTAGTGATTCACGACTCCGATGCTCGCCCTGGCCTAACCAACCGTGTGATGGCACGTTGGGCAGCAGCGATTGCTACGGGCTGGCCACTCAAGCATTATCACTATCCAGCATCGCGTAGCCGCTATGTGGGGGTGCCGATTGGCGCTGATTTTCGTCCGCTCACTCCGGCTCAGCGGCAGCAGGCACGGCAGACCTTCTCGCTTGATCCATATAAGCCATTAGTTGTTGCCACCGGTGGTGGTCTTGGCTCGGCCATTATCAATCACGCGGTGCTGCGCGCTGCCGATAACTTGCTAGCTGCTGGCATGCAGGTTTATCTGGTGGCGGGCAAAGGCAATTACGATGCGGCCCAGGCCAAAGCGCCGCAGCACCCCGATTTTCACTGCGTACCCTTCGTTTTCGAGCATATGGCGCAATTGCTCGGCGCGGCCGATGTCGTAGTATCACGCGCTAGTGCCACCTTCACGCAGGAGCTCGCTGGCCTCGCGCAGGTAGCCATCTTGGTGCCGGCCCATCACCTGGGCGACCAACGCAAAAATGCTGCCATCTATGACGAGGCTAAGGCTGCTCTGGTTTTGCAAGACGACGCCTTAGAGCAGAGCGATGCCCTTGGTCAGGCTATTCTTACCCTCATGCGCGATCCTGCGCAGCGCCAGCGGCTTGCTCAGCGTCTCCACGCCTATGCACGTCCCCACGCTGCCCGCGATGTAGCGCAAATGGTAGTGAAGGTGGCTCAGCGTACTAGAAAAGGATAAAAGTGACCCGACTCTTCTTGTAGAAAAAGGGAAGAGTAAGAGTGTATCTAAGGTCTCATCATAAAGTACTAGTAAATAATGTAGCATGTTAATCCATGCTACATTTATTTCATTAAAAACACTGTGCCAAGATAAGACAAGCCTCGCTCGTAGCAGTAAAAGCTATTAACTCCCAAACTCAAATGGCCGATAGTGTGCATCGATTTCCTGCCGCTCTTTAGAGGGAGGTAGCTCGCTGATTGTAATGAGAGTGTCATAAAATTGGTGTAGTATCTCGCCAGACCGCTTGAAAGAGATTGGCATAGCGACAGTATTCCAGAGGTCTTCACACTCTTGTCGAAAGGCCCCATGAAAAACTTCGGTGCCAAGTGCTGCGATCAGACGAATCTCGTCTCTTGTGAGCTCTATTGTTGCTCCTTCTTTTGTTGCATGTACTGTCTTCATATGTCGATTTCCTCGCTTAACTATATAACTGTAGTGCTCCTAGTATGGGGTGGGGAGCAAGAAATGTCAAATTATAATGGGAAGGTGTTAATCAGGCAATTACCTAGTGTTGAAGGGGAGGGGGTAGTACCAAGAAGACGTCGTTTAATACCTAGATGCTTTTGCCAATAACCAACCATCTACGGTATAATGGCCTGTAGCATCATGGGCTTTCGCACAAAACAAACACCACCACCAGCGCGCCGCCGAGCTGCCAAAAACAAGAGGGAAGAGCAGCTCCAACGCACCGCCTACACCTACCGGCGCAACCGGACGCTGACCGGTAGCTTAGTCAGCCGCGTGCCGAGTGCGGGCGAGCCTAAGGCGCAGCTGCGGTCACCGCGTATGCATGCGCATGATTTGCGCCGGATGCGCCGCCGCGTGGCGCTGTCGCTTGGAGTGGTAGTGGGGTTGCTGGCTGCAGTGTGGTTTGCGCTTGACAACGTCATTGCTACGCCGATCGTTGCAGGCAATCTCACTAGCAACCATCAGCTCTACCAAGCCAAGATCAACGACTATCTCACTGCCCATCCGCTGGAGCGTTTTCGCTTTGCGCTCAATACTAGTCGGCTGGCAGCCTATCTCCAGACGCATGATTGCCCCGAGGTGGCCGCAGTGCTCCCAGCTACGCAGCAAGCTGGCTTGGGGCGTAGCACTATCACCCTCGCTATGCGCCAAGCAGCGGTGGTCTGGACGGTTAATCGCCAGCAACTCTTTGTTGATACTGAGGGCCACGCCTTCCGCCGTGCCTATGGGCCACGGCCAAGTATTGAAGTAGTGGACGACAGTGGTATTGGTACGCGTAATAACCAAGTCGTCGCGAGCAACCAATTCCTTGGCTTTATTGGTAAAGTCGTTGGTGCCGTCCGCCGCCACCAGCTTACCGTCCAAAAGATTACGCTGCCTGCTGGCACGACGCGTCAAATCTACGTTTGGTTTACAGGAGTGGAGTATCCTGTTAAGTTCTCGGTCGATCGCTCGGCTGGCCTGCAGAGCGAGGATGCCGCCCGGGCCATTCGCTATCTGGCGCAGCACCACATCACTCCCAAATATCTCGATGTCCGCGTCAGTGGCCGAGCGGCGTATCGGTAGGGAAACTGTTGATAACACAAGTGCTAGCCTTGTAAATAGTGTGGGTATTGAGATATCCGCTTTTTCTTTATGAGGTCCTTCATCTATCATTGACGAGGCGAAAATCGATTGCTGTGAGTAACGCCCAGAGGATGATTAGTTTTGACGTAAGAGTCTGGTATCCTGACATTCACGAGAGGTATTAAGCTATAAACCTTTCTGAGAATGGAGCGGCGTAAGAGAAATTAATGTGAGAAGTTATTGAGGTTATAAAGCCTCGGTTTCGTAGCTAACGGCAATATATCCAGTAAAGGGCAGGGGAGCTTACTCTGTAAAATAAGAACAAATTTACAACATTTTATATAACAAAGCAGGAAAAGTGCAAATACTATATCTATACTATAAAAACCAAAAAATGCAAAAAAGATTAGGGGAGATGTTTTTTGCGAAAAAGTCAAATCATGATATCGTATAGTTTTTAATCTCGGTCACCCCAAGCAGGGTAGAAAACATAGCAAAAATACTAAGCAAACAAAATGTCAAACAACGCAACCATGGCTCAGAACCTGTGGGGCTCGGGTTAGTGCTGGTATGACGCCAGGCAAACACGAGACCAGAGCGCGTATGCCTAGATCTGCAGCCGCGCTCATTTGTTTGATATCGAGCCATTGCACAGACAAGTTGCAAACCTTGCGCGGCAATCAGACACACTCACACGAACAAATGTACATAACTGTGTACACACGAATGTTCATGAACATATACGCAGTGTGTTCCCTCCAATAGAACAAGCGTCTGCTTTTATCTTTTGCAGGACGTATAAGTGCCCGCAGCTCTATCCTTACTCTCTCCATTGGATGGCGCAGATATCTTAAGTGAACCTGCTGAACGAGAAGCAAGATTGATCAATAATCGAAGATCTATATACCGGATATATGCGTCTTATGCTCATAAAGCCCATAACCGCCAAACCCAGCTCAATTTGGGCTGTATCTGGGGTCAAATCAATATATGCATCGTAAAAGGATTATTGTGCGAAGTTATATTACACTCCTAAAGATGATTAATGATACATCTTTTGCATCTACCCCACTGCTGCGTGGGTGTGAATTATTATGCACGCATAGATTACAGCACGTTGCAGCTTATCATTCCCTTGTCTATTAACGCTGATGTTTATGCTTATGCTTTTCTTCTGGCTGCTACTTTGCTGTGCATGATCGCTTGCTTTATTGTGTGGTATGCTAACTGGTGTTGCGAGTTTGTGAATGTCCCAGCACATTTGGATAGCCTATAAGTTAGCCAAATATAGGCTGAGTGCTGCTGTGTGGCTGCTATAGGTAGTGGTACATCTGCAAGGACTAAGTATGACTCTCTAGCTAACCTGAGGGATAATAAGCACAGAAGAAGCTGGAGGTGAGCAGAGAGCTACAGCTCAGGTGAGGTATGTCACGAGAACACACCTCTCGAATATGAGCTTATCAGTGGTAGATGCTAGTGAAATGAGGCAAAAACAGGGGTAGGGCGGTTGCCGGGAATTTTTGGCGAAAGGGTGGCAGACTCCCCTGCCTTGCTCTGCCCTTTTTGTTTGCTTTTGCTGTGTACTTGAGATGCTCTGCAAAGGAATAGATGCAAGAGATATATATGAGCAAATTGTGGTTGTGGTAGAATTACCTTGCATACAAACGGCCGATACATGAGCCTATGAGCGCAAAATCACACGCAGATATCCGCAGCCATCATGTGTACACGATAGTTGTCCACGCGGCAAATTACCTCTGTTATAGCTGAGTATATGTAGTGTTCGGGGCGGGAGGGGAGGCCACTTCCCTGCTGATACTTGGTCTAAATACACTATAAGCTACAGTACTTCCCTGTCTTCTTTTTTGAGCGTAGTGTATGCAGAGAAGAGGCTCTTGCTTTGCATTATTTTTTCGTGAGAGGATTGGGAGATTTAAGCCGTGGAAGAATCAACTCGATACGAATAGCTATTTCCCCAAATTGCTTTATGGCGAAGATCTTTAAGTCTATCGATCTCCCAAGATACTTCTACCTGCAGCCCTGTAATAGCTCGACGCGCTCGTTTCCAATCTTCGAGTCTTAATTCACGACGTTCGAATTTCTCCTTCAATTCATCTGATATAAAGCGGATATTGGAGAAGGTTACCATATCTCGATATCGGTCAAGGTAATGGATTAATTTATCGCAGGCTTCGATTTGTACGCCCAACGTATCTGCATCAGTGAGGCCATGAGAATTTAAACAATTGATATCATTATATATGTCGCTGGGGATTTTGACGCAAGCACGCACTTCTCCCTCGATGAAGTAAGAAGAGCGTAGCTGCGGCATTGGCTCTGAGGCAAATAAATCACTCGGTATTTTCGGCAGGTCTGCATAGTGGTTTGCGTGGGCAGCCACCGTCTCATTTGCAGTAGTGTTAGTATGTTCTGAATCTGTATGTTGATGGGCTGTTTCTTTATACTCACGAACACTTGGAGTAGAGTTATCTGTCGTTAGTAATAAGGATGTCGATGATTCCTCGCGACAGTAAGAATCTGCTGATCTACAAGCTAACGCCCCAATATCTTTCGGGGGGGGGGTAGTTTCGCTAGAAGTGGGGCGCTCTGGCCCATGAAGATGATGGTTGCGTGGAGATTCTGGCATAGATAGTGTAACTCTCTTTAGATTTGTTTATTCATTGTATGCAAAATAGCAAAAAAGTGCAATAATTTTGATAAATCAAGGTCTGTGTGAGCAGGCAGAGCACTCAAAAACTAAGAGACGAAGCTCTCATCGCTCCGTCTCTTATTGGTGTATTGTTTGTCTAGAGCTACGCTGCTGCGACCGCCTCTGCTTGCTCCTTGGGTGGTTCGAGGGCGTAGGTGGCTTTGGCGACGCGCTTGAAGAGCGGTTTGCTTTGGAGATTAAGAAGGATGGTGGTCTCCTTGACCTGGCGGCTCTTGAGAACGCGCTTGACGATCTCGTCGCGGTGCAATGGGCCACCCTCGTCGCGCAAGATACCGGCAATGATATCAGCTACAGTGCCTTGGCTATAGCCCCAGATATCGAGCGCATAAATACCGCGGCCGATGAGGATGAAGCGCTTGTCTTTGATGAGCTCGTTGTGGATGGCTTGCTTGGTGACGTTGCGGCGCTTGAAGGTGCTCTCCTTGATGCGCTGAGCAATCTCGCTAAAGTGCAGCGGTTTGCCTTCGTCTAGTAGGACGACGTAGATCTTGTCGCGGATATTCTTGGGATTAACGGTTGGCCACTTGCTCAGGCCCCACATATCTTTGAGGTGGGCCAACTGGGTAGAGAGGCTGGCGAGGCCGCGCACTTGGTTAGGGTTCTCGTAGGTGAGTTGGTCATGCAGGGCTTCGAGGCTAATGGGCGCACCATGCTGCTTAATGGCGGCAACGATCTCATCTACACGGCTTCGCACCGCCTTCTCGTCGCCGTATTCGGCAATGGCCAGGCCTTGGTGGTATTTGTCGGTCTCGTTGATGGGGGTGAGGCGGGCCGACACTTCGCCGATGAAGGCAATGTGGGCGCGCTGCTGCACCGTGGGTGTCTCGACGTCTAGCAGGCGCTGTGTGATGTCTGAGACGCGCCCCACACGGCCATTCTCGGAGAGGTCGCGGATGATGAGACGCTCGGCGTCGTGTAGGCCCTCTAGCTCACCTGCTTCGGCGGCAAGCTTGAGGCGCACCACGATGGCTTTCTCGAGCTGGCGGACACGCTCGCGCGTAATACCGAGCAGCTCGCCGATCTGCTCAAGCGTTTCGCGGCGCTCTTTGAGGCCAAAGCGACGCACGATGATCTCGCGCTCGCGGTCATGTTCTTCGCCGACTGCATCAAGGATGGTAGCGATCGACGCGGCAAAAATTTCGGTTGGTTGTTTGGTTGATTGGTTCATGATTCGGTTCTCCATTTCCTTCTCAGTTGCTTGCGAATGCCCACTCGCACTTCTTACATTTGATTATAGAATAATAGGTGATATAAGTCAATCGTTTCATCATAGAACTATTATAGCACACACTTTACGCTTATGGTAAACAATTTTTTGAGGCTTTTCATTTGCAAGTGATGTGGCGAGCATGACGGGGCAGTTGACGGGCTCGCAGCAATGCGGGCTGGCATAGAAAAACCAGCGGCCGATACAGAGGAGCCGCTGGTATATGAGAGGTCGCCAGGCTAGGCGGTGCGCTTCTTACGCGTGGTGGTGGTGCGAGTTGTGGCCTTGCGCCGGCCACGTTTGGGTGGTGCGGCGGCCAAGATTTCGCGGGCTTGCGCCTCATCGAGAGTTGTTGGATCAGTATCCTTGGGTACACGTGCGTTCGTCTTGCCGTCGGTTACATATGGCCCCCAGCGCCCCTTGAGGATCTTGATGGTGCCAAAATCGGCGATGTGCTTCTCTGCCTCGGCCTTGAGCTTGGCGGCGTAGAGCACGCGAGCCTCGGCCTCGGTGATCTCGCGCGGGTCGTGCTCCTTGAGGCTCACATAGAGCTTGCCTACCTGAATATACGGCCCAAAGCGCCCGACGTTTGCCTTGATGGTCTGACCATCCTCGGTGGTGCCAACAGTGCGCGGTAGTTCGAAGGCCTTGAGAGCTTGCTCGAGCGTGACGGTCTCGATGCGCTCACCCTTGGGGAGCGGCGCAAACTGTGGCTTGGTCGTCTTGTCCTCGCTGCTACCTAGCTGGAGCATCGGCCCAAAGCGCCCAAAGCGGGCGAAGATCGGCTTGCCAGTCTTGGGGGGGGGACCA
>ERZ772948.1904-NODE-1904-length-11275-cov-9.126292_pt1 | contig 11275 bp, 9 predicted proteins | sample MGYA00511945_ERZ772948 | MGnify/ENA primary metagenome ERZ772948 (study PRJEB29015, sample SAMEA2737927) | human oral metagenome | biome: human oral; feature: human-associated habitat; material: dental | place: China | collected 2141 ... | reverse complement strand
AACGCGCGACACCCGCTTTAGGAGAGCGGTGCTCTATCCCCTGAGCTACGAGGGCGGGGCGCGGCAAGCCTACCAGCGTGCCGCGCCGGTCGGGCACCGGCGTGCGGCCAGGGGCTCAGGCGCGCTCCCACGGGACACTCGAGCGGGTGACCGCCGAGTCGTCATCCTTGGCGCGGGCCGGCACCACCATGATCGGGCAGGCGGCGTGGGACAGGACCGCCTGGCTCGTCGAGCCCAGGAGGAGGCCCGCGAAGCCGCCGCGGCCGCGCGAGCCGACGACGACGAGGTCGACGGCCGTGGAGAACTCGGCGAGGAGCTCGGCGGCGTTGCCGTCCAGGGCGTGGCGGCGGACGGTCACCCCGGGGTGGCCCTCGAGGGCCTTGGCGACGGCGTGGTCGAGGCCGGCGCGCACGTCGGCGAGGACCTGCTGGCGGTCGACGGCGGCGGGGAGCCAGGCGAGCGCCCCGGTCCCGGTGCTCATGGGGACGGCGGCCACGGCGGTGAGCTCGGCGTCCCAGGCCTCGGCCTCGCGGACGGCGCGGCGCACGGCCTTGTGGGCGGAGCCCGAGCCGTCGACGCCGACGACGATCCTCTTGACCGGGGTGAAGGCGGTGCCGGTGGTGTGGCGGGGGACGATGACCGTGGGGCACTTGGCGTGCGCGGGCAGTGCGGAGGAGACGGTGCCGAGCAGGCGGTCGGCGAAGCCTCCACCACCGCGGGTGCCGACGACGGCCAGGGCGGCATCGGAGGAGAGGTCGACGAGGACACCGGCGGGGTCGCCGGTCTCAAGAGAGCTGGTCACGGCGACGCCGGCCGCCTGGGCACGGGCGACGGCCTCGTCAACGACGGCCTGGGCACCGGCGCGTATCGCTGTGTCGTCCAAAGCGGCGTAGCCGCCGTCGAGGGAGGCGGCGGTGAAGGAGGGCAGCGAGTAGGCGCAGAGGATGTGGACCCTCCATCCCTCGCGCGCCGCGCGGGCGACCGCCCAGTCGACGGCGCCCAGTGACTCGGGCGACCCATCGACACCAACGAGGACGACTTTGTCTTCAGCCATGGTTCCTGCTTCTTTCGTCGGGCTCCGCTGCGCCCGGAAGGGCGCAGCGGTCCAGTCGCGCTCAGCATACCTGTGGCGCAGGGCACGACGGGGAGGTTCGATGGGCACCGGCTCCGCCGCGCGCGTCGAGGGGGCGGCCGCTGTCGCGGCCGCCCCCTCGACGGTGTAGATCAGTCCCGAGCCGGCCCGTGTCAGCCGATCCGGATGAAGGAGGTCGGGGTGCCCCAGATCTCGCGGTACACGACGCCGGTGGACTCGTTGCCGGCGTCGATCATCATGCCGTTGCCGGCGTAGATGCCGACGTGGTAGCCGTAGTAGACGATGTCGCCGGGCTGGGCCTCGGACATGGAGACGGCTGTGCCCGCCGCGGCCTGGGCCCCGGAGGTGCGGGGCAGGCTGATCCCGGCCTGGGCGTAGACGTACTGGACGAAGCCGGAGCAGTCGAAGCCCGAGGGGGAGGAGCCGCCGTAGACGTAGGGGGTGCCCACGTACTGCATCGCGATGGACACGATGCTCGAGCCGGAGGCCGAGGCGGGAGCAGCGGCGGGCTGCGCCTGGGCGGCGGGGGCCGCCTGGGCCGCGGCCTGCTGGGTGGAGGCATCGCCCTGCTCGGCCCGGGCCTCCTGGGCCTGCTCCGCCTGGGGGGCGGGGGTCTCGACGACGGGCTTGGGGGCCTCGGCCGCAGTGGCCTCAGCGGCCTCGGACTCGTGGTTGAAGGTATCGGCCTGCACGTCGGTCCCGACGACGATCGCCGCGTTGGTCGTCACGGCGGTGTGAGCGTCCAGGGCGAGCTGGTTGAGGCCGGAGGCTTCGAGGGATCCCGCGGAGGCCTCGGCGGGCTCGGCGACCGAGGCCGTGGCGGCTCCGGAGGCGACCATGGTCAGGGCCAGGCCGGAGGAGGCGGCCAGCGCGATACCGCGGCGGGTGGCGGGGGCGACCTCGGTGAGGGGAGTTGTGGGACGTTTGGCGGCGCGGTGGCGCGCCTGGGAATGGGTGGTCATATTCCTCTCCTGTGGCCGCCGGGGTTAGCTGTCGGGTTCGGGCTGGAGAAGCCCTACCCGCGTCAAGCGGGATTCACCCCGAGGGTCGCGGTCAGGTCCGCGGCCCATGAAACGGTTCCCCCGTCCCCATCGCTCAGGTTCGCCAACTCGGGCCGGACGATGGGGCTGGGCCCCGGACCGAGCATCGCGAGGGGGAAGCCCCGCGACACCTGAGAGGCTACCCGAGCGCCGACACGCGAGTCACGGAATGATCAACGACACGATCGTGACCTGCCACACAGAGGCGCCCCTCTTTCCCTGTCATTCCAAGGGATTCCAGCCAGGTCAGGGCGGCTTCAGGCCTCCCCGAGGTGGCCTGCCTCACGAGGAGCGCTCCACCACATGAGATGTCTCGGCTCCGCCCCACGGGAGGGGCGGAGCCGAGACGGAGGATTCGGAGCCGGGATGATCCGGCAGCCGGGACCGCTCAGAAGCGGAGGTACGTGGCGCCGCCGCGGACGGCCAGGTACTGGACGCCGACGCTCTCGGACTCGGCGGAGACCATCATGCCGTCACCGGCGTAGATGGCGACGTGGCCGGGCCACCAGAGGACGTCACCGGGCTGCGCCTCGGAGGCGGAGATGACGGTGCCGGCCGAGCGGATGCCGCCGGAGGAGTGGGGGACGCTGATGCCCGCCACGTTGGCGTAGACGTAGGAGACGAGGCCGGAGCAGTCGAAGGCGCTGGGGCCGCCGGCGCCGTAGACGTAGGCCTTGCCGACCTGGGCCATCGCGAGACCCACGATGGAGTTGCCGGAGGAGGGGGCCGCCGGGGCGGCGGCCTCGGAGGAGGCGGCCTCCGCAGTCGCGGCGGGGGTGGCCTCGGCGGTCTCAGTCGCCTCGGCGGTGGGGGCCGCAGTGGCCTCCGGAGTCGCCTCGGCGGTCGGGGCGGGAGCCGGCGCATCGGCGGCAACAGCCTCAGCGGCGTGGTCGAAGCCGTCGACCTGGGCGTCGCTGGCGACCTCGACGGCCGGGTTGGCGATGACAGCGTCCTGCGCCGGGGCGGCGAGAGCGGCGGTGCCGACGTTGTCGCCGAGGGAACCGGCGGACTCGTCGAGCTGAGTGGTGTCGCTCGCGGCGTTGGCGCCGGAGGCGATCATGGTGAGGGCCAGACCGGAGGTCGCGACGACGGCGAGGCCGCGACGCGCGGCCGGGCCGGAGGCCGACAGAGGGGTGATCGGCCGAGTGGCCTTGCGGTGGCGTGCCTTGACGCTAGAAGTCACTGGTGTTCTCCTGGAGAGCCGTCGAGGTTAGCTGTCGGGTTCGGGCTGGAGAAGCCCTACCCGCGTCAAGCGGGATTCACCCCAAGGAGGATCCGAGCACGGGACTCGTGTCATCCGGGAAGTGGTTCCCCCGTCCCTGCCGGTGATCTGGGTGGGAATCAGGAGCGAGGGGCGCCGACAGGGTTTGGCTCCGCCCATCTCTCCGCAACCGGGGCATCGGCTGCAACGCAGACACTAGTCGAAGTTCCGATCAAGAGTGAAGTCCTGGGCGGAACCGCCCCCTGTGGCATCCCTCTCCTAGGGATCCCATAGGCACATCTATCCAGATCAGGCCCCCTGGGGCCCGATCAATCCTCATCAATGCGGGATATGCGCGACCGGGGAGGCGGCTCAGCGCTCCGGGGCGGCCTGCTCGAGGAAGAGGTGGCGGGCGACGTCGCCCGGCAGCACGATCGGCATGCCCGTGGGGCCCACGACGCGCACGCCCCCGGCCGATCCGCGCAGCTCCACCTGGGCGCCAGCGCAGATCCCGGCGTCCTCCAGGAGAGCCAGCAGCTCGGCGTCGGCCTGGATCGGCTCGCCGATCCGGCGCACCACGGCAGATCCGACGCCGTCGCGGACGACCCGGTTGGCGCTCAGCTCGTCCTTGCCCGGCGCGGGATGGTCGGCCCGGCTGCCGGGGATGGGGTTGCCGAAGGGATCGGAGGCCACGTCGCCGAGGATCTCGGCGAGACGATCCTCGACCCTCTCGCTCATGACGTGCTCCCAGCGGCAGGCCTCGTCGTGGATGTAGCGCCGGTCGAGGCCGACGACGTCGAGCAGCAGCCTTTCAGCAAGGCGGTGCTTGCGGATCACCTCGGTGGCGCGGCGGCGGCCCTCATCGGTCAGCTCCAGCGAGCGGTCCTCCGTGACTCTGATGAGCCCATCGCGCTCCATGCGCGCCACAGTCTGGGAGACCGTGGGGCCGGAGTGGTCGAGGCGGTCGACGATCCGCGCGCGAAGAGGGGTGACGCCGTCCTCCTCCAGCTCGTAGACGGTCTTGAGGTACATCTCGGTGGTGTCGATGAGCTCGCTCATATGCGCTCGCGCCTCCTGCGATGATGGTTCCCCGCCCACACGGGCGGCCGGGCCGGCGCGCCGCCCGGTTCACGGGGCGCGGGGCTTAAGGAGAAGGATATCGGTCACTCGTGAGCAGGACCCGCGGCACCCTCCTGCTGAGGTTGCTCGAGACCATGCCCGCCATCTCGGCCCGCCTCGGCAGCGGAGCGCTCACGCGGACCGGTCATGCGCAGGTAAGGGCGCGTCGACGAGTAGGCGAGCGCCAGGTGCCAGTGGCGGCGCGTCCACACCAGGGCCGCCGTCGAGACCAGCACGGCCGCCGCTCCCCCGGCGAGCAGGGACGCCCGGGGCCCCCAGGCGTCGGCGAAGCCTCCCATGAGCGGGGCGCCGATCGGCGTCGTCCCCAACTGGGCGATGATGTAGATGCTGATGACCCGGCCGCGCACCTCGTCCGGCACGGAGAGCTGGATGGCCTGGTTCGCGCCGGTCAGGACGGTGAGCACGCACAGGCCCACCGGGATGGTCGCAACCGCGAAGGAGGCGTAGGTCGGCATGAGGGCCATCACCATGGTGAATAGCCCGAGGAAGAACGAGCCCGCCACCACGGTGCGCACGCGCGGGGAGCGGCGCTTTGCCGCCCAGAGCGCCCCCGAGAGCGATCCGATCGCGAAGATGGAGGAGACCGTCCCGTAGGCGTCGGATTCCAGGTGGAAGGCGCTGCGCACCATGGCGGCCATCGTGAGTTGGAAGTTGAGGGTGAAGGTGGAGACCACCGTGACGACGCCGATGATGACGAGGATGTCGGTTCGGCGGCGGATGTAGGCCAGGCCCTCGCGCAACTGCCCTGTGGAGCGCGGGGCCCTGGCGACGGGGCGGAGCTCGTCGGCGCGCATGAGGACGAGGGCGAGCGCGGGGAACAGGAAGCTGGCCGCGTTGATCTCGAAGACGACCCCGGCGCCCACCCAGGCGATGACGACGCCGGCAGCCGCCGGGCCCAGGAGGCGGGCGGCGTTGAAGGAGGCGGCGTTGAGGCCCATCGCGTTGGCCCGCGAGCCCGCGGGGACAAGTTGCGCCACGAAGGTCTGGCGGGCGGGGGCGTCGTAGGCGGCCGCGGCGCCCGAGGCGAGGGCAGCGAGGTAGACGTGCCAGAGCTGGGCGTGCCCGGAGATGACCGCCAGTCCCACGACGAGGGAGACCAGGCCCATCGCCGACTGGGTGACGATGAGGAAGCGGCGCTGGTTGACGCGGTCGGCGACGAGCCCGGCGTGAGGGGACAGCAGGAGCGCGGGCAGGAACTGCAGCGCGGTGGTGATGCCCGTGGCGGTGGCCGAGTCGTCGGTGAGGATGCGCAGGACGAGCCAATCCTGGGCGACCCTCTGCATCCAGGTGCCCGTGTTGGCCACGAGGGCGGCGAAGAACCAGATCCTGTAGTTGTGGAAGCGCAGGGAGGCGAAGGTGCGGCCCTGCTCGGACCAGGCGGGGCCCTCCGCGAGCGCGGAGGACCCCGGGGTCGTTCTGGCGGAGCGTTCTGGCTCAGGCAAGGCCGAGGATCTCCTTGATGGGCGCCATCGTGAAGTAGACGGCGAACAGCGCGGCGGTCAGCCACATGAGCGGGTGGACCCGTCGGGCGCGCCCGACGGCGATCTCGACGAGCACGTAGGTGAGGAAGCCCGCGCCGATCCCGTTGGTGATCGAGTAGGAGAACGGCATCATGATGATCGTCATGAAGGCTGGGATGCCCAGCTCGGGCCGCTTCCAGTCGATGTCCGCCACCTGGGTCATCATGAGGAAGCCGACGACGACGAGCGCCGGGGTGGCCGCCTCGTAGGGGACCATCGCGACGATCGGCGACAGGAAGACGGAGGCGAGGAACAGGGCGCCGGTGACGACGTTCGCCAGTCCCGTGCGCGCGCCCTCCCCGACGCCCGCGGCGGACTCCACGTAGGAGGTGTTCGACGAGACCGCGCCGAGACCGCCCGCGATGGCGCCCACGGAGTCCACCACGAGGATCTCGCGGGTGCGCGGCGGGTTGCCGTTGTCATCGAGGAGATCGCCCTCGGCGCCGATCGCGACCATCGTGCCCATCGTGTCGAAGAAGTCGGCGAGCATCATGGAGAAGACGAGCAGGACGATCGAGACGGCGCCGGCCTTCTCGAAGGAGCCCAGCAGGGAGAAGTGGCCGAGGCCCGACAGGTCCGGCATGGAGATGGGGCTGCCGCTGAGCGAGGGGACGCTCAGCGCCCAGCCGGTGGGGTTGGCCTCCTTGTCGAAGGCGCCCAGGCTCTCGACGGCCTCGATGATGACCGCCAGGAGGGTGGCGCTGATGATGCCGATGAGGATGGCGCCGCGGACCTTGCGGATGTGCAGGATGATCGTGAGGAAGAGGCCCACGAGGAAGACGATGACGGGCCATCCCTTGAGGGAGCCGCCCAGGCCGAGCTCGAGGGGCGTGCCGCCGGCGCGCACGACCTTGGCGTCCACGAGCCCGATGAGGGCGATGAACAGACCGATGCCCACGCTGATCGCGGTGCGCAGGAACGGTGGGACGGCCCGGAAGACGGCCTCGCGGAAGCCGGTGAGGACGAGGACGAGGATGATGACGCCCTCGATGACGACGATGCCCATGGCGTCGGCGAAGGTCATGCCGTGATTGCCGACGATCGTGTAGGCGACCATCGCGTTGATGCCGAGCCCGGCGGCCATGGCCAGCGGGTAGTTGGCGACGACGCCCATGAGGATCGTCATGACCCCGGCGATGAGGGCGGTGCCGGCGGCGATCTTCGCCTTGGCGCTGGTGACATCGCCGTCGCCCGCGAAGGCGCCTCCGAGGATGAGCGGGTTCAGCACGAGGATGTAGCTCATCGTGAAGAAGGTGACGACGCCGCCGCGGAGCTCGCGGGCGAGAGTCGAGCCGCGCTCGGTGATGTGGAAGAAGCGGTCGAGGGCCGGATAGGAGCCGGAGGGGATGGGGCGGGAGGGCGCGGTGCGCCCGGGAGAAGTGGTGCTCACGTTGCCCCATTGTCGCAGACCCCGGGCGCGCCGATGACATCCCGTCAGGACACGGTACACCCGTCCGCGACGATAATGCGTGTATGAAGATCCACTCACCGCTGACAAGAGGGTGGGATCACACGATATGCGTATGAATGCGCCTCTCACACGCGGTTGGCGGGGGACCGTCATGATCGGCGCTGCCGCGACAGCGCTCACCGCGCTCCGACTCCCCCCGAGGGTGTGGGACTCCCTCTACTACGAGGACGGTTGGCTGTTCCTCGGGCAGTGGCGCGCCATGGGCGCCTCCAGCATCGTCGAGGGCTACGGGGGCTACCTGCATACGATCCCACGGCTGGCATCGGGGGTGGTCCACGCGCTGCCCGTGACGTGGTGGGGCGTGGCCACAACGGCAATGGCCTGCCTTCTCCCCGGGATGATCTGCGCCGCGCTGTGGGTAGTCAGCGCTCGTCTGGTCTCCCGCCCCGCGGCGCGCGCGGCGGTCTCCCTGGTGCCCGCGCTCACGCCGTCGACCGGGGACCAGGTGGTCGGGAACCTCAACTGCTTCCACATCTACTGCCTCGTGCTGCTCTCGGTCATGGCCTGCTCCCCGCCGGATGGCGCAGGAGCCGGAAGGAGCGGGGAGGCCAATGCCCGGCGCGCGGCCGGGTGGATCGCCAGGGCTCTCGCCGTCGTCCTGCTGGTGACCACGGAGATCCAGGCGGTGGTCCTGGCCCCGGTCATCGCGTGGTTGGCGCTGCGTCGGCTGTGGCGAAGCCCGCTCGTCGTCGGATGGGTCCTCGGCATCGTGGCGCAACTGGCCACGATGATGGTCAGCCCCCGCCCCGGCGGCTACGAGGAGGTGGTGGACGGACTGGGCCCTGTGGCTCGCGGACTGCTCATCAATACCGCCCTCACCCCAATCACCAGCGACCGGTGGGTCGTGGCGCGAGTCGTCGAGGACACTGGATGGGCGGGGCTCGGCCTCGGGATGGCCGCCCTCACGGGGGTCTGCCTATGGGCGGCGCGTGCGGGCGGGAGCGCGGCGGGGCGCTCCCGGCCCTCGGAGATCGAGCGCCTGGCCCCGATCATCTGGCTGGTCCTGGCTGTCGTCCTGTGGATCATGTCCTGTTTCCTCAACGGCGGGGTGTTTGTCGATGGGAGGGGAGTCCCCCTGCCGTGGCGCTGGGGGGTGGCGGGATCGATGCTCGTGACCATCGCCGTGCTCGTGGCCGTCGACCGGTGGGCGGCGCGGCGCGCGCGACGACGCGCGGCCCGGGCCGCCCTCGCCGTCCTGGCAGTGATCGCGGTGGGGATCGTCATGGCGGGGTTCCACGCGCCTCTGCCGATCAGGATCGGTCAGGAGCCCTGGTCTCAGGCGGTCCGCCGCGCCGGGGCAGAGGGGTGCGCGGATCCTGCCGCCGCGACCGTCAACATCCCGCAGTGGCCGACCCGCCGGGTCGTGGTGGCCTGTGAGCGGATCCGGCGCTAGAGGGCCTCGAGGCCGCCAAGATCCCCCGTGAGGCCCTTTCGGCGGCCGACGACGGTGGACGCCCGGCCCTGTCATGGCCGAGCACGGATCATGGGGCGGTCGCGGATAATGCGTGTATGAAGATCCTGCTCACCGACACCTCCTTCCTCGATCCCGCCCCATTGATCGCCGAGGGCCACGAGGTCGTCCTCTTCCGCGAGAGCGCGCCCGTGCCGGCCGAGCACCGCGATGCGGAGGCGATGGTCCTGTGGGGCGGGGGCGGCAGCGGCAACCTGGACGCGCTGCGCGACATGGCCGGCTACATGACGCGCCTGCGCTGGATCCAGACCCTCGCCGCGGGTCCCGATGCCATCCTCGCCGCGGGCTTCCCCGACTCCGTCGCCCTCACCACGGGGCGCCACTTCCACGACGCGACGGTGGCCGAGCACACCCTCGCCCTCGCCCTGGCCTGCGCGCGATCCCTGCCCCAGGCGCTGGCCGCGCAGCACGAGCACCGGTGGGCCCGCGAGCTCGGCGGGGCCAAGCCCCTCCATGACCCCGACCGCCTCACCACCCTCATCGGCGCCCGCGCGCTCGTCTGGGGCTTCGGCGCGATCGGCCAGGCGACCGCCAGGCTGCTGGGCGCCGTCGGCGCCCAGGTGCGCGGGGTGGCGCACAGCGCGGGGACGCGGGCGGGATACGAGGTCATCGCCGTCGAAGACATCGACGCCGCCCTGCCGAGCACCGATCTGCTCGTCATGATCCTCCCGGCGACGCCCGAGACGGCGGGGGCGCTCGGCGCCGAGCGGCTGGCCCTCCTGCCGCGGCGCGCCGTCGTCATCAACACCGGGCGGGGCTCCACGGTGGACACCCTCGCCCTGGACGCCGCGCTGCGGGAGGGCGGGATCGCCGCCGCGGGCCTGGACGTCACCGATCCCGAGCCCCTTCCCGCTGACTCCCCTCTTTGGGACGCCCCGAACCTCGTCCTCACCCCGCACGGCGCGGGAGGGCGCCCCGTGGGCGCGATGGAGCGGATCGTGCGCAATGCGGCGATCGTGGCCGCCGCGCCCGCGGGAGAGCCGATCGACGGGCTCGTATGACGCCGCCAGCCACCGGAGCCCCCTCACGGCGCCCCGCCGCGCGGCCGGTGCGCGTCCAGCGGCACGACCCCGCCGAGCGCCCCATGCTCGTCACCTGGGAGGCCACCCGCGCCTGCGCCCTGGCCTGCCGCCACTGCCGCGCCGAGGCCGTGCCACTGCGCAGCCCTTTCGAGCTGGACCTGGAGGAGGCCAAGGCGCTCATGGACGAGGCCGCCGCCTTCGGCCAGCCCGCCGTCATCTTCATCATCACCGGCGGCGACTGCTTCGAGCGGCCCGACCTGGCCGAGCTGGCCGCCTACGGGACGCACCTGGGGCTGCATGTGGCGCTCTCGCCGTCGGGGACGGACAAGCTCACCAAGGAGGCGCTCGCCGAGCTCCAGGACGTGGGGGTGAATGTCATCTCCCTGTCCGTCGACGGCGCCACAGCAGCCACGCATGACGCCTTCCGGGGCCTCGAGCGCACCTTCGACCGCACGATCGCCGGCTGGGAGGCTGCCCGGGAGCTGGGCATGAGAGTGCAGATCAACTCCGTGGTGGCGCGCCACAACGTCCACGAGCTCCCCGACATCGCGGCGCTCGTGCGCGATCACGGGGCGATGACCTGGTCCGGTTTCCTCCTCGTGCCCACGGGCCGCGGCGTCGACCTGGGCGCCCTGGACGCCGATGAGGTGGAGGACGTGCTCGGCGCCTTCTACGACATGGGCGAGGCCGTCCCCGTGCGCACCACCGAGGGGCACCACTTCCGGCGCGTGTGCCTGCAGCGCCAGGTCCTGGCCGACCGCGGCATCGAGGGCGAGGAGATGATGCGGATCATGGGCTACGGACCCCTGTACCGCCAGCTGCGCGAGCGCATTGCCGAGCTCGGCCTCGACTCAGGGCCACGGCGGCGCCGGCCCCCGATCACCGTCAGCTCGGGCAGCGGCTTCGTGTTCGTCTCCCACACCGGGGAGGTGACGCCGTCGGGCTTCTTGGAGAAGAGCGCCGGGAACGTGCGGGACTCCTCGCTCACGGAGATCTACCGGCACTCGGAGGTGTTCACAGGCGTGCGCGACCCCGGGCTCCTCAAGGGCCGCTGCGGGGCCTGCGAGTACAAGGCCGTGTGCGGGGGCAGCCGGGCGCGCGCCTACAACATGACGGGCGATCTGCACGCGGAGGACGCCTCCTGCGCCTACCGGCCCGGCAGCTTCCCGTTCCCCGACGACGTCGCCGCCCTCATGGGCGGCGCCGGCGGGGCGCAGCAGGGGGCACCGATGGGGTCGGGGCGGGGGAAGTGATCCGAGGGCCGGTCCCCCGCACCATCGGGCGCTGGGCGCCCTCCGGTGCTCCCGCCAGACCCGA
>ERZ772948.1902-NODE-1902-length-11283-cov-3.180353_pt1 | contig 11283 bp, 9 predicted proteins | sample MGYA00511945_ERZ772948 | MGnify/ENA primary metagenome ERZ772948 (study PRJEB29015, sample SAMEA2737927) | human oral metagenome | biome: human oral; feature: human-associated habitat; material: dental | place: China | collected 2141 ... | reverse complement strand
CATTGTTAGCGTCCAGGCGTATCCTGGTGAGCCTATGAGGCATCCAGAGACCGTGGCTCAGATTGCTCGCGCTTGTGAGCTTGGCGGCGCTGCAGCTATTAGGTGCCAGGGTTTGTCTGACATCTCTGCCATTAAGGGTAGGGTTGAAATTCCTGTTATTGGCCTCTGGAAAGAGGGTCATGAAGGCGTCTACATTACTCCTACACTTCGCCATGCACGTGCTTGTATTCACGCAGGTGCAGACGTTGTTGCTTTGGATGCAACAGACCGCCCAAGGCCAGATGGTAGAACCTTTGAAGAGACTGTTGCAACTCTGCGCTCAGAGTCTGACGTGCTGATTATGGCTGACTGCATGACTATGGATGACATCCGTCGCGCTGTTGCCGCTGGTTGTGACCTTGTTTCAACCACACTTTCTCACAACAAGGCCGCTATTGATACAACGCTTGATGATGGCCCTGACATTGCCCTTCTTAAGGAAGCAACTACCGAGTTCCCAGGTATTGCCATTATTTGCGAAGGTCATGTCCATACGCCACAAGACGCAAAAGATGCTCTTGATGCAGGCGCTTGGGCAGTTGTTTCAGGTACTGCTATTACGCATCCAACTTCAATTACCTCTTGGTTTGCTGCAGCACTTGAGGATTAACGCTTGGAGCGGTAAGGTTTTCTCGTCACGTATTTAAGGAGCGCCTGTGAAGAAAAACGATCCTACACCTTCAGTTATTCCCGACATTGTCATTATTACGGGTATGTCTGGATCGGGTCGCACGCAGGCGCTTCATGTGTTTGAGGACATGGGTTATTTCTGCATTGATAACCTGCCACCAGCTCTTATTTTGCAGCTTTCTAACCTTGTGGGCATTAACACGGGTGTTGGCCGCCACTTGGCCGTTACCTGCGATTTGCGCTCGCAAGGTCTTTTTGATGACATCTCTGAAGCTCTGAAGTCTCTTGCAGATCACGAGCTCACCTACAAGATTGTCTATCTGGACTCCTCAGACGAAGTACTTATGCGTCGCTATAGCGAGAATCGCCGTCGTCATCCTTTAGCGCAGGAGGGAGAAAATCTCTCATCTGCAATTTCTAAGGAGCGCGCACAGCTTCAAGACATAAAAGCGCTGGCAGATGTTGTCCTAGATACCTCATCTATGCGTACTAATACGCTCAAGAGTCGTCTGCGTCGCGCATTTTCAGAGCTTGCTGAACAGCAGCTTATGGATGTCAGTGTGTTTTCATTTGGCTTCAAAAATGGTTTGCCCGTTGAGGCTGACCTTATGATTGACGTGCGATTCCTGCCTAACCCTTACTATGATCCAGAGCTCAGGCCACTTACCGGTCTTGATGAGCCAGTAGCTCAGTTTGTCCTTCAGCACGGTACTACTAAGAAATTCCTTAAGTCTTGGTTTGAGCTGCTAGATGTGGTTATGCCTGGTTATGTACAGGAAGGCAAAAGCTTGCTCTCTATTGCGGTAGGTTGTACAGGTGGCCAGCATAGAAGCGTTGCAATCGCCCGTGCTACGGCAGAGCATCTTACCAGCCAGGGCTATCGCGTAACGCTTTTCCATCGCGATCTTGACGCGGCTCAGAAGAAGTCTCAGCAGGCTGAGTAGAAGTTAGCCCACCATGTCCTATACAGCCCTGGTAAAAAATGAGCTGGTCAGCGTACCAGAAATTCAGACGGACTGTGAATTAGCCCAGCTTTCCGCACTTATTCGTGTCTCAGGCACGTTATCGATGCACGGTCCTGGTAAATTTGCCGTTCGCATTGTTACCGAGACTGGCACGGTTGCCCGTACCGTTATTAGTTCTTCTCGCCGTCTGTTTGATCTGGGCACTTCTGTTGAGTACCGTCGCTCTATCATGCATAAGAAACGCAACTATTTGCTTGAGATTTCTAACCAGGATTCACTTGCAGAAGCACTGTCCGCTCTTGGCATTTATACACCGGGAGAAGGCCTGGTAAGTGGCATTTCTAAAAGCGTTATCCGCACCAAACAGGCGCAGCGAGCTTTTTTGCGCGGAGCGTTTATGGCGGGTGGATTTTTGGCTGATCCCTTAAAAGATTTTCACCTAGAGATTGCTGTCTCGGGAGAAAGATTTGCCACTGAACTGGTAAAACTTATGGGATCCATTGGAGTCAAGGCGCGTCTTAATCATCGTAATCGCCACACCAACGCACTGATGCGTACCAGAGAAATTTATGCCGTCTACCTTAAGAGCTCTGACGACATAATCAAGTTTTTGCGAGAGATCGGTGCGCCTACTATGGCACGCGCTATAGCTTTTACGCGTGTGCAAAAGCATTATCGCAACAACGTCAACCGAGTTGTCAACGCAGAGATGGCAAATCAAACACGCTCTTCAAATGCAGCGGCAGATCAGTTGGCGCTTATAGAAAAGGCCGAGAAACTCGTTGGACTCAGAGCTCTGCCGCCAGCGGTCAGAGATTTTTGTCTTGCACGAAAAGATAACCCTGAGCTGTCATTATCAGCGCTGGGGGAGTCGTTTGTACCACCCGTATCCAAGTCCGCTATGTATCACCGATTGCTTCGTTTGGAAAAAATCGTTCAGGATTTAGAAAAAGATGCATAAGTTATCGGCGAGTGCGGTAAAATACTCGGTGTACGGTTTAAATGTTAATGAATCCGGAGAATGGCTCTGGGTCACCGAAAGGAGCATTACGTATGGCAGTAAAGGTTGCTATTAACGGTTTTGGCCGCATTGGTCGCCTTGCATTTAGGCAGATGTTTGGTCACGAGGGTTCCGAGATTGTTGCAATCAACGACCTTACTTCTCCAGAGATGCTTGCATATCTTCTGAAGTATGACTCTACTCAGGGCAACTATTCCCGCGATCACAAGGTAGAGGCAACTGACCACTCCATCATCGTTGACGGTCACGAGATTGTTATTTACAAGGAGGCAGACGCTAACAACCTGCCTTGGGGCGATCTCAACGTTGACGTTGTTCTTGAGTGCACCGGTTTCTACACTTCTAAGGACAAGGCACAGGCTCACATCAACGCTGGTGCTAAGAAGGTTGTCATTTCTGCTCCTGCAGGCAATGACCTCCCAACCATCGTCTTCAACGTTAACCACGAGACCCTCACTGCAGATGACAACATCATCTCCGCAGCTTCCTGCACCACCAACTGCCTTGCTCCTATGGCAAAGGGTCTTAACGACTTCGCAACTATCAAGTCCGGTATCATGACCACCATTCACGCATACACTGGTGACCAGATGATCCTCGACGGCCCACAGCGCAAGGGTAACTTCCGTCGTTCCCGTGCTGGTGCAGAGAACATCGTTCCTAACTCCACCGGTGCTGCTAAGGCTATTGGCCTTGTTCTTCCTGAGCTCAACGGCAAGCTCATTGGTGCTGCTCAGCGCGTTCCTACGCCAACTGGCTCCCTCACCAACCTCTATGCTGTTGTTGACAAGAAGGTCACCGTTGACGAGGTCAACGCTGCAATGAAGGCATATGCAGAGACCATTCCAGAGACCTTTGGTTACAACGAGGATGACATCGTTTCCCGCGATATCGTCGGCGAGACCCACGGCTCCATCTTCGACGCAACTCAGACCATGTGCTCTGACCTTGGCGATGGCACCACTCTTGTTCAGGTCACCTCTTGGTACGACAACGAGAACTCCTACACTTCTCAGATGGTCCGCACCATCAAGTACTTCGAGAAGTTCGTTGCTTAAGTTCTAGTTACATAGACGCCTTAGGCGCGGTCGCAGCATCTGCCGCGATCGCGCTTTTTTGTTGGAAACGTATTTAAAGGAGTGACATGGCTTTTACAAAGAAGACTGTCCGCGATGCAGATGTTGACGGTAAGCGCGTTCTTATGCGCGTTGACTTCAACGTGCCTCTGAAGGACGGCGTTGTTACTGACGACACCCGCGTTCGCGCTGCACTTCCAACCATCCAGTATCTTCTCGACCACAACGCAAAGGTCATCCTGATGAGCCACCTTGGCCGTCCAGATGGCACCGGCTTCCAGCCAGAGCTTTCCCTGCGCCCAGCTGCAGAGAAGCTTGCTGAGCTTCTTGGCCGTGAGGTTAAGTTTGTTGAGGACACGTATGGCGAGAAGGCCCGTGAGGCTGTAGACGCACTCAAGGACGGCGAGGTTCTTGTTCTTGAGAACGTCCGCTTTGACAAGCGTGAGAAGAAGAATGATCCAGAGATTGCAAAGACCCTTGCATCTTATGGTGACATCTTTGTTCTTGATGCCTTTGGTACCGCTCACCGTGCACAGGGCTCCGTTGTGGGACCAGCAGCTTACCTTCCTGCATATGCTGGCTTCCTGCTTGAGAAAGAGGTTGACACTCTTACCTCTATCTTCTCTAACCCAGAGCGCCCACTTGTAGCTATCGTTGGTGGCTCCAAGGTTTCTTCTAAGATTGGTGTTCTTGATCACCTTATCGACTCTGCTGATACCCTTATCATCGGTGGCGGTATGGCTTACACCTTCTTCCTGGCTAAGGGTTATACCGTTGGTACTTCTCTTCAGGAGCCAGACTGGATTGAGCGCGCAGGTGAGATGCTCAAGAAGGCAGAGGAGAAGGGCGTTAAGATTCTGCTTCCTGTTGACAACGTTGTTACCGATCACTTTGGTGAGGACGCTGTTGGTGAGGTAGTTCCTTCCGATCAGATTCCTGCAGACCGCATGGGTATGGACATTGGTCCTAAGACCGTTGAGCTTTACTCCGAGGCAATCAAGGGCGCAAAGACCGTCTTCTGGAATGGTCCTATGGGCGTCTTTGAGTTTGATCAGTTTGCAAAGGGCACCGAGGCTGTTGCTCGTGCTGTTGCAGATGCTGATTGCACCTCTATCATCGGCGGCGGCGATTCCGTTGCAGCAGTTAACAAGTTCCACCTTGCTGACAAGATGAGCTGGATTTCCACTGGCGGCGGCGCTTCCATGGAGCTCGTTGAGGGTAAGGCACTTCCAGGAGTGGAGGCGCTTCTCGATGCGTAATCGTATGATCGCAGGTAACTGGAAGATGAATGAGACTTTCGCTGAGGGCGTTGAGCTTGCTCAGGGAATTGTTGATCAGCTTGCTTCCGGTACCGGAAACGTTGACGTTGTTATTGCTCCACCTCTTGTAGACCTTAAGGGTGTCTCTGAGGTTCTTACTCAGGCTAACTCTTCTGTTGCTCTTTCTGCACAGAATGTGTATTGGGAGGAGTCTGGCGCATTTACTGGTGAGACCTCTCCAGCAATGCTGACTTCTGTTGGTGCAACTTACTGCATCATTGGTCACTCCGAGCGTCGTGGTTACTTTGGCGAGACCGACGAGGACATTAACCGCAAGGCAAAGGCACTGATGGCTCATGACATCGTTCCTATTTCTTGCTGCGGTGAGTCTCTTGAGGTTCGCAACGCTGGCACTCACGTTCAGTTTGTTGTTGATCAGATTAAGGCAGACACCAAGGATCTTGAGATTACCGATCCTTCTAAGTACGTAATTGCTTATGAGCCAATCTGGGCAATTGGTACTGGTATGACTGCAACTGCTGATGACGCACAGGAAGTCTGCGGCGCAATCCGTAAGACCCTGGTAGAGATCTTTGGTGCAGAAATTGCAGATGGCATTCGCATTCTCTACGGTGGTTCTGCAAAGCCAGAGAACGTTGGTGGCTTCCTCGAGAAAGAGGACGTCGACGGCGCACTTGTTGGTGGCGCATCTCTCAAGGCTGATTCTTTCGTTGCAATGGTAAAGAGCGCTATGAACTAAGCTGGGCAAAACGCCTTACTATCGTTTAGGCGCTCAGCGTGTTTGTTAAGTTCTTGTTTGTTTTGCAACTTGGCACACGTCATTCCCAAAGGGGAGTGGCGTGTGCTATTCTTTTCTGTTGTACGTGAAAATAACTAGGGCTGGATTTTCTCGCCAGCAAGAGGGGGAACCTCGTGGGCGTTCTGAATACAATTCTTTTAGTGCTGTTTGTACTTTCTGGCATTTTGACGGTGCTGCTTGTTCTGGCACACTCCGGAAAGGGCACTGGCGTTTCTGACATGATTGCTGCATCTATGTATAATGCAAGTGCTGGTTCAGGCATTATGGAGAAGAATCTCGATCGTCTCACCATCATTACTACAACCATCTTCCTGGTTTGCGCTATTGTGATGGCTCTGACATTCCCTGTTGGCTCTATTGGTTAAGTAGCCATCTTCTTATTTGAAGCATCTGCCGAGAAACCCGGGTTTCTCGGCATTTTTTCTATGTGTCGTGCTGAGTCTGCTTAATTTTGCTAGTGGAACTGTCCGCAAAAGGATTAAGCGTGGCAGATAGTAGATATCTTTTACTTCTTAACAGAATTTTCAATAACGTTTCTCATATGTAAACAAATTTGATTTAGACCTGCACGTTGAATTCAAACAGTCATTATATGTGGATACGTTTTACTGGAAGTGGTATGCCTAAGCTTGCTTAATTAAGAGATATTTTTTTGGTTAAGCAACTTATCCATGGTAAAATTATATTTTGCTGTGTATTCACGGCATAACGTTATAGGAATGCTAGGTTGCCATACCGAGAAAACCTCGCTTATCAGGTGGATAAGTGCAAGGCGGTGAGGAGAGTCAATGGCACGGTTTGTTTGGTACGTTACAAAGAGGATTTTGAGCTACATTGTGATGATTTTTGTTGCAACTTCGCTCACATTCTTCCTCGCATCATCATTTATGAACCCACGCTCCAACTTTGAGCAGCGTACTCCACGTCCTCCACAGGAGTCTATTGAGGAAAACCTGTATAGGACTAATCTGAATGATAAGACTCCAGTTATTGAGCGTTATCAGGTCTGGATTACCAATCTGCTTACTAAGTTTGATCTTGGTATGACTCCAACGGGCGATAATGTTAACCGTGAGATGAGCTCTAGGTTCATGTCTTCTATTCTGCTTATGACTCCAGCAACCATTTTGTCTGTTGTTATTGGCGTCAGCCTGGGTGTTTATACCGCTCAGCGCCAGTATCAGTGGCAGGACCGTTTCTTAAGTGGCGTTGCTTCGGTTTTGCTTGTTATCCCAACTGTTGTTATGGCAATCTTGATTGTTTTTGCAGCAATCGAGATTAACGCACGTGCCGGTTCTCGTATTTTCTACGTTACCGATCTTTCCAGTGGAGATACCGGAAACTTCTTCACTTGGCTTATTGACTTCCTACAGCACATTATTCTTCCAACCATTGTTCTTACTATCGTAAGTTCCGTTGGTTACCACCTCTCTCAGCGTACCTACCTACTTGACGAGATGCACGCAGATTATGTTCGTACTGCTCGCGCCAAGGGCCTTACTCGTAAGAAGGCAATTCGTAAGCACGCTCTTCGCGTTTCTTTGATTCCAACCGCTGTTTCAGTTGCTTTCTCACTTGCAGGCATCTTTACTGGTGCTGTTATGACCGAGAAGGTCTTTGCAATTCACGGTCTTGGTGAGTACTTCATTAACTGTATTAACAACAACAATATTCACGGTGCAGTTGCAGTTGCAGCTTTCTCTGGCGCAATGACTCTTGTTGGCGCTCTTCTGGCTGACCTCTTTGCTGCTGCTCTTGATCCACGAATTAAGATGAGCTAAGGAGGCGGACATGTCTAAAGAAGAGCTTCAGAATAAAGACGAGAAAAACGTCTCCATTGATGCAGGCCTTACTAATGCTGAACGTGAGCTTCAGGCAGATGCTAAGTCTGACAATAAAGAAGTTAAAAGAATTAGCTATGCTGGCCTGATTGCAAGGCGTTTCTTCCGCCAGCGTTCTGCAGTAATCGGTTTGATTATTCTTGGAATTATGGTTCTCATTGCAGTTTTTGGACCATATGCCACCCCATTTAATTACACAGATGCTGACTTTACTGCAATTAACATGGCTCCTAATGCAAAGCATTGGTTTGGTACTGATGGTGCTGGTATTGATCTGTATGCCTGCGTTGTCCATGGCCTTGGTCGTTCTTTGACCATTGGTATTAGCTACGCAATCTTGACCACTATCATTTCTGCAATTATTGGTACTGCCATTGCTTATGTCCGCGGCATTCCAGAGAAGATTGGTATGTGGCTTCTTGATATGCTCATGGTCATTCCTAGCTTCTTGCTGGTTGCTATGATTGTTCGTGCAGCAGGCGGTGAGTCTGGTTGGCTCATGCTTATCTTTGGTCTGACTGCCTTTGGTTGGATTGGTCGTGCACGTACTATCCGCACCATGGCTCTGTCTTTGCGTGAGAGAGATTACGTCAAGGCCGCTAAGTACATGGGTGTCTCACCATTTACCATCATCATTCGTCACCTTATTCCAAACCTTGGCTCAATTCTTATTATTGATTTGGTTTTGGCTGTTATTGGTGGCATTAACTCTGAGACTGCATTCAGCTTCTTGGGCCTTGGTATTAAGGCACCAGATACCTCTCTTGGTTATCTTCTGAGTGCTGGTTCTTCTGCAATGCTTACTACTCCATGGATGATTCTGATTCCATCGGCATTTTTGATTGTTGTTTGTGTTGGCCTGCAGCTCATTGGCGATGGCCTTCGCGATGCCTTTGACCCTTATTCACGCGCTGCTGGTAGCGTTAAAGATCAGGAAGAGGACTCTTCCAAGGATGACGCTCAGCTTGGTGATCTTGAGGGAAGCATCGTTTCTGAAGAAACTACGGAGCGTGCATAATGTCTGACACTACTAATACTTCAACAAAGCAGGGAAGTGTAGAGATGGACGATGTCCTTCGCTACGAGCTGCTTGAATCAAACGGTCCAAAGGGTGCACCAACAGGAGATCCAGTTCTTTCTGTTCGTAACCTTAAGGTTTCCTTTAATACTGAGGCTGGTCGTGTAGACGCAGTCCGTGGTGTTAACTTTGACCTTTGGGGTGGTCGTACCCTTGGTATCGTAGGTGAGTCTGGTTCTGGCAAGTCAGTAACCGCCCTGTCTCTTATTGGTCTTCTTGATGACAATGCTCACGTTACTGGCTCTATTAAGCTTGGTAATGAGGAGCTCATTGGTAAGACCGATGAAGAGATGTCAAAGCTTCGTGGCACTAAGATTTCTATGATTTTCCAAGATCCACTGTCTGCTTTGACTCCAATGTTCTCTATTGGAGACCAGCTTGCAGAGGCTCTACTTACGCATAATCCCAACATGAGTAAGGCAGATGTTCGTAAGCGTTGTATCGAGCTTCTTTCTATTGTTGGTATTACTGATCCAGAGAATCGTCTGGATTCTTTCCCACATGAGTTCTCTGGTGGTATGCGCCAGCGTGTTGTTATTGCAATTGCTATTGCAAACAATCCTGACATCATCATTGCAGACGAGCCAACCACCGCTCTTGACGTAACTATTCAGGCTCAGATTCTTGACGTCTTGAAGGTTGCACAGAAAGAGACTGGCGCAGCAGTTGTTCTGATTACTCACGACCTTGGTGTTGTTGCAGGTACCGCTGATGACATTATGGTTATGTATGCAGGCCGTGGCGTAGAGCGCGCAAGTGTTGATACACTTTTTGCTGAGCCTCGTCACCCTTATACCATGGGTCTTCTGGGTGCTGTTCCAAAACCTCACCTTCAGGCAGAGCATAGGCTTGTTCCTATTAAGGGTAATCCACCATCACTTGCTGCCATTCCAACTGGTTGTCCTTTTAACCCACGTTGTCCTATGGCTACCGAGGAATGCTCCAAGAAAGAGCCAGTGCTGCTTCCTGCAAATGCTGCTGAGGGTCACTTGGCATCTTGCCACCACCTTCAGGAGATTTGCGAGAAGAACCTCACCTATGCTGAGGTGTATCCAGACTTTGAGCCAATCCTTCCAAAGTGGGTTGATGTTCCTCGTAACGAGCGTCCTGTTGTACTTAAGGTTGAGAATCTTACCAAGACTTTCCCTGTTCAGGGTAAGGGCTTTATTAGGCGCAGCAAGGGCACTATGACTGCAGTTGACCGTGCAAGCTTTGAGATCCATGAGGGAGAAACCCTTGCGCTTGTTGGTGAGTCTGGTTCTGGTAAATCAACAACTCTGATGCAGATTATGGATCTGCTGAAGCCTGAGGATGGTCGTATTACGGTCCTTGGTAAAGATGTTGCTGAGCTTAAGAATGCTGCACAGCGTAGAGAGCTTCGTAAAGATCTTCAGGTTATCTTCCAGGATCCAATGAGTTCTCTGGACCCACGTATGCCTGTCTATGACGTTTTGGCTGAGCCACTTCAGGCACAGGGTTGGAACAAAGAGGATATTAATACTCGTATTGGCGAGCTTATGCGTCTGGTTGGTATCAACCCAGACTATGTTGACCGCTTCCCATCCCAGTTCTCTGGTGGTCAGCGTCAGCGTATTGCTATTGCTCGTGCTCTTGCAACAAGTCCAAAGATTCTTCTGTTGGATGAGCCAATTGCATCTCTGGATGTTTCCATTCAGGCAGGTATTATTAACCTTCTTGAGGACCTTCAGGTTCAGTTGAAGATTTCTTATCTCTTTGTTGCTCACGATCTTGCTGTTATTCGTCACATTTCTGATACTGTTGCTGTTATGCACTTGGGCAAGATTGTTGAGTACGGTGATACTGAAGATGTCTTTACTAATCCGCAAGATCCTTACACTAAGGCGCTTCTCTCGGCTATTCCAATTCCTGATCCAAAGATTGAGCGTACCCGTGAGCGCATGATTTACCAGGATGGTAAGCTGGTTCCTGCTACTCACATCTCTAACGAGTAACAAAGATTCAATAAAATTTTTATAAACCCGCACTAAAAACTAGGTGCGGGTTTTTATTTGTTACAAATAGTGAACGAGGTTGTTACGGGAATGTTTCTGCTATGGAGTATTTTCAGGCAATTTCGTATAGTTAAGTGAATATCTGTAGGCCTTTAACGAAATGGGTGATCATATGGCTGACAGTTTTTCCCGTCGTTCGTTCTTTGCTCTGACTGGTATCACCGCTGCAGGCCTTGGCCTTGCTGGCTGTGCTCCATCAAACTCTCAGGGTGGCGGCTCTTCCAACACTGGAACTGAGCCTCAAGACGGATCTCCTGCAAACACTCCTCTGGATCAGCTTCCTCTTCCAGAGAAGGGCAAGAAGTACAACAATCCTAAATCTCGTGATGAGGTTCAGGATGGCGGTACTTTAACTCAACCAATTACTGAAGTTGGACCTCAGTGGAATTACTACAATCTTGCTGGTAATACCACTTACATGAATATTCTTCATGGTCTTATGAATCCACGTGATTTATTTTACGGCAATATTGATGGTAGTAAGTTTGAGCCTAATAAAGATTATATTAAGGATTATAAGG
>ERZ772948.1899-NODE-1899-length-11305-cov-3.372356_pt1 | contig 11305 bp, 11 predicted proteins | sample MGYA00511945_ERZ772948 | MGnify/ENA primary metagenome ERZ772948 (study PRJEB29015, sample SAMEA2737927) | human oral metagenome | biome: human oral; feature: human-associated habitat; material: dental | place: China | collected 2141 ... | reverse complement strand
GCGCCGCTCCCAGCTCATCATGAAGCAGACGCCCTTTGCCGTGCTGCTGGGCTGTGCGGACTCCCGCGTGCCGGCCGAGCTGGTCTTCGATCAGGGGCTGGGCGAGCTGTTCGTCATCCGCGTGGCCGACTTCCCTGAGGGCGACAGGACGGGCGACGCCGCGCTGGCTTGGCGTGAGGCGTGGTTCCACACTTGGGTGTGCCTGCCCGACCTGCTGGACGAGCCGGGGCCGTTCGACCTCGCCGTCGAGGAGTGCGCGGTGCCCGTGCCGCCCGAGGTCGGTTGGGACGACGAGGCGTGCGCGACCCTCATGCGCCCGACGCTGCTCAAGCGAGACCTCACCCTCGGCCAGCTCGGCGGTGCCCTTCTGCACTACCTGAGGAAGAGCCGCGGCCCGCAGGCCGTAGACATCCCGCTATGACGCGTGCCGCATCAAGCAAAAAGGGCAGCCCGTGTGGCCTCCCCTTCTCACTTTTTTGGTGCCGCTTGCCGGATTCGAACTGGCGACCTTTTCATTACGAATGAACTGCTCTACCAACTGAGCTAAAGCGGCGAAACCTAAAAACTTGTCTAAACCGTGTCTGCTACAACCCCGTAGTACCTCGCTGGCAGCCCGAAAGCCTTGCTGCGCTTAGCTTTCTTACCCGTCGCCAAGACACTGCTGTCCCGATTACGAAAAAAAAGCAGAAGGCGCAACGCAAAACGGCTCATGTGGGGGCCAGCCGTTTCTGGCCTTAGCCTCGTCTGACAGCAAAACGGCCGGCTGCCCGCACAGTCATAACGGAGAGAGAAGAAGGAACTTAGGCAAAGGCCCAATTTCGCTTCTGAATTCATAGCTGCATGTCCTAGAAGAAATTGCGCAAGACGTTTTTTTGGGCCCCTTGAATTTGCTCCTGTTTCTGAAGTCATTCGGCGGATGCAGGCCGCCCCTAAGCCCTGTGCAGTAGCCATCCAGCCCGGCCAAGACTGGCAAGGCCGCAGAGCGCCCGAGTCCGCGCTTTCGCGCCTGCGGACGGCCATTGAACAGTCTTTCAGGGCATCCGCCGCCTGCCGGCCTGCCGCAGGCCGGACAATCCGCCCCTCATCCGGCAGCCGCCTGCCGCAACCGAAGGAAGCCCCATGTTTGAACTGCGCCTTGTCGCCCCTGAAGACCGCGTCGAAACCCTGTGCGACGCGCTGGATGCCCTGCAAGCCCTGAGCGTTTCGGTGGAAGACGCCGATGCCGATACATCCGCCGAGCGCGCCCTGTTTGGCGAGCCGGGCCTGCCTGCGCCCGCACAAGGCTGGGCGCGCTCCAGCCTTGTGGCCCTTTTCGCGCACGAAAACGAAGCCCGCGAAGCCGCCCGTTTGCTGGCCCCGCAAGACTTTTTCGCGGGCTGCGCCGTGGCCTCTCTTGGTCCTGTGCCCGAGCAAGACTGGGTGCGCCTGACGCAATCGCAGTTCGCGCCGGTTGAAGTGGCTCCCGGTTTTTGGATCGTGCCCACCTGGCACGAAGTGCCGGATAACGCGCGCCAAGTCATGCGCCTGGATCCGGGCCTGGCTTTTGGCACGGGCACGCATCCCACCACGCAGATGTGCCTGCGCTGGATTGCCCGCCAGCGCATGCAGGGCCAGCGCGTGCTCGATTACGGCTGCGGCAGCGGCATTCTGGCCATTGGCGCAGCCCTGCACGGCGCGGGCGAAATCGACGCAGTGGATATTGACCCCGACGCCGTGGCCGCTACGCAAGGCAACGCCGCTGCCAACGGCGCGCGCGTGCGCAGCGGCCTGCCCGAAGCGGCCAGCGGGCTGTATGACGTGGTGCTGGCCAACATCCTCGCTTCGCCGCTCAAAGTGCTGGCTCCGCTGCTGTGCGGCCACGTTGCCGCTGGCGGCCACCTGGTGCTGGCCGGCGTGCTGGAGCGCCAGACGCAAGAGCTGCAAACCGCCTACGCCCCCTGGCTGGCGCTGCAAGTGGCCGACACGCAAGACGGCTGGGTTTTGCTGACGGCGCAACGCCCGGCCTGATGGCCTGCGCCTGCATGGCCATCATTGACTCTTTGCTCCTGTTTTTAAATCATTCCTGTGTCTTTCTCCTGCGCCGTTCCCGCAGGCGCGGCCCTTGTCATCAAGACCGCAAGGCAAGGCGCTGGCACGCGCGGAAAAGCGGGCAAAAGCGGGGACAATAGCCGCCGTTTTTCGTTCTCCTCTTCAGGCCGCAGCGGCCCTTTTGTTCATGTTCCCCTTCTCCCGCGACAGCAAAGACCAGCCCGAAACCCCTGCTACCAAGCCCGCAGCCGAGGCGCACCCGCTGGATGCGCTCACGGGCGGCGCATTTTCAGCACCCACATCGGGCGAGCGCGCCGCGCGCATCCGCGCCTGGCTGGCCAGCAACCCGCCAGCGGAGCAAATGCAGCAAGTGCACAAGGAGCTTTCCGCCAAAGACAAAGGCGCGGCCAAGGCGCTGCGCGAGCGGCTGGACGAAATCAAGCGCGCCCATAGCCAGCAAGCCGTGGCTGCCGAATGGGCCGCCAAAGCCGAAGCCCTGCTGCAAGCCGCACGCCTGAACATTGCCGACGCCCTGGCCTGGAAGCGCGACGCCGCCCGCGCGGGCGCGCCCCTGTCACGCGAGCCGCTGCTGGGCCTGCGCAGCCAGCTGGACGAACGCATCAAGGCGCTGGAAGATTTGCAACAGCGCGCGCTGGTGCAGCGCGAAGCGGCTGCGTTGCTGCATCAGCGCATCGAATTGCTCTCCACCAAGCCCTGGGCCGACGCCGATGCTGTGCGCGCCAGCCTGCAAGCTGATGTGGACCACTGGCGCGAACAAATCGCCGCCTTGCAAGCCGACGCCAACTGGGCCAGCGTGGATTTGCGTTACCCCCCGCAAATTGAAGCCGCGCAGGCACAACTGACCGCCGTGTGGGACGCCTTCAGCGCCGCACTGGAACAGACCCGCGCCGCCGCGCAAGACGCCGCCGCCGCGCTGCCTCCCGTGCCTGTGTGGGCCGATGAAATCCGCGCCGCCCGTGGCCTGCCTACCGAAGCAGGCGAAAAAGCCGCCGCCGAAAAAGCCGCCGCGCGTGCCAAGATTGACCCCGCCCAGCGCCAGGCCGCCACAAAAGCCGTTGAAGCGGGCGTGATGCTGCTGGAGCAAGCCGTGCAGGCCGGCAACAGCAAAGACACCCACAGCGCCGCCGCCGCGCTGCGCCAATCGCTCAAAAAACATGGCCGTCTGATAGACGACGAAAAACTGGAAGCGCGCGTACACGCAGCCCTGGTTTCTGCAGGAGAGCTGCAAGGCTGGCAACGCTGGAGCGCCGACCAAATCCGCGAGCAACTCGTAGCCAAGGCTGAAGCCCTGCTCATCCGCCGCCCGGCCAAACCCGCTGAGGCCACGGCCCAAGCGCAAAAAGCGCCGGAAACCGCCCCTTCTGCGGACATTCCTTCGGACATTTCACCAGCCGCTTCGCCCGCCGAAGCCCCCCAGGCCAGCGAAAGCGGCGCGCTGCCCGCCGATGCGCCCGCCAGCGCGCCGGAAACCGCCGCCAGCGCCGCCCCCGTGGCCAACGCTGCGGCCCCGCAAGCGCCTGCCGCTGACGAAATCCTGACCCCCGCCCTCACGGGCCGCAAGCTGCAAGAAGCCCTGCGCAAGCTGCGTGAGGAATGGAAAGCCGCCGACCAGGGCAGCACCCCCAACCACGCCCTCTGGAAGCGCTTTGACCACGCCTGCAACCAGGCCCACCAATTCGTTGAGCAATGGCTGGAAAAAGCCCGCGAAGAAAGCGCTGCTCACAAAGCCGCCCGCCTGAGCCTCATTGAAGAAGCCAAAACCTGGGCCGCCGCCCTGCAAGGCCAGGCCCAGTCTGACTGGAAAGCCATCAACCGCCAGCTCCACCAGTTCGCCGACCGCTGGCGCAACGCGGGCCACCTTTCCGAAAAAGCCTTTGCAGAACTGCAAACGCAGTGGAAAGCCGCCCTGGCCGCCGCCTCCGCCGGGCTGCAAGCCGCGCAAAAGCAAAGCGCTGAACGCCGCCAGGCGCTCATTGAAGAAGCGCGAGAGCTGGCCGCTGCCGCCACCTTGCGCGTGGATGCCGTCAAAGCGCTGCAACAGCGCTGGCAGGCCGAAGCGCAAGCCGTGCCGCTGGAGCGCCGCCACGAACAAAAACTCTGGGACGCCTTCCGCAAACCGCTGGACGAAGCCTTTGGCCGCAAGAGCGCCGAACGCGAAAAAGCCCAAGCCGCCAGCAGCGCCCATGACCAGGCCGTCATGCAAGCCGCCCAGGCTCTGGAAGCTGCCAACGCAGCAGGCGATGCCGCCCAAATCCGTGCCGCCATGACGGCGTTGCAAGCCGCCTTGCGCAACCAATCTGCCGCCCCGGCCGCTGAAGCCGCGCCGCAAACTGCTGAAGCCGCGCCGCAAACTGCCGAAGCCGCACCGCAAGCTGCCGAAGCCGCACCCGCCGAAGCTGCCAATACCGCGCCAGCCCCCGAAGCCCCGGTCGCCGGAGCTGCGCCTGCTGATGATGCGGCGCAAGCTGAAAAACCCGCTGCGCCCAAACCCGCCCGCCCCCTCATCGCCATGCGCGGCGACGATCGTCCCGGCATGAAAAAAACCGAAGCGGCCAAACCCGGCCGCCCCGGCGAACGTGGCCGTCTTGGCGATGACCGGCGCGAAGGCCGCCGCGACAACCGGCGCGACGGACGCGAAGGCCCTGGCAGCCGTGATGGCCGCCGCCCGCTGCGCGACACCCGCGAGCCGCGAGCCGAACGCGCTCGCCTGGGCGACGCCGCCTTCCGCGCCCAGCGCGAAGCGCTCGAACACGCCCAAAGCGCCCTCAAGAAGCTGGCCGCGCAAGCCCACGGCGAAGCCCTGACCCAGCTCATGACCGCCTGGCAAGAGCGCGACGCCGCCCGCCTGCCCGCTGCCAGCGAACTGGGCAGCGTCCTCACCGCAGCGGCCCGCAACGCCTGGGCGCAAGCCATCGGCAGCGCCGCCAGTGCCTCCGCCAGCGAAGCCGCCACCGCCCTGCTGCGCCTGGAAATGGCCTCTGAAGCCCCCACGCCCGCCGAGCACCTCACGGCCCGCCGCGCCCTGCAACTGCAACTGCTCACGCGCCGCAACGACCCCGCTCCAGCCGACACCTGGACACAGGATGCCACCCGGGTTTTCGCCAGCGCCTGGACCGAAGCCGACGCCCGCCGCCTGCAAACCGCACTCAAGGCGCTGCTGCGCGGCAGGAAATAAACGAAAAATCCCTTCGGCAGAAGGCCACGCCCCTACAATCGCGCGCTTTCGCCGCTCAGCCGCCATAGTTCAATGGATAGATTCCAAAGGAAAAACTGTTCCTATGTAGCAATTTAGTAGCAAGTCGATTGCTACTGTACAGGAGCCGTACAAGCCGCCAGCGCCGCCCTGAGCTGGCCCTCATAGCCTTCGCGCCTTTCCAGCTCGGCAATGGCTGCGGCGACGAAGGCATCCAGTGTGGTGTCCAAAGCCAGCGCTTCGGTCGGCATCACGGGCCGGGCAGGCTCCGTTTCCTGGCAGACAACCGGCACGGGCACATGCACCTGTTGCACGCGCACGGGCGGGCTGGATGCGCATCCAGCCAGCGTGAACACGCCCAAAAGCATGGCGAGTCTTGCAGGTACGCTGCCGCAGGCCTGTTTCTGGGCATTCCCGTGCTGGCGGCCATAAGCCGATTCGTTCCCGTGCGCGGCAAAAAAGAGTAGAGCGTCAGTCGGCATTCACTTCAGCGGCAGGCACCGAATCCGCTCGCAACTGCCCGCGCAAGGCGTGCACCACGGCCCGGAAAATGTAGTCTTTGGCTTGCTGCTCAACTGGCAGCTGCTCGAAGGGCACCATGCAAGGATGCTGTTTCGCATCCAGGTCTTTCACTGGCCCATACACCCAGCCATCGGCCTGTTTTTGCGCCATCCAGCTTTCATGGCTGGCCCGCGCCCCGGCATCTGGATGCTGAATGTGAAGTTGCACGCCCGCCAATGCACTGGCACGTTGCCATTCTGGCGCGTCTGCCCATGCAGGCTGCGAGGCATCGCCCAATGCCTGGCAATAGGCGCGATTGACTTCATGGCAAACACAGGCGATGTCGTTCTGATTCATACGGATTTCCTTTCGTTGGTTGGTTGGTTAATTCATTCGCGCGCTTTCAGCCAGTTCTGCACGCGCGCCTTGGCACTGGCGCAGTCGTCACCGCGCACGGCAGGGGGCGTGGACAACACGACATCGGCGCGAACTGCATGTTGTCTGGCCCTGGCTTGGGCTGCGCGCCGAGCTTGTGCGGCTTCGCGCGTGCGGCTTTCGGCCAACCTTTGCAAACGAGCCACGCCGTCGCTGCAAGCCTGCGCCGTAATCAATGCCACATCACGTTCCTGCTGCACGGCCTCGATGCGCGATTTGCCTGCAGCCACGTCATCACGCGCGGCCAGCCACAGCCAGCCCAGCGCGGCATTGATACAAAGGGACACCGCCAAGGCCACGGCGACAGGGGAGGCGGCCAGCGGCATCATGGTGTTTCGGCCCCCTCGCACATGGCACGCTCGGCGGCCCGCCTCTTGACCAACCCCGGCAGCCGCTGGCCTTTGGCATACACCCATTTGCTCAATTCTGCGCAGGCCCCCGCTGTGTCGCCCGCGTTGGCTTTAGCCACCAGCGTGGAGCCGCAAAACTTTTCTGCGCCCACGTTGTAGGCAAACGAGACGAAGGCTGCTTTCTGACCATCCGTCAAGGGCTGGCGGATGCACGCCAGCGCCTCGGCATGGCGGGCCAAATCGGCCTCCAGCAGTTCCCGGCATTGCTGCCGGGTGTAGCGCTGGCCGGGCTGCACGTCTTTGCCCGTATGCCCGTAGCAGGCTGTGAGCACGCCTACGGGGTCACGGTAGGTCCACAAGCGCAGGCCCTCGTGCTGCGCCACAAAAGCCGTCACCAGTGCCGCCGCGCCCGCGCCGATTTGCGCGATGAGTTTTTGCTTCGGGGTCATGGCTCGCCTGCCTTTTCCAGCCGGGCCAGGTCGGTGTCCATGTGATCCAGCGCGGCCTTTTCTTGCTCGCGCGTCATGTTGCCGGTGGTGATGCTGTAGATGCGCGCGCGCTGGATTTCCATCAGCGCCGCGTGCGCTTGCTCCGCGCGCTGGTCGGCGCGGCTTTTGTAGTACCAGGTCACCAGCAGCCCCGCAACTCCGCACAGCACGCCGATCAACGAAAAGATGCGTTCCACCGTCAGCCAGCCCCACACGGCGCTGGCCGCGCCGGCGGTCATGGTGACGCGCCCCGCCATGTCGCCCACTTTGTCCATCATTTCGGTTTTCATGGTCATGCTTTTGTCCTTTCGGGACGCAGGCTCCACGTCACCGGCGCGCGGCGGTCAAAGCCGGGGCGCGGGTGTGCGTGTTGCGCGTTGTCAATCTCAAAGCCCAGGCGCCAGCCCAGCTGCCAGCGGCCGGCCAGCTGGTATTGCGCGTTGATTTGCCAGGCGTCGCCCTGGTGCAGCACTTCGGCGCGCCAGCGGCCTTGCTGGCCGCGCCAGCGGGACAGGCTTCGTATTCGCCGCCGTTGCGGCGCAGCCAGGCTGTGCGCGCCGCCACGCTGCGCGGGTGGAGGTCGCTGGCCCAGTAGTTGCGCGCTACGGCTGTTTGCCACTCCAAGCTGTCCGGGTTGGTGTCCAGCTCCAGCGGCAGGGTGCACGGGGCGGCTTTGAGCCACACGCCACCTGCGGCGACAGCAGCGGCGCGGCGCTGCTGCACGTCAGCCTCAGCGCGCTCGCGCAGCTCTGGCGGCAACTCTCCAGTGCGCGGCTTGCCTAACATCCACACTTGCACCGTCCTGCCGTCTGGCATGGCGTACCACTCGGCCCACGGCTGGTTGTCTCCGTTGAGACCGTTGCCCCAGTTCGGCGCTACGCCGTAGCTGGCCTTGGCAGGCAGGATTTCGCCGACGGTTTCAGCCGCCCACGGCATGGCGAGGGCGATACGGTCTGCCGCCAGCCGGGCGCGCAACTGATGCCACGACAGGCCACGGGCGCGCCGCCTGGCATCTTGCAGACAAGCCAGCGCGGCGGCATGCAGACCGGCGGGCACATCCGCCAGGCGCAGGGCGAGGGCGGCCACTCTCATAGCTCTATCTCCGCCGCCGCCGCGAACAGCTCATCCAGCTTCTCTTCGGAAAGCCCAAGATGCTTCGCTACTGCGAGCAGGAAAGGGCTCCCGCGCTCCCACTCATTGGTGTCGTTCAGCGCAATCTCTGCGAGTAGTTTCTCGTCAGATTCGAGGGTCTTGATGTAAGCGATAACCTGACCCCAGAGACCCGCGCGAACCAAGGCCGCCTTGCCTTGGGCGCGCGATACCTTTTCAGGCGCGGCAGGTGGCGCAGCAGGCTCCAAGGCAGCGGCGGCCAGCCGCCAGCGCCCCGGAAACGCCTGCTCCACGAAGGCGGGACAGGCCACGATGCGGTTGATGACGCTACCTTCGGCGTCCAGAATCTCGAAAACTTGCCCGCTCATGGTTGCGCCTCCAGAAGCTCAAGGGTGACGAAGCCGGGGCCGCCTGCGCCGCTGAGCTGGTTGGTGCCGCCAGCAGTCCCGCGCATCGCGCCGCCGCCTGCGCCCGCGCCGCCCTCGCCAGCGCGCACACTGTTTTGTGCGCCGCCATCGCGGCCTCCGCCGCCGCCGCCAAAGCCGCCCTGCGCTCCGTTGAAGCCGCCCTGCCCGCTGCGCCACTTGAAAGCCGCGTTGCCGTTCCTGGACACCCATGCGCCTGACACATCGACCAACAGCCAGCAGTGGCTGGCGTCCATCGGCGGCACGGGCGCGGCGTAGTCCGCTTCCGAGTAGCTCACCGCGCCCGTTAAGCTTTGCCGAATCTCGTTGCCGGTTACGCTGGCCCCGTTGGCGCTGGTGCTGGCATGGCTTTGCCCGCCGACCAACAACGCGGGCGCTGCGCCGCCGGTGTAGGCGCCGCCCCCGGCCGTGTTGCGCGCCGATTTGATGAACCAGTCCAGCCCTGTGGGATCGGCGGCGTCGTCGTTTTCCACAGACTCGCCCCCCGTCGTGCTACGCCTGCCGCCCGGCCCGCCCGGTATCGAAATATCCACGCCCGGCCCCGTCACAGTGAGTGTGCCGCCTGCGTTGCCGTGGCTGCCGGTGGCGACGGATGCGCCGCCTGCCGGGATGACGAAGGTGAACTGGCCGCCGCGCGAGACGCGCACGCGCTTGACCCCCACGGTTCCGGCGCTGCCGCCAGAGATGGAAACTGGTGGTCCAGAAACGAAGTTGAAAGCCGCCCCGCTGCCGCCCGCGCCCAGGCAACGGATCACCAGCCAGCCATCGGCCGGGCAAGTCCAGACTTGGCTGGCGGCGATGTAGCAGACGGTGCGGCGCGCGAATGTGGCGCGCTGAAGCTGCGACAACAAACTCAGGTTAGCGAGCTCAAGCATGGGTCGTTACTCCCGTTAATCTGGCCAGAGCGCCGCCGGCGTAGGTCAGCGTGGTGATTCGCTTGAGGCCGTCGTAGATCGCTTCCAGGCTCTCCAGGCCCCCTTGCGCGCCCCAATGCAATGTGTAGGTGCAGGTTTTGCTGCCGAAGGTCAGAACGACGCGCTGGATTTCCCCGCCACCACCATAGGTGATCAGGGCCTCTGAAGGGCCATCCGTGGGCAGGTTGGGCAGCAGGGCCAGGTCGGCGGGCGTCAGAGTGACGTGCGGTCCGGTCTTGCCGTTTACGCTGGCGACTGGACCGCCTGCGATGCTGGCGATCAGCGCCGCCGCGCGATCGGCGTGGCGTAGAGCTGCGGCTTGGGCGCTCTCGGCCTGTGTGACCGATACGCGTGCCGCCTCACGTGCACTAGCCGCGTCTGCTGCGGCTTGTGCGGTGGCCCGTCGTGCGGCAGCGATGGCTGATTCAGCTGATCGGATACCGGCCAGCAGCCCGTCGAGGTTGGTGCCGGTATCCGCCACGGATAGCAGCAGTGCGCGGCGCAGCTCATTTTCGAGTTGCTGCACAAGCATGGTCAGCTTGTCCAGCGCGGCCTCGATGACTTCGGGGTAAAACCCCCCTTGGTTCGGAATGGCCGTGTTTTGTGTGGCTTCCACACGGCGCAGCAGGGTCAGCGTTTCATCCGTTTGCAGAGGCAAGGACAACGTGACCGCGCCCCCAGGGTTGTTGCGCTGATCTGTGTTGGCGCTGGCCACGAAGTCTGCGCCCGCCGCCAATTCGGTGTCGAAAAACAAGTTGCCTGCTCGGCGGGTGCGAACAGCGCGCACGTCCGCAGCTTTGAAGACCTGAAAACTAAAAGGAAAAACGGTGTTGCTGCCTGTGCCGGCAAAAGGCCCGGCCTGCGCAAGAGAGGATGCGACTGTCATGGCGGGCAAGTGTGGGCACCGGGGCCGCCCGCATATACCCCATGCAGAGCGCGCACAATTACGCTCCTTGTTCCATAGCGCACTTTCCGCTCGAATAGAGCAGCATGGTCGCTTTTTAACGCCGCTTATTCGCTCCTCATTTCATAGTGATTGCTGCGCGCTACCTCTGATAACCCATCGCCAGCGCCGCCGGGTTGTCGGTCTCGCCTTCCAGTAGCGCCTGCGCGCCGGTCCAGGTGCGGTTGATTTGCGCAGACGGTAAGCCGAAGGCGCTGCCCAGCAGGTTAATGGTGGCCTTGCGGAAGGCGTCATCAAACTCGCCTTGGCTGGCTTGCTGGCCAAGGCGCAGGGCGTCACTGACCACGCGCACACCGGAAGGGCCGCTGTAGCCGCGGGGGCCTTGCGCCCCCGCCAGCATCTTGCCTGCTTCGCCAAATTCGCGCGCCACCACCATCAGCCCAAGCAAATAGCTGATTTGCTCGGCCACCAGCTTGCGCACCAGCGTTTCGTCATCCTCGTCATCGCCACCGGGCACGAGTGCATCCTTGAGCGCTGCGCCCAGCACGGCCGGGATGGTGTAGAGCAGCAGCATGTCCGCAGCCAAGCGGGCCTTCTGTTGCGGCGTGTTAGCACTCATGGCTTGGCCTGCGCCCAAATTCAGCGCCGTATTCATGAAGCTGTAGTAAACGGTGAACAGCCGCTGCGCCGGGCCACCGCGTTCGATGGCAGACAAGTCTTTGGTTTCTCCGCCGCCTTGCGAGTCGATGACGGCCTGGTCAGCCAGTGCGATGGCGCGCTCCTCGTCGTTGCCTTCGGCCACCGCTTTCTCGTAGGCCCCTTGCCATGTAGGCACGTCTACAGCCTGCTGCACACGCATCATCATCCAGTAGGCGTAGCGGCCCGTGACCTCGCGCCAGCCAGACTGATCCTGCACTATGTTGCGCAACTCGTTCA
>ERZ772948.1898-NODE-1898-length-11311-cov-21.777452_pt1 | contig 11311 bp, 8 predicted proteins | sample MGYA00511945_ERZ772948 | MGnify/ENA primary metagenome ERZ772948 (study PRJEB29015, sample SAMEA2737927) | human oral metagenome | biome: human oral; feature: human-associated habitat; material: dental | place: China | collected 2141 ... | reverse complement strand
GCGTCCTTGGCGGCGCCATCGATCGCGACCTTCTCGGTGGTCACGGTGGCGTGAGGGGTGCTGGCGGCAGGCTTCTGTGCCGTGGCGGTGGGGGTCTGCGGCGTGCCATCAACCGAGGTCGTGATCTTCGGGCTGAAGGTGTAGGAACGCGCGTCCACACCGGGGGCCGCGACTGTCGTCCCGATGCTCAGGTCCAGGTAGGAGCCCTCTTCCCGGACCAGCGAGTCGATCTTGTAGGTCAGGCTGAGGTGCTCGGGTGTGCAGTTCACGTCGGTGGGAAACCCTGCGCTCAAGCCGTGCTTGTCGTAAACGAGCTGGTCGGCTGCTCCAAGGCCGGAGGAGGCCAGCTGTTTGAGCTCTCCGTTGGCGGAGTGGTTGAAGAACGCCGCCGTACCGGCGACACGGCTCGTCGAGGAGCAGGTCCATGTCCACTGACCCGGCACGGAATCAGCCTCGACAGTGACAGTGAGCTCCTGCTTGGGCGCGATGGTGGACGGGACTCGCAGACCCCAGCTGAGGCACTCGGCGGAGTTCTCCTTGCCGTGACAGCCCGAACCGCCGGGGTTATAGCTTCCGGACACGGTGATTCCGCTGTCCGTCGGAGCCTGAGGCGCCGGCTCCGCCTGAGCCGGGGAGGTGATGAGGCCGGCGACCAGGAGTGGAAGGGCCATGGCGACGCCGAGCAAGCGTCGCCACAGCCGTGAGGGACGGGAACGTAAAATACTCATGAGCATGCCTTTCTCCGAGGTTATCGGGTGAGGTGGGTTGTCTCATCAACATATAGATGAGTTGGTCGATATTGGATGTGTATTGTTCCCCTCCAATCGGGTCGTCTGGAGCTGGATGAGAGTGGGGCACCCATAACGACAGAGGTCGGGCGCGCGAAGGTTTTGAAGCGCCCGACCTCTGGCATTCCGTTTTCCGTGCCTCTAACGGGGCACTGCGTTCTCAGCAGGCTTCTTCACGGTTGCTGTGATCTTCTGAGGGGTGTTGTCTGCGGAGGTCGTGACAGTCGGCGAGAAGGAGTAGGTGTACTCGCCGGATCCTGGGGTCGTCGTGGTCGTTCCAAAGCTCAGGTCGAGGTATGAGCCCCCGGAGCGCACCAGGTGATCGATCTTGTAGGTGATGCTCAGATGCTCCGGGGTGCATGTGACGGCCTCGACCTGTCCGGCGCTGTCTCCGTACACGCCGTAATGAAGCTTTGCGGAGGACTTGATGCTGGACTCGCTCAGCTTGTTGCTCGGGGAGTCGTAGAACGATGCCGTGCCGGCGATCCGGTCGCTCGCGAGGCAGTTCCACGCCCACCGGCCGGGGACGGAGTCGGCCTCGATGGTGACGGTGAGGTCCTTCTTCGGTGCGATGGTGGACGGGATGCGCAGACCCCAGCTGAGGCAGTCGGCGCTGGTGCCCGAGCCCTGGCATCCGGTGCCGCTCGAGTTGTAGATCCCGGAGGCGATGATGCTCTCGGAGGCGGGGGCGGCCTGCGCTGGTGAGGCGAGCAGGCCGGCGACGAGTAGGGGCAGGGCTGCGGTGACGCCGGCAAGGCGTTGCCATGAGCGCGTGGAATGGGTGCGTAGTAAGCGCATCGGTCTGCCTTTCTCTGGGGTGGCCGGGTGGGTGCCGGGTGGATATGGACTATCCGACCAACATATAGTCCGAACAGTCAATATCGAAGGGGGATTGTTCCCCGTGGAGTTCTATCCCCGGCGAGCAGGACACCGACGACGAGGGTCGGTGACACAGGTGCTTCCGTGTCACCGACCCTCTGCTGTCCCGGACGGCCTGCTGATGTCGGCTGTCAGTGCTGCCGCGTGGCCTCCTTCATGGTGGCGGTGAAGGCGACGAGATCGCTGCGCAGCGCCCCGAGCGCGTAGTGGCGCCGCTCCTCATTGCCGCTCCCGTCGCTGCTGGCGGAGGCGGTGGCCACGATCTCGGGGGCGTAGCGCTCAACGATCTTGACCGTGGCCGAGCCACTGATCGCCCCGTCGGCGCCCGCGGCGATGGCCTCGGAGACCTGCTCAGGCGTGGAGATGCCGAAGCCCAGCATGACGGGAGCGGCGGCGTCGGCTCGCAGGCGCTCCACCGACTCGGCGAGGCCCACCGTGGACGAGGCTCTCTCGGTGCCGGTCACGCCCACCCGGGAGACGGCGTAGACGTAGCCGCGTGAGGCGGCCGCGACCGCGTCCAGGGTCTCGGTGGCGGCCGACGGCGGGGCGATGTAGACGGCGTCGATGCCGGCTTCCTCGGCGGCGCGGCTGAAGAGCGCCGACTCGCGGATCGGTACGTCAGGCAGCAGCACCGAGTCGATGCCGGCCTGAGCGCACTCGGTGTAGAAGCGCTCCAGGCCCATCGCGAAGGGGACGTTGCCGTAGATGAGCATGCCGATGGGCGTCTGCGGATGGCGCCGGCGCACCCGCGTGACCACCTCCAGGCAGTCGCGGAAGCCGGCCCCGGCGGCCAGGGCCCTCACGTGCGCCTTCTGGATCGTGGGCCCGTCAGCGACCGGGTCGGTGAAGGGCACGCCCAGCTCCAGGGCGTCGGCCCCGCCGGCGATAAGGGCCTCAATGACGGCCTCGCTGGTGGCCGGGTCGGGGTCGCCGACCATGACGAAGGGGACGAAGGCGCCCTCACCGCGCTCCTTGAGAGCGGCGAACATCGCGGGGTAGCGGCTCATGTCAGAACTCCTCGTCCGGGCCGGTGCTCGTGCCTGCGTTCAGGCCGGCGTACTCAGTGCGCTTGCCCATCTGCTCCACCATGCGTGCGGCCCGGGCGACGGCACCGTCGGTGGAGAACGAGCCTCCCAGTCGCGCCCGCACCTGATCAAGGTCCTTGTCCCCGCGACCCGACAGGCACACCAGCAGGATCGGGGGCTCCTCGCCATCGGGCACCTCCCGGGCCATGGCCAGGGCCTGGGCCAGGGCGTGGGCCGACTCCACGGCCGGGATGATCCCCTCGTGGCGCGAGAGCAGCCGGAAGGCCTCGATCGCGTCGTCATCGTCGATGCCGACGTAGCGGGCCCTGCCGGTGTCCGACAGCCAGGCGTGCTCGGGTCCCACACCCGGGTAGTCCAGACCCGCCGAGACGGAGAAGGACTCCTCGACCTGTCCCTCGGAGGTGCGCATGAGGTAGCTGCGGGCCCCGTGAAGGATGCCCACCAGCCCCTTGTTGATGGGGGCGCCGTGGCGGGGCGTGTCCAGCCCCTCACCTGCGGGCTCGACGCCGATCAGCTCGACGCCGGGGTCATCGATGAAGTCCGCGAACATGCCGATGGCGTTGGAGCCCCCACCCACGCAGGCGATGACCGAGTTCGGCAGACGCCCTGTCAGCCCCAGGACCTGGGCGCGGGCCTCACGGGAGATGACCCGGTGGTACTCGCGCACGATCGTGGGGAAGGGATGGGGGCCGGCGGCCGTGCCCAACAGGTAGTGGGTGTCGGCGAAGGAGGCGGTCCAGTCACGCAGCGCCTCGTTGACGGCGTCCTTGAGCGTACCGGCGCCGCTGTCCACCGGCACCACCGTGGCGCCCATGAGCTCCATGCGCTCCACGTTGGAGGCCTGGCGCACGACGTCGGTGGCCCCCATGTAGATGGTGCAGTCCAGTCCCAGCAGGGCGCAGACCATGGCGGTGGCCGTCCCGTGCTGGCCGGCACCGGTCTCGGCGATGATGCGCTGCTTGCCCATCCGCTTGGCCAGCAGGGCCTGGCCCAGGACCTGGTTGCCCTTGTGAGCGCCGCCGTGGACCAGGTCCTCGCGCTTGAGCAGGATGCGGGCGTTACCCTCCAACGGCAGGTTGCGCAGCTCGGTGACGGTTGTGGGGCGGCCCAGGTAACGGGTCATGAGCGTGTCCAGCTCGGCGGCGAAGGCGGGGTCCGCCTGGGCGTCGATGAAGGCGTCCTCGAGCTGGTCCAGGGCCGGGATGAGCAGCTCGGGCACGAACTGCCCACCGTAGGGTCCGAAGAAGGCGGGCAGGCGCGGGTGGTGTCCCACCCTCTCGCCCTCGCCCGGCTCCCGGTCCGACGACGATGCTCCCTCCCCGTCAGGCTGAGGCAGCGGCACCGCGGTAGCCAGGTCCCGGGCGGCCTCGCCCGGGACCGGGGCACCGGACAGGGACGAGCCCACCAGAAGGGCGTCCACCAGGCCGGACAGGCGCCGTACGTCGTCGGACGTGCTGATCCCCGACTCACCGATGAGGACCACCCCGGCCGGGGCCAGTGGGGCCAGATGCTCAGTACGCGCCAGATCCGTGGCCAGCGTGCGCAGGTCGCGGTTGTTGATGCCGATGACCTCGGCGCCCAGCGCCGCTGCCCGGTGCATCTCCTCAGGGGTCGAGACCTCCGTGAGCACCTCCATGCCCAGGCTGTGGGCCAGCTCGGCCAGCTCGCGGTAGACGTCGTCGGGCACCACCGAGAGCATGAGCAGAACCGCGTCCGCTCCCAGACTACGGGCCGCCAGAACCTGGACCTCATCGACGATGAAGTCCTTGCACAGGACGGGGACGTCCACGACCTCGCGCACGGCCGCCAGGTCGTCGAAGGAGCCATTGAAGCGGTCGGGCTCGGTGAGCACCGAGACCGCGGCGGCATAGGGCGCGTACTGCGCGGCCAGCGTGGCCGGGTCGTAGTCGGAGCGGATGGTCCCGCGAGAGGGCGAGGCCGCCTTGCACTCCATGATGAGGGCCGGCTGCGGGCTGCGGCTCCGGCCGCTGCGGGTGCGCAGGGCTGCGGCGAAGGAGCGCTGCGAGCGCGGCAGCTCCTCGGTGCGCAGGTGCCCGAAGCGGGTGCGCAGCTCCTCGATGCGCTCACGGCGCGCCTGGACGATCGAGTCCAGGACGGTGCCCGTGGCGATGAGCCGGGCCTCCACCGGCTCGCGGTGCGCGCGCTCGCCGGGGCCCTCGGCCGGGGAACCGGGATCCACGGAGTCAGTGGGGGCGGTATTGGGGGTCGTCACAGTCTCTCCTCAGGCCCGCTCGGCGGCTGAATCACTGGCCGGGTCACTGGCCAGATCGTCGGCTTTGGTCATGGACTCCAGGTGACGGGCCACGCCACCGGAGCGAATCTGCTCCAGCGCCATGGCGGTCCCGTCGGCCAGGTTGTCGGCCGGACCGGCCAGATACAGCAGGGCCCCGGCGTTGACGGCGATGGCGTCGCGGTGCGCCGGCCTGCCCTCACCCGAGATGGCCTCGCGCAGCAGGCGGGCGTTGTCGGCCGGCTCCCCGCCCAGCAGGTCGGCCAGCTCGTAGGTGGGCACCCCCAGATCCTCGGGCGTGACCTCATAGGCCTTGACTCCGCGGGGAGTCGCCTCGCGCACGAGGGTCGGCCCGTGGACGGCGATCTCGTCCAGGCCCGAGCCGTGCACGACCAGTGCCCGCTTGCGCCCCAGCTGCACCATCGCCTCGGCGATCATGTCCAGCATGTTCGGGTCCCACACGCCCATGAGCTGGAAGGTCAGGTGGGCCGGGTTCACCAGCGGCCCCAGGACGTTGAAGATCGTGGGGGTCGCCAGCGCCCGGCGCACCGGAGCCACGTACCGCATGGCCGGGTGGTAGGCCTGGGCGAACAGGAAGGTGAAGTGGTCGCGCGCCAGCAGTTCGACCGCCGTGGCCGGGTCCACGTCCAGGGGCAGTCCCAACTCGGCGATGACGTCGGCCGCCCCCGTCTTGGAGGAGACGGCCCGGTTGCCGTGCTTGGCCACCGCGATCCCCATCGAGGCGGCCACCAGACCCGCCCCCGTGGAGATGTTGATCGTGCCCACGCCGTCACCCCCGGTGCCGACGACGTCCACCAGCGGGAAGGTCACCGATGGGAAGGCCCTGGCAACCTGGCGGAAGGCGCTCGCGGCCCCGGCGACCTCCTGGGGCTCCTCGCCGCGGGCGTGCAGCGCCGCCAGCAGTGCTGCCGTCTCCGCCTCGGACAGGTCCCCGGCGCCCAGGGCGGCGAAGACCGTGGAGGCCTGCTCGCGGGTGAGCCGCCGGCCCTGAACGACTTCACGCAGCAGCTCGTGGGCCTCCTGCGCCGTGGCAACATGCGTGCCGTCCGTGGCGGCGGGGGCCGCGCTGTTGGTCTCACTCATCGGTCTGTGGCTCCTTCGCGGGTGGTTGAGGCTTGGGGTGCCCGGGGATGATTCTGCCCGAGCGGTGGCGCAGACGCCGGGATCTGCGGAATGACGGGGCGGTGGCGTGGCTCAGGGAGTCTGGGCCAGGCCCGCGGTGATGGCCCTGAGCAGGGCCGGTCCCTGCGGGGTGAGGATCGACTCGGGGTGGAACTGCAGCCCGATCGCCGGCAGCGACCGGTGCCGGGCCGCCATCACGATGCCGCCGCTTCCGCCGTCGTCCACCTGTGCGGTACGGGCCAGGCTGACAAGCGCCTCGGGCAGCGTGCGTGTGCCCAGGGAGTGATAGCGGGCCACGTCCAGCGGTCCGCCGTCGAGAACCGCGAAGGCCTCATCCGCGCGGCCCGCCTCAGTGACCTCGACGCGGTCGGAGCGGCCGTGGACCGGACCGACCGGGGTGACCCGCCCGCCGCAGGCCTCGACAAGGGCCTGGAACCCCAGGCAGATACCCAGTGTGGGAACGGCCTGCTCCAGAGCGGTGGTGGTGAGCTCCATGAGGCAGCCCGACGTCGCCGGGTAGCCCGGGCCGGGGGACAGGCACAGGACCGGGCGCCTCCCGGCCTCCCGCTCGGCCGCAGTGGGCTCGAGGGCGGTGAGCACTCGAGAGGCCGGCACGTTGTTGCGGTAGACCTGGATCTGGGAGCCCAGCGTGGCGAACTGGTCCACGAGGTTGTAGACGAAGGAGTCGCGGTTATCGAGCAGAACCACCCGAGCCGGGGCCTGGGCGGCTGCGGTGGCGTCCTCGGGATGCTTGCCCACGTTCGGTCCGTGGTGCTGAGGGTTGCTGATGGTCATGGCTCAGGCCTCCTTGCCGGTCGTGTCGATGACGAGCGCGGCACCCTGCGCGGCGGCGACCGCCTCCAGGACTGCCCGGGCCTTGTGGACGGTCTCAGCGGCCTCGGCGGCCGGGGAGGAGGCCGCCACGACGCCGGCCCCGGCCTGGACCAGGGCGGTGCCGTCGACCACGAAGCCGGAGCGGATGACGATGCAGGTGTCCAGCTCGCCGTCGCCGCGGATGTATCCCACCGAGCCGCCGTAGGAGCCGCGGCGCACGCCCTCGGCCTGGCGAATGAGCTCGGCGGCCCGCAGCTTGGGGGCACCGGTGAGGGTGCCCATCGTCATGGAGGCGCGGAAGGCGTCCAAGGCGTCCAGGTCCTCGGCCAGCTCACCGGAGACCTCCGAGACCAGGTGCATCACCCGGCTGTAGCGGTCCACGCGCAGGAGGTCCTGGACACTGCGGGTGCCCGGGCGGCTGACCCGGGCGACGTCGTTGCGGGCCAGGTCCACGAGCATGACGTGCTCGGCGACCTCCTTGGCATCAGTGCGCAGCTCCAGCTCCAGGCGGGTGTCGCGCTCGTGGTCCACCGAGCCGTCGAGGTGCAGGCCGCGCGGCCGGGTCCCGGCGATCGGGCGGATGGCGACCCGGCCACTGCGCACCGAGTACAGCAGTGCCGACTCCGGTGAGGCTCCGAAGAGCTCGAAGTCCGGGGCGGCCAGGTAGAACATGTAGGGACTGGGGTTGGCGTGACGCAGCACGTGGTAGGCGGCCAGAGCATCGGGGCAGTCAATGGTGAAGCCCCGTGAGGGCACCACCTGGTAGACGTCGCCGTCGGCGATGTAGCCGCGCATCGTCTCCACAACCGCCTCGAAGTCGGCATCCGAGGTGGTGGGCACGGCGTGCAGGACCGCGGAGTCGGCGGCAACCTCGGGCGGAGCCGGAGAGTGCTCGGCCGCGTCGGCTGCAGTGTTGATGGCGGCGGCCAGCGCGTCCAGGCGCCGCTCCAGCTCCGCGGCGTCGACCGAGGCCCCCACCAGGGTCGCCTCCTGCGTGGGGTGGTCGACGACCAGGATGATGCGGGCGTCGTAGAAGAGGTAGTCGGGGCAGGTGTTGGCGCCCTGGGCCACCTCGGGCAGGGACTCGAAGGTGGACAGGTAGTCGAAGGCGAAGGCCCCCGCCTCCAGCGGCAGGTGGGGGTGGTCGACCTCTGCCTGGGCCAGTACCCGCAGCGCCTCGATCGTGGACAGGGCCGTCAGGCGCTCGCGCTCCTCGATAGTGGCGTTAGTGGCGTCATCGTCGGCGCTGGTGGGCAGGGCGAGAGTCAACCGGCCGGGGGAGCGGTCGGCGAGATGCTCGCTCAGGCGCTCCTCCAGGCGGGCCAGGGCCGCGAGGCCGTCAGCTCCGGGACCCTCGCCGTCGACGGTGGACAGTGCCTCGGCGGTGACGGTTCCGCCCCAGCAGGTCAGCCTGGCCGACGCCTCCAGGACGGCGACCGTGGTGCGCGAGGCCTTGGTCGTGATGTCGGCGCTCTCCAGCAGCACGCAGTCCACAGGGCGTACGCCGGCGGCCTCGCCATCGTCGACAGAACGTCCGGCGGAGCGCAGCAGACCGGCACGGGTCAGGTGCTCCAGCAGCGCACCGCCGTCGGCGTGGTAGCGCACCGGGCGCGTGAGAACGGTAGGTGAGGTCGCGGACGGTGCGGCGGGAGGTGCAGTGTCAGACACGGTGGGCGGCATGGGGCCCCTTTCCTGAGATCGTGGGTCAGGCGGGCCTCTCACTCATGCGTCGGGCGGGCCCGCGGTGAGCGAGCCGATACGTCCTAGCGCGTCAGGGTGGCGGCTCGCCTCAAGGGGAGCCACCACCACTGGCGGTCGCGGAACGCTGTCATGGCACCGAGGGTAGAACGATGTCATGAAGCGACCAAATCGTCGGCGAGGGATGAGACGCTCATCCGCGTCGGCTGCCGCGGCGGAGGGATTTCTCAGCGGGGGTGGCGCTGGGCCCGGGGGTCTTGCCGGCTGCCTGGGACACGGCGGAGGCTGCGTTGACAATACCGGCGCCGCAGGAGTCGCGGTCGCATCCGGCCATTGTCGTGGCCGTGTCCTGAAGTATGGTGACGATCTCCTCGGTCTTCAGGTCGGGGTTGGCGGCCAGCATCAGCGCGATGGTGCCGGCCACGTGCGGGGCTGCCTGGCTGGTGCCCACCATGGTGGCGTAGGTGGAATCCTGCGGGGCTGTTGTGGACTTGTCGGTCAGGGACAGGATTCCGGTCTCGACATCCATGTCGCCGCCGGGGGCGGAGATGTCGACGCTGGCGCCGTAGTTCGAGAAGGGGGACCGGACGCCGTTGTTCGTGGAGGCGCCGACGGTGACGACGTTCTCACAGCTCGCAGGGGCGACTTTACTGGCGTCCTGATCCTCGTTTCCGGCTGCGGCGACGATGACTGCGCCGCGTGCGACGGCAGCATTGATGGTCTTCTGGTAGAAGCGGGGGCAGGTACCGGGGCCGCCCATGCTCATGTTGATGATCCGGGCGGGGTTCTTGTTGACCGGCACGCCGTTGACCTCGCCCCCAGAGGCCCAGGTGATGGCGTCGATGGTGTCGGCGCTGGTGGAACCGCATCGGCCCAGGACGCGGATGGGCACGATCTTGGCGTCTGGGGCGACACCTGCTACGCCACCATTGTTGTTCGTGTGTGCGGCGATGGTGCCGGCCACATGAGAGCCGTGCCAGCTCGAGCTCTGGCCCTTGCTGGCTCCGCTTCTGGAAGGGCAGACACCCGGCTCAGCCCAGTCGCCCTCGTCGGATGGATCCGCGTCGTAGCCGTCGTTGTCGCGGGCTCTCTCGGCGTCGGAGATGAAGTCGTAGCCGGGCAGGAGCTGCCCCTCCATGTCCGGATGGTTGGTCAGGATGCCGGTGTCGATGACGGCGACCGTGATGCCCTTGCCGGTGGACTGCGACCATGCGTTGGTGGCGTTGATGCCGTAGGAGCCCGAGGTCATATCCCACTGCTCGGAGAAGTAGGGATCGTTGGGGACGTTGCTGTCCTTGGTGGAGCTGTTGTCCAGGGCGGTCATGTGCATGTCGGGCTCGACTGCCTCGATGCCGTCGGCGGCCTCGAGTGTGGAGATGAAGTCCTTGACCTGGTCCACGGTGAGCTCGTCACTCAGCTTGACGGCGGCCGTGCTCATGGCGTGAGCGGTAACGGACTCCAGCTTGACCGAGAACTTTCCAGCGGCGGCGGTCAGTGCCTGCCTGTCCTTGGCGGGCAGGGAGTCGAGGACGTTCTCGCCGTAGGCCTTCGCAGAGGCGATGACCTTGGCCGCCCCCGAACCCTCGGCGTAGGAGATGATGAAGCGGTCGCTGGGCTCGGTGGCGTTCGCGGCAGCGCGGCTGCGTTCAGAGGCCGTTGCCGACGCCGCTGCGGAGGCGCCGCGGCCGCCGAGGACTCCGGCACGAACCAGGCCGACGGCGATGACGGAGACCACCGCGATGGCGGCGGCAATGATGATCAGGACGCGTTTTCTGCTGAGGGTCATAGTCATGTGGAGAGACTTTCGGTGGGGACGCCCCGGGGCTAGGGGTGGTCGGGAGCCCGGAGTGCGACGATTCTGGCATGAAACGGCGGCACAGGCCCATCGGCGACTGCGGGTAGGTCTCCCCAGCGGGTTCTGCGAACAGGTTTGACTGGTTCAGATGTGCTTGCTGCGCCTGCTGCCCTGGTTGTCGCGCACGACCCGACTGCCACGAATCACAACGATTAGCACCAGGACCGCGACCGTCAGGAGGGAGGCGATGCGGCCGATCGGGCCGGTGATCCAGGCCGTCAGGATCGCCATACCGATGGTCGTGTAGACGATCGCCCAGGCGATTGCCCCCACGACCGTGGCCGCCGCGTAACGGTGCAGCGGCATGCGGGCTACGCCCGCGGAGATCTGGATGAAGCTCTGCAGACCGACGGTCAAGAAGGACATTGGCACGGCCAGCACGCCCCAACGGGCCGACCACGCCTGAGCGCGGGCGTACATGGGGGACTCGATCAGCGAGACCCACCGGGTGCGGGCGGTGCCCGCGGTGATGCCTCGACCGATCCAGTACATGGTGTGCGAGCGCATCATGGCCAGGCACCAGAAGAACAGGAAGACCCAGGGATAGGGCAGGCTGTGGATCCGTTCCAGCATGCGAGGAAGGCTAGCCTAAGCTGATCGCTGCCCGGTTGTGGAGTCGCCTACGCCCATGGGAACCATGGGAAGCCGGTGCGCGGCCGCACCTCACACCGCGGGCGGTCCGGCGGGCTGGGGCAGTGGGCCGCAGGCGTGGGACACTTGGGCCAGACCTATGCCAGTTTTGAGGAAGAGTCAGGAACCGAGCTCCGTGTCACCGATCCCCACACCAGAGCAGATGACCAGCGTCCAGCCCGCCGCC
>ERZ772948.1897-NODE-1897-length-11324-cov-49.644511_pt1 | contig 11324 bp, 11 predicted proteins | sample MGYA00511945_ERZ772948 | MGnify/ENA primary metagenome ERZ772948 (study PRJEB29015, sample SAMEA2737927) | human oral metagenome | biome: human oral; feature: human-associated habitat; material: dental | place: China | collected 2141 ... | reverse complement strand
AATCGAAGAATTGAATGCGATGTTGCTCAGGGCTTTCATAATATCCAATTAAAGCGGTCCGATATTCTACTTCTCGAGATTTTGTGATTGTAATCGGGCATAATCCATTCTGAATTAGATTTCCATTCATCATGAGTAGAGCGGTTCGTTTATTACCATCTCCAAAGAACTGGTTGCGAGACATCTCGGCATATAATAGAAGCGATTGTTCTAATGGATTCGCCTCTAATGCTTGGCACCTAGTTATTAAATCATCCCAACAAGAATTTAAATCTAACGGAGTAGGCGGTATATAGCTTGTGCCACCTATAGCTACTGGTGCATTGCGAAATCCACCATACCCTAAGCGATTCTCACTTTCAGAAACCAACTTATTATATTCAATAGCCACTAATTTATTAATCTGAAATCGCTTTAAGCGTAAATCTTCTATCAAAGCCTGCCATCCACGATTGATATTATCTATCTGTCGAGTTTCACTCACACTGAGCCCCGCCACAGAAGTGCCACACACAATCGTCTCAACCTGCGGATACGTCGCCGTGTTTCCCTCCATCTGTGCCATATCAAACACAAACTGAGCACGCAACTTCTCAGCGATAAACAATGCCAAATCAAAACCTACATAACCATTACTATCAGCGGTCACAACATCACCTCCCTACATCCATTCAACTATAATATGTATAACACCATTTTACCACACTTCTATTTATATTATTCTAACGAATATGTCGGCGCAGGATTTAATGAAAATAAAAAGATTGGGCTCATTCTTATATTGACTGTAGCGTTTAAGAAAGGACCCCTTCCGAAAAACGACTTTGGCCCTGTGGAGGCCGCAGGCCGGAGTCAGACCCGGCCGGTGGAGTTTTTCGGAAGGGGTCCTTTCTACTACGGCAATTAAGCTAAGGGCCCAATCTTTTTATGTTCTATTTTAAATGCGCCAACATATCATTGAGAACTTCCATACAATCCCCAACAATCCCGTAGTTCGCGTGTTGGAATATTTCCGCCTTCGGATCATTGTTAATGGCGACGATTGTGTCGGCCCCAGAGATGCCGCTTACGTGTTGGATAGCGCCAGAGATACCAAATGCCAAGTATAGTTTAGGGCTTACGGTTTTACCTGTTTGGCCTACTTGGTATGGCAATTCAATCCAGCCTTTTTCAACGAGTGGACGGGTAGCGCCTACGACGCCACCGATAGCATCGGCGAGTTCGTAGAGTTTATCAAAGTTTTCCTTTGAACCCATACCACGGCCTCCAGCTACGATAATATCCGCTTCTTGGATATTATAACCAGACTTGCTGAATGGAATAAAATCTAGCCGTTTGGTGCGAATGTCTTCCGGCTTGAGGTCAAATTGTTCAAGTTGGATACGGCCCCAACTGTCCGCAATGCGCTCAGGTTTCTTAAATACGTTAGGACGAACAGAGCCCATTTGTGGACGATGGTTTGGCGAAATAATTTCCGCCAAGATATTGCCACCTAAAGCAGGACGGGTCCATTCTACAAGGCCTTCTTCTGTATCTACAGTTAGGATAGTGCAATCTGCTACAACGCCATTTTGCATGCGACCAGACATGCGCGGTGCTAAGTCACGACCATTATTGGTAGCACCAATTAAAAGGATATTCGGTTTATGGTCTTCAAAGAAATCCGTCAATACCTTTGTATAGCCATCCGTTGTATAGTATTTCAAGAGGGGACTTTCAAAAACGTGAACAATATCGGCGCCATGAGACACAAGTTCCTCCGCCTCAGCTTGTACGTTTTCACCGAGGAGCATGACTTGCACGAGCTGGCCCAGTTCCTTGGCGATGCGGCGGGCTTGACCGATAAGTTCATACGTAACTGGATGCACTACGTCATCGATGGTATCAGCTACGACAAAAACGTCTCTGTATTCATCAAAATTAGTCGCTCCCATTATCGGTCACCTCCTTTTAAAACGCTGTCAGCCTTAGAGGCCTCTGCAGCAAACGTATTAGGATCTACCACCTTAGGTTCACTAGGTACCACACTTTCAACAGATGCAGCCCGTTGCACCGGATCATTTACATCAATACCATCCTCATCTGTCGTTTCTTCAAGGGGTACATCATTTGGTACCAACAAATGGGCGAACTTTTCAGGCTTGATATGGTACGCCAATTCAAGCACCTTTTTGGCGCCTTCGTCGACGGATGAAAGCATTTCTACCTTGCCACGAAGCGGTGGTTGATATACCTTGCGTACCCGTGTTGGGGAACCGGTAAGGCCAATGCGGCTTTCATCAATATGAGGCATATCACGTAAGGTAATATGATTAATGGTATATCGTTTCGCGTAAATGGAGCTCCAAAGGCCCGGTTGACGTGGCTCGTTAAGTTCGGCTGTCGTCGTCACAAGCAATGGCAACGGCGCTTCAATCACTTCATAACCATTCTCGTGCTCCCGCTTTACAATCGCCTTTTGAGAGGCTTGGTCTACGGAAAACTCACAAGCATAGGTAGCTTGCGCCATACCGAGTTCCTCTGCGATTTGAGGACCTACCTGAGCTGTATCGCCATCGATAGCTTGTTTTCCGCAGAAAATGAGTTGGAACTGACGATTCATGGTACGTTGAATATGACGAATAGCGGATGCAATGGTATAGCTTGTAGCCAATGTATCGGCACCACCAAAGGCACGATCTGTTACGAGCACCGCATCATCGGCCCCCAAAGCCAAGCATTGACGCAACGCCTCTTCCGCTTGAGGAGGGCCCATGGTCACAACCGTAACGCGACTGCCTTCAATTTGGTCTTTCACAGTCAAAGCCGCCTCAAGCGCGTGCATGTCGTAAGGGTTTACAATACTAGGCAGACCTGTGCGGATGAGATTATTTGTTTCCGGATCTAGTTTAATTTCCGACGTATCCGGTACTTGTTTTATACAGACTAATAATTCCATGCACTCACCCCTGTCTAAACTCTACGCCCTTGGCATTACGAGGATATTTCCAAGATTTAACAATCGTATGTCCGCACAACACACGACATGTGCCACATTCGAGACAACCTGCAAAATCAAAAGCAAGCGTGCCGTCCTCTTGCAAGGTGTATAAACCTGCAGGACAACCATTCACGAGCTTCATCGCCTCTTCGCGGCTTACGCTTTCACCATCAATAATGATGTGAGGACACGTTTCATCTACATAATATTTATTCGCGCCCAAACGCTCTTCTAATTTCATAGGGAACGCACCCCTTTCCATGCATCACGAATCAATCTGAATAGGCCTACATCCTTGACGCGGCGCAACAATTTTTTCATCAATGGCACCGCACCGTCGCCATTTACGGTGAATACATCATGCATAAGATTGTTTACAAATGCAGGATACTCATTAAAAATACGCGGATTAGAGGCCAAGAATTTCGGCATATTTTTATACAATTTCATATCGCGACGCAACCAAGACGTCTTGATTTGTTTTTCGTACAATTTAGTAACGCGGTCCATATTTTCGTCGCGTAGCGCCACATTGACCGCCTCAGCCGCGCACATGCCGGACTCGATAGCCAGATCCATACCACGAATCGTATACCCCAGATTCATACACATCCGCGCCGCATCACCAACGACGATGTAACCCTTGCCGCCCAATTTTGGCATCGCTTTATAACCGCCTTCAGGCACAAGATGCGCGCTGTGTTCCTTTAATTGACCATTTTTCAAAAGTGGTGCAATTCTTGGATGGCTGGTGAAAGCCTCCAGCATTTCGTCAACTGATTTATCTGCCAAGCCGATGTCCTCAAGGCCTACTACCATGCCTACGGAAAGGCTGTCCTTATTCGTATATATAAAGCCGCCGCCTAGTAGACCATCTGTCATATCACCCAACGTGAGCCATGCCATGCCTTCATCACTAGATAACATAAGGCGATTTTCGAGGTCCTCTTTTTTGAATTTATATACCTCTTTCACACCCACAGCCATCGTCTTAGGATCTGTAGGGTCAGTCAAACCAGCCTCTTCTAAAAGCACTGTGTTAGCACCTTCTGCAATAATAACAAGCTTTGCATACACCTCATCGTCATGACAACGTACACCGACAACGCGACGTTTTTTGCCTTCCCCTTCGGTGATGAGTTCCGTTACCTGCACATTAGAAACGAGCAAAGCCCCTTTCTTCTCAGCCTCTTCGGCCAGCCATTTATCGAATTTAGCACGCAACACAACGTAGGACTCTTCATTTTCTTTCACATCTTGGTAACTATATTCGATGGTCGTCATCTCATTGCCAGCACCGATGGAAATACGTTCCTTCGTCACCTTTCTTTCAAGAGGCGCACGATCCCTAAAATCCGGTACCAATTTCTCTAGGGAATGCGTATAAATACGGCCGCCCATCATATTCTTAGCACCTGGCGCCATCCCGCGCTCAATGACCAACACCTTCACACGCTGCTCCGCCAAACGTAACGCCGCCGCAGCACCCGCCGGCCCTGCCCCCACGACGATAACGTCAAATCTCTCATTTCGATCTATTGCCATATACTCAGCTCCTTTTTATGAAAGCCTAACTTACATGAGTCTATATATTATATATTCACGATACAGATTGAAAATACCTTTTTAACATAGCATAGATACATGAAAATTTTATAAGAAAATAAAAAATGGGCTGGTCGAGACCAGCCCATCAAGTATGCTCCGAAAAGACATACCGCAATTAACATTATTATAATACAACTTATAAAAACAATCAACTAGATATAACCAATTTCAACTGACTAAGACGCCCACTTAAATTAGCTGGAACAATTGCATATTCTACTCTAGTATTAACATTTTGTCTTACATCTGCTACTAATTTTTCATACTGTTTAATAAAAGATAAGATTTCTTTTTTAGGTGCACATAATGTTTTCAAAAACCAAGAAATCAAAATAATATAATCACCTATCGTATCAAAGTTAACAAAAGGTAAATTAAAATAATGTACCATATAACTAGACATACTTCGTGTGGCATTAAAAGACTTAAAGCGAGCATCAAAAACTATTCCATTATGTGCTACAGCATTTCTTAAATCCTTAAGTAAATAGATATAGTTCGATAGCAATTTACGATTTGTATCAAATTGGATGCCTATACCTAGACTATGAGATATTCTATCTCTAGCCGCAATAGTAAAGCTAGCTAATAATTTACCAAACTGACCTAACATCATAACTTCAAACAAAGCCCATATAGGAACCTCTGAAGCATGATTATCATAAAAATGCGTAATTTTAGTGTTTCTGGATTTATATTGATCTAATAATATGCTTTGGATCATTTTTTGTAGAAATAACTTATTTTGTTGAATTTTTTGCTTTTGCTCTCTACCAAGTGTTGTAGGAGAATTATGAAATCCTTCAATAGCTAATCTAAACATATCATTAATATGCTCAGATTGTATAAAATTTAAAACCTCTTCAAGTACAATATTTTTAACGGCAGTTTCTATAAACATTAATTTGCTATATAACAATGACTTAAGCTCACTATCATATCGAATAATCGCTTCAACTTCACGATAATCTTGAATAGCGAGTCGATTAGTAGGTTGTTTAAAAAATCTATAACCCTTATATCCATGAAAATACCCACTATTTCTTAATAGTCGTTTATCGGTCGTTCCTCTAATATCAATACCTTGATTTCGTAAATGTCGCATTAAACCATTTAAAGACTTATAGCTCACAATATACGCCCTCTTCTCCATTTTATACAAACACGAACTAACTATACAATTTAATTATAATCCTCTTAATATAAATTTACTATTTATATATAATGAGATTTATAAATAAAGCACTATGAGTACTCTTCCAAACTCTACCTTTACGGCCTGCGTCCAACACAGGCCTTTCTCTTCTAGCACATAAAGTTTTTGGAGAGGCAATGGGGACTGCCAAAAGCTGACTTTGGCCCTGCGTAGCCCTTCCCCTTTTCCGCATAAAGTTTTTTAGAAAGGCTGTAGGGGCTTCTAAAAACGACTTTGGCCCTGTTCCGAAGGAACAGACCCGGCCGGTGGAGGCTTTTAGAAGCCCCTACAGCCATCCTCAAAAAATTTATAAATTTTCCTAGCTTTCACATAAAAATTATCGTATGATAAAAGTAAATAATTATCTCTATACGGAGCAAGACGCGTATATAATACGACCGCATAATGCAAGACCACGGTCAAAGTAAGGCACTCAACATTTTGGTATTTACCTCAAGGAGGCCATATGGATCCGCAAAGAATTCTGAAAGCATTATCCAATCCACATCGGTTAGATATTATATTGTGGCTAAAGCACCCAGAGCAAGAATTCGGTGTTCAAGTACACTCTAAAACTCTCATCGATTTTCCAAACAGCGTTAGCGTTAAGAGTATTCAAAAACGCTGTGGTGTATCACAATCGTCTGTATCTACATTTATGACTATGTTAGAGCGTGCAGGCCTTGTAGAATCGCGAAAAATTGACCAATACACCTATTATAGGCGCAATGAAACAGTTATCCGCGAGTTTGGCGAATGGTATAACAAAGAAGTATCCATCCAAGCCGATAATATCGACAAATTGTTGGAAACAGTAACCTTAGACGACACATCCTATCCATCAACAGAGGATAGTTCTATGCTAAATCAACAACAAAGCATAGGCATATCTACTAAGGGACTAGACTATGAAAAAGATAACACCTAAACACAACTCCCTATCATTGCTTTATAGGGAACAATAAAGGAGCTATGCTGCTAGAGGGTATCCTCAGCAATATAGCTCCTTTTAAATTTATTTTTCTGTTCTATCGATTCTCTCCCTTACGCGACGAAAAACATCGGTGCCAGAGAATCTAACTTTACTTTCTTTTGCTGCAGAATCAGCTTCATCTAGTACATACTCAATAGGATCTGTTAATACAGAATATTGTTCAATACTCATTAACACCATAGTTCCATATCCATTCTTAGTTAAAATTACCTTTGCGCTTCATATGCTCTAAATAGTTTAGATAGCAATACAGGCGCTAGTTTTAAAAGATCTGGGTTTTCGCAGAAGGATATGCGAAGTTGTGTTTTACCAGGATTGTGTTCGCTATCGGCACCACTGTAGAATCCGTTAAGTGGAGCCATGAGCAATGTATAGTCATTGCCATCATCCAAGGTCACACGGCCGTGTTCAGCACACCAAGCAGCAAATTCTACGCCGTCAAAGCCAGGTTTTGCTACATTGCGTACATCGATAACGAAATAGATGGACGCTTCTGGATTAGAGATAATGAAATCTGGTTCTACCTCTTTGAATCCCTTGTGAAGTTCATAAATCATTTCGCGATAGTAATCGCGTTGTTGCTCATACCAGTTATGAAGATCAGCATGGCTTTCATGAGCCAAGGCACCAAAAATATATTGACCAAGCGTATTAGCACTGAGATTCGCCGTATATTCAGCAACAGATTTTTCATAGCACAACGCATTGTCTGTAATGATGGCGCCAATGCGAAGGCCACAAGCATTCCAAACCTTAGAGGCCGTTTCAAGACTGATACGACGGCCTTCGATACCTGGTACATCCTTATTCGTCAATGTCCAAATACTAGATGTTTCCTTGCCTTTTTCGTAGGCCAATTCACGATAGGCTTCATCGGAAATAATCCATAAATTATATTTTACGCACAAAGATGCATATTCAATCAAAGTTTCCTTGCTGAATAGTTGACCAGTCGGATTGTCGTAAGGAATAATCAACAATGCCCCTGGTTTCGTTTCTATAATGCGTTTTTCCACGGTTTCAATAGATGGTAATTCAAATTCGCCATTCTCGTTCAGGCGTCGTTCTACGGTTACCGTTTTACGACCAATGCGATGACCTACCGCATCGTAGTTCGTGTAGGACGGATTGAACATCAATAGAGGACGTTCCTCTTCGCCTGCACCGCCACAAACGCCAAGCATGATGATTTCCATCGCCATGGACGCGCCATCTGTGACAAGTACATTAAGGCCTGTTGTATCAAAACCTTGGCTGCGCAAAATATGCAAGAATGCTTCACGACATTCATCGGTCCCCGTTGTTGGTACATAGGGTACGATGCCTGTACTGAAAGGACTATTTGGTCCGCCTAGCGTAAATAGTCGGCGCTGCATGGCGGGATGCATAGGACGCATAACATTACCAATAGAACCATTTACCAAAATAGGTGGGTTCTTTCGCTCTAAAAATTTAATTTGCCCCATGCGGATCCCCGACGGCTTGCGAGCCATCATATACGGGGATAAAACCGGTAGTTCCATACAGAATCCAACTCCTCTAAATAAACGCCTTATACAAAAATAAGGCTGTAATACGCATACATTGATATATATAGATACATTCTATTATAGTGCTTTTACAAGAGAAAATCTATAGTTTTATCATTGTAGCTTACAGCCTTATCAGTTTTTTTACTTATGCAATGAATTAGATGGTAACTTCAATACCTAAGCGGAAGTTGCGACCTTGACCTGGCCACCAATCACCTGCATTGCCCCAACGAACGTTAGATTGTTCTGCATAGTATGTATCAAATAGGTTATTGATGCGACCAAATACAGTCACATTTTCACGCACGCGATAGTTAGCACTGATATCAGTAATCCAATACGTTGTACGAGGGAAGATGTTAGCCGCAGGACCTAGACGGTCGATGACACCGCGAATATCCAAATGAGCATCCCATTTAGCATCGTTGTAATCGAGACCCGCATTAACTGCATGTTTAGGCACATACCCATCGCGATTAGCTTTGCGCGTAGGCGTTGCATCGATATGAGTATAGGTGTAGCCAAGACGCGCAGCCAAATGTTTTGTCAATTGTTTACGCACATCTGCATTAATGCCATAGGCTTTTTCAGTATCGAAATTATGATATTGGCCCGCAAACGTTACAGGATTTGTCATAACCCAACCAATTCTATCTTTTGTATGACGACTGAAGAAGCTGAGGTTGCTGTTCCAAGTTTTACCGAATTTGTGATGTACCCCAAGGTCAAATTCACGACCAGTTTCAGGTTTTAAATTACGGTTGCCATTTGTGCCATCAAAGAGTTGGTAAGGTGTAGGAGCTAAGAAATACTCTTTGTACGCAGCATATACATTTGTTTTCTTGTTCACATCATAGCCAACGCTAATGGATGGCGATGTATGTGTACCAAATGCAGAATGGTGGTCAACACGAACACCTGGTGTTACCGTCCATTTTGGAGCCACTTTCCACTCATCTTGAAGGAAATAAGACGTATTCGTAAGCTTGATACCACCCATGTTAACAACCTTATCTTGGCGCCAATCAAAACCGCCAACTACGGTATGGTCTTTGGCTTTATATGTTACTTGATCACCGATACCCCGTGTTTTCACGTCGATTGGATAATGATCGTATACTGTTTTATAGTGATTGTTCATCAAGTATAATTGATGGCTCCAGCGATTGCTAATCTTGTTATTCCAAATAGCACGTAAGGAATCACTTGCTTCTGTACCATAACGAATGTGATTGAGAGCACCCAAGTGGTCAGAATACATCACATCGCCACGATATGTATCATAGAATACCTTCACATCATTTTTATCATTAATCTTATTGCCTACCATGAATGACCCATTATGGCTATTAGCATGTTGTGGAATGCGCACCCCATGACCATCCTTGTAAGAACCAATGATGTCCTTTTGCAAGCCTACGCGCCAGTACCAATCGTTTTTGCTACCTTCATTGGTAATCGCGTATTGTTCAAGATTATTGCTGCCACCCATAACACGAAGCTTAGTTTGAACGCCTTCTTCAGGTTTCGCCGTGATTACGTTGACCACACCACCGATAGCGCCAGAACCATATAAGGTAGAACCGGCACCGCGTTGTACTTCGATGCGGTCAATGCTAGACATATCTTTCAAAATCGTCATCGGTGGATTCACGCCAGCCGCGCCCATATTGATACCGTCCACTAAATATAGTACTTGATCGGAACCATTGATACGAAACGCATTAGAGTTCGTGTAACCTACGCCACCACCATACGTATTGATATCTACACCTGGTACAATACGCATCGCTTCATTCATGTTAGTTGCGTGACGTTCGCGGATATCATCGCCTGTAACTACACCTACGCTAGCTGGTACTTGTGAAAGCTGTTGTTCACTACGCGTTGCAGTAACGACAATGGTATGAGAATCTTGTGCATCAGCAGCTAATACGCTAGGTGCGCTAATTGTGCTACCAAATACAAGAGCTAATCCCACATATAGAGATAAACGTTGTTTCTTTGATACTTTCATAAAAACCTCCACACACATCAAACTATAAATTACATACTATAAATATTTTGTGCCATAGACACCATTGCACGGGTCATAAATTGAGAATAACTCATGACCTGCGAGGAATCTACAAGGTACACACGACGATTGGCGATGGCCTTAACGCCCTGCAAAGCAGGATCAGAGTAAAGCTGATCTGCCGTTGCTGGCGTAGTGCCATCCGAAGTATAGGCCACCGATGGGATGAAAATAATATCTGGATTCGATTTAATTAAATCCTCACGCGTCCCATTATCAAAAGGGCCTAAACCTATTTGAGCGGCTGCATTATTTACCTTCAAATAGTTACACATATCATCAAAGGTTGACCCCTTACCGCCTGTTAAACCAAATTGGGAATAAAACGCCACCAAAGGACGTTCTCCACTATGCTTATTGGCCAATTCTTCTACTGTTTTCAAATCTGCATCCATGCTGGCAATCATGGATTCATCAGAGGCGTGTAGTAGACCGGCAATCTCGTGAATAACAGATTTTGCCTCTTCTACCGTTGTAGGCGTCTTATACACGTAAACTGGAATTTGCATATTTCGCATTTCCCCAATCGCATCGGGAGATACCCAATTGGGAATTAATACTAAATCTGGTTGTACAGAGAGCATGGACTCAGCAGATGCTTTCACATGTTTCTCTACCTTAGCCGACGCGTCGGGCACATTATTAGGTACCGTACCAACAGCGGCTACGCGGCTTGGATCAACCAAAGATAAAACGATATCCTCTGTGCTAGCAGCAATAGGAACGATGCGCTTTGGCTCGATTGGCACCGTAACAACAGTGCCTGTACCATCGGTTACCTGATGTGTGGCGCCCGTAGTTCCCAGCTGTTTAGGACCACAGCCGAACACCAGAAGTACCATCATTACTATGGTACATATAATAGGTATTCTTTGTTTCATACTAACGACCTTCTATAACACCTTCTATGGAAATATATAAGGACTGCAAATCCTCTA
>ERZ772948.1895-NODE-1895-length-11339-cov-11.133197_pt1 | contig 11339 bp, 6 predicted proteins | sample MGYA00511945_ERZ772948 | MGnify/ENA primary metagenome ERZ772948 (study PRJEB29015, sample SAMEA2737927) | human oral metagenome | biome: human oral; feature: human-associated habitat; material: dental | place: China | collected 2141 ... | reverse complement strand
TCCATGAAGATGTTTTGCTTCTTCTTATCTGGGTTCGGATCGAGTGTAATCTTTATCAACTCAGCCTCACCATTAGGGTTGGCTGTGAAGTAGTTAATCTTTGAACCAGGCGTACCGAGGGTTACGTCATATTCCTTATCGCGTGTGATAGAAGTCACGTTGAAGCGTTTGATATAGTAAGGTCCCGTCTTTCCGTCACGATAAACGACGTTATAAATCGTACGCTTGTCGTTCTTCTTAAACACCTGTACATGAAGTACACCCTTACCCACAAACACCTTATCAGCAATTCGGATGACTTTGTACTTTCCATCACGATAGAAGATAATGACATCATCGAGGTCAGAGCAGTTCTGTACGAACTCTGCCTTCTTCAAACCTGTACCAATGAAACCTTCCTGACGGTCGATATATAATTTCTCATTGGCATCAACCACCTTAGCAGCAACAATCGTATCGAAGCTCTTAATCTCTGTACGACGTGGATGGTCGCTTCCGTACTTCTCTTTCAGGTGTGTGAACCACTCGATAGTGACGCGAATCATCTCGCTGAGGTCCTTGTCAATCTCGGCAATCTCTGCCTTAATCTTCTGAATCAGTTCGTCAGCCTTATCCTTATTGAACTTCAGAATGCGCTGCATCTTGATTTCCAAAAGGCGGATGATGTCGTCATGTGTCACCTCACGGATAAATGTCTTCTTATATGGCTCGAGTTTTGAGTCGACGAAGCTCACAACTTCATCAATATCCTTAGCCGTTTCGAACTTACGCTCCTTATAGATACGGTCCTCGATGAAGATACGTTCAAGTGAGTTGTAGAACAACTGTTCCTCTAATTCATGCTTGCGAATCTCTAACTCTAACTTTAATAAAGCCTTCGTATGTTCGGCAGAATTGCGCAATACATCTGATATCGTCAAGAACTCTGGTTTGTTGTCTCGGATGACACAGCAGTTTGGCGAAATGTTTATCTCGCAATCAGTGAAAGCATAGAGGGCATCAATGGTCTTGTCGCTTGACGTACCCGGTGTAAGATGAAGTTGAATCTCCACCTCCGAAGCAGTCATGTCCTCTACTCTTCGAATCTTTAGTTTGCCTTTCTCAACAGCCTTTGTAATAGACTCTTGAAGCGTGTTAGCGGTCTTTGTAAAGGGAACCTCACGGATGACGAGGGTTTTATTGTCGAGCTTCTCAATCTTTGCACGCACCTTCAGAACACCACCACGCTGACCATCATTATACTTTGATACATCAATGCTACCGCCTGTAGGGAAGTCTGGATAGAGGTTAAACTCCTCGCCACGCAGATAGCTGATAGCTGCATCACAGATATCGTTGAGGTTATGTGGGAGAATCTTGGATGACAAACCTACAGCGATACCTTCAGCACCCTGTGCCAAAAGCAGTGGGAACTTTACAGGAAGCGTAATCGGCTCTTTGTTTCTGCCGTCATAAGAAAGTTGCCATTCTGTTGTCTTCGGATTGAATACAGTCTCTAAGGCAAACTTTGACAGACGCGCCTCAATGTATCGTGGCGCAGCAGCACGGTCACCAGTGAGAATGTTTCCCCAGTTACCCTGCATGTCGATGAGTAGGTCTTTCTGTCCTAACTGCACCAAGGCGTCACCAATAGAGGCATCACCATGTGGGTGAAATTGCATCGTATGACCAACGATGTTTGCTACCTTATTGTATCGTCCATCATCCATTCGTTTCATAGAATGGAGAATACGGCGTTGTACAGGCTTCAAGCCGTCCTCGATATGAGGTACGGCACGTTCCAAGATTACGTAGCTGGCGTAATCTAAGAACCAGTTTTTGTACATGCCAGAGAGATGATGTACGGCAGAGGCATCAAACCTATCGGCAGGTTTATAATCGGAATGGGAATCCTGTTCCTGAGTCTCTTCCTCAGGAGTCTGTCCATCCAAGTCTTTTATTTCGTCATCCATATAGTTCTTGTTTTATCACTTAAAGAAGCAAGCTTCATAAGACTGCAAATGTACGAAAAAAAAAGTAAATAGGCAAATTATAGCTTATTCAAGTGTTGGATTTGGTTTTCTGTTTGTAGCCTGCTCTTGTTTCACTCGTCTTATAGCCCTTTTTCAAGGTTCTTCCGGAATTTGGAGTGATGCGATGATGTCCTTTATGCTACTTGTTAGTAAAGAAAATTTATAAATAGTTCATTATAAGCGTTTTGTAGCGTGTATAACCCATGTGATCCAACAACAACTTTCGTAACCTTTAAATTAGAACTTTGTATTCTTTAATATCAGTAAACAAAGGGGATATAAAAGTATATAAATTATAAAAGTTATTGATAATCAGATATTAAACACTATCACTCCAAATTCCGGAAGAACCTTTTTCAAGTCAAATGGGTTGTTATCATCTGGATAGAGAACCCCTCTTAATGATTGGACTGAGCCTCCGCACCATTGGTGCGGGGCGTTAGCACGCATGGTGCGGAGGCTTAACACCATTCGTGTTGGGTATTAATAAGTCTGTTGGAAATGTAAGAAAAGTTCGTGGTTGTCGGCACATTACTATATAGTGAAGTGTTATTTACGAGATAGCATAACCTCAAGTAAATCGAAGGACAGACTCATGAATAATCGATTTAGGATAAAGTTTCGTGGTAAACCTGTTCTTATTCGGCTAAAAAAACGTAACTTTGCGGTAAAAATAAAGGTATAAATAGATAATTATGGCACAAGAGGATGTTTTCAAGAAGATTGTAAGCCACTGTAAAGAGTATGGTTTCGTCTTCCCAAGTAGTGATATTTATGATGGTTTAGCAGCTGTTTATGACTACGGTCAGAATGGTGTTGAACTGAAAAACAATATCAAGCAGTATTGGTGGCAGTCAATGGTATTGCTGCATAGCAATATTGTTGGTATCGATGCCTCTATCTTTATGCACCCTACAGTATGGAAAGCAAGTGGCCACGTTGATGCTTTCAACGATCCATTGATTGACAACCGCGACTCAAAGAAGCGTTATCGTGCTGATAACCTTATCGAGGATCAGATTGGTAAATACGAGGAGAAGATAGAGAAGGAAGTAGCTAAGGCTGCTAAGAAGTTCGGTGAGTCTTTCGATGAGGCTAAGTTCCGTGAGACTAACCCACGTGTTCTTGAAAATCAGAAGAAGCGTGACGACCTTCATGCACGCTATACCGAGGCTATGCAAGGACCAGACTTGGAGGCTTTGAAGCAGATTATTCTTGACGAGGGTATAGTAGACCCAATCAGTGGTACAACTAACTGGACAGACGTTCGTCAGTTCAATCTTATGTTCTCTACCGAAGTGGGTGCATCTGCCGATGCTACTAACAAGATTTATCTGCGTCCAGAGACTGCACAGGGTATCTTCGTAAACTTCCTCAACGTACAGAAGACTGGTCGTATGAAGTTGCCTTTCGGTATCTGTCAGATTGGTAAAGCCTTCCGTAACGAGATTGTTGCACGTCAGTTTGTCTTCCGTATGCGTGAGTTCGAACAGATGGAGATGCAGTTCTTCTGCCAGCCAGGAACCGAGATGAAGTGGTTTGAATACTGGAAGAAGCATCGTTTGGCATGGCATGAAGGTCTTGGTATGGGTGATGAAAACTATCGTTTCCACGATCACGAGAAGTTGGCTCACTATGCTAATGCAGCAACAGATATTGAGTTCCATATGCCATTTGGCTTCAAGGAGGTTGAGGGTATTCACTCACGTACTAACTTTGACCTTTCTCAGCATGAGAAGTACTCTGGCCGTCAGGTAAAGTACTTCGACCCAGAACGCAATGAGAACTATACTCCATACGTAGTAGAAACATCTATTGGTGTTGACCGTATGTTCCTTTCTGTTATGTGTCACAGCTATACAGAGGAGGCATTGGAGAACGGTTCAAGTCGTGTTGTCTTGAAGTTGCCAGAGCCATTGGCACCTGTTAAGTGTGCAGTTCTTCCTTTGGTTAACAAGGATGGTCTGCCAGAGAAGGCGCAGGAGATTGTGAATAGTCTGAAGTTCCATTTCAATACACACATGGAGGCTAAGGATTCTATTGGTAAGCGTTACCGTCGTCAGGATGCTATCGGTACTCCTTTCTGTGTGACAGTAGATGGCGATACTTTGACAGACAACACAGTTACATTGCGTTATCGTGACTCTATGAAGCAGGAGCGTGTGCCAGTTGAGAAGCTGCGTGAGATTATTGAAGACCGCGTATCTATCACTGCTCTGCTGAAGAAGATTGATATTGACTAATTAAAAGAAAGATAGCAGAGTAGGCTTTTTAGAATCTAATAGAGTATCAAAGTTCTCTATTGTTTCTAATACCCCCACTCCGCTATCCCTTTCTGATTTAAATAAAAGACTATGACAAAGAAAATAAAGATGCTTATTCGTCGTGCTGCAAGTGTCTTCTGCTTGGGCGGAATGCTGCTTTCTGCAGGTCTCTTTACCTCTTGTACGGAGAAAGATAACACTGTAGAGGAGTTTACTAATTGGCAGTCGAAGAACGAAACTTATTGGAATAAGCTTTATACTACAACGCAACAGAAAATTAAAAGTGGGGACACCTCTTGGAAGATAATACTTAATTATACTTTCCAAAATCAGAAACAGACTTCTGGTTCTGCACTTACTTATAGTCCTGAGAATTATATCATTGCACATGTAGAGCAGGCTGGATCAGGCACTGCAAGTCCGTTGTATTCTGATTCTGTGTCTATGCACTATATGGGTCGTTTGATTCCATCTACGACTTATACATCGGGGCTTATCTTTGATAAGTCATGGTCAAGCAATACTTTTAATGCTGCAACATCTCGTCCGAATCATAGTTATATAGGTCTTAGTTATGATTCTAAGGGGAAACCGATAAGTCTTGTAGATGGTTTTACAACTGCTTTGATGTCAATGCATCGTGGTGACCATTGGACAGTATATATCCCTTATCAGTTGGGTTATGGTGCGAGTGCTTCGGGTATAGTGCCAGCTTACTCAACGCTTATCTTCGACTTACGATTGGTTGATTTCTCTCACCCTGGTACAAAGTTGAAGGATTCATAAATTAAGGTGTATTGTCATAGCCTTTTTGAAAGGTCTGAATGACCTTTAGTCTTATAGGTAGGGACACAAGTTCCCGTGTGTTCGACTCAATTATAGCAGTGGACAGACGGGAGCAAGGTCCCTATTTTACTTTTAATAATTCGATATTCTTAGCGAGGGGCTTTTGTTTACTATCTCTCTTTAAGCTCTCATTATTTATTATTCAGTTTCTTATTTATTCCAAATTATAGTTTCCCGTGCGTATATCCTTTAGTAAGTCTGTTACTGAAAGTCTTCTTGCCAAGATTCGTAGTGGTGAGATGATGAGCAGGAATGAGAAGTTTAATCTCATTATCCAACTCAGTATCCCATCTATCTTAGCGCAGGTGACGACAGTTCTAATGTTCTATATTGATGCGGGAATGGTGGGTTCGTTGGGTGCTGAACCATCAGCAGCTATTGGACTTGTCGAACCGGCGACATGGCTTTTCTTCTCTTTAGTGAGTGCAGTGACAATGGGTTTTTCTGTTCAGGTAGCTCACTTTATTGGCGCTAACGACTTTGCAAAGGCGCGTGCGGTGATGCGTCATGGTTATATTTTCGGACTATGCTTTGCGTTGTTTTTATTGCTGATAACTTTTCTTATCGGTTCTCGCCTTCCTGTATGGTTGGGTGGTGGTGCTGACATCCAACATGATGCAACTGTTTACTTCCTTATTTTCTCTCTAATTATTCCCTTCCATCTTATTGAATATATGTCAGCAGCTATGCTGAAGGTGTCGGGTGATATGCGTCGTCCGAGTTTTATGGCGATATTAATGTGTGTGTTGGATGTGATTTTCAATTACTTCTTTATTTTTCCTACACGCACAGTTTCTCTTTTTGGAGTAGAGGTGACGATGCTGGGTTTGGGTGAAGGTGTGGCTGGTGCAGCTCTCGGAAGTCTTTTATCCTTCGTTTGTGTAGCACTTCCATTGGCTTATTATGCAATCTTTCGCAGTCCTATCTTAGCTTGGAAACAGGATGTTGAGCGTTTTGTGTGGCGTTGGCAATATATATGGAATGCAATGAAGATAGGTGCACCGATGGCGTTACAATATCTTCTGATGAATGGTGCACAATTGGTTTCTACAATGATTGTAGCTCCTTTGGGTAACATCGCTATCGCAGCGCATTCGTTTGCGATTACCGCAGAGAGTCTTTGTTACATGCCAGGACATGGTATTAGTGAGGCTGCTACAACATTGGTAGGGCAGAGTGTAGGTGCAGATAGGCGTGACCTTCATCGTAGTTTTGCGTGGATGACTGTGTCGCTTGGTATGGTAGTCATGGCATTTATGGGTGTTGTGATGTATATCTTTGCTCCAGAAATGATTGGCTTATTGTCTCCTGTGGCTGACATCCAGGCTTTGGGAACTTCTGTTCTTCGTATTGAAGCCTTTGCCGAACCATTCTTCGCTGCAGCCATAGTTGCTTATAGTGTCTGTATAGGGGCAGGCGATACGCTGAAGCCTTCATTGATAAACTTGGGTAGTATGTGGCTTATCCGTCTGACCTTGGCTTATGCACTGGCAACGCAGTACGGTCTTCGTGGTGTCTGGTTTGCTATGGCTGTTGAACTCTCTCTCCGTGGAATGATGTTTATCTTCTATCTTTTTAAGCGTCTTCGACGAACATAACTGTCATAGGGTGAGGGATAAAAATGGGTAGTAGTCTTTCTTATAATGTCTTTTTCCTTTTTATAAAAATGAAGGATTGCGATTCTTCTTCATGACTGTAATTTACTTCTGATGGTAAGAATAAAGGTTGCTTACCCTATACTTCATAGAAACTCTTGGTAAAAACCTACAGATTTTACCCCTAATTTGTAGTGGAATATGCGGATTGTTGTATGTTAGTTTCTCCTATATATATAATAAGGTGAAGTAATTCTGCACGATCAATATGTCAAAATAGCAATAAAATATGGCGTAGAACAAGTGTTTTTAATTCCATTTTTTAGTGAGAATGTTAAAACGCAAATTTACCTCTCTATGGATATTTTATTGCCCAAAACAGTTAAAAAGATGTTGAAAAACCACTTTTTTGCCTAAAAATTAGATTTTTTTCTATGAAATAATGTAGTCTATTCAAAAAAAGTGCTATCTTTGCAAACCGAATATAATTAAGTCGCTAAAATTAACAGAATTAATATTAAGCATTTATGAAAAAGTTTTTGATTGCACTTTCGATGCTCGCTATGGGTATCACAAGTACACAGGCTCAGGTAGCTTACGAGAAGGCTAAGGCATTTGACAACGTTTACCTCGGTGTAGAGGGTGGTGTTATGGCTCCTCTTAATCTTAGTCGCGTAACTCCTCTTAACGCAGCAGCTGGTCTTAAGCTCGGTAAGCAGTTTAGCCCAGTTTATGGTGCAAACCTCGAGGGTCTTGCAGTCTTCGGTGATAACCGTTGGCAGACAGGTTCTTTAGGTTTCTCTCACAGTCACACAATTGTTCGTGCCATCAACCTCGGTTTGAACGGTACTATCAACTTCACAAACCTTTTCTGCGAGTACAACCCAGATCGTCGTTTCGAGGTAGGTGCTGAGGCAGGTATCGGTTACTGGATCACTTACGGTGACAAGCACATCATTCAGACTAATAACACTGGTGATGATACAGAGTTGACAGCTAAGACTGGTCTTACTTTCGCTTACAACCTCGGTGAGAAGAGAGCTTGGCAGCTTTATGTAGAGCCAGCTGTTCTCTGGAACCTTACACACGGTCCTGGCGATGCTATTCAGTTCGGTAAGCACGCAGCTCAGCTCGGTCTCTTCGTAGGTCTTAACTACAAGTTCAAGACTTCTAATGGTACTCATAACTTCAAGGTTTGGAATGTTGGTGAGTTGAACGATGAGATTAACTCTCTCCGCGATCAGCTTAACGCTAAGCCAAAGGAGGTTATTAAGGAGGTTGTTAAGGAAGTTGTTAAGGAGGTTCCTGCACAGACAACTCAGACTCTCTGCATTGACAACTTGGTATTCGTAACATTCGCTCAGGGTAAGTACTTCCTCACAAACGAGGCTAAGAAGGCTCTTGATGATGTTAAGGCAGGTCGTCACGTACAGATCGTAGGTACAGCTTCTCCAGAGGGTTCAAAGGCACTCAACGATCGCCTCTCTCAGAACCGTGCAGACGTTGTTGCTAAGTATCTCCAGAGCCGTGGTGTCATCGTTGATGAAGCTAAGGGTCAGGGTGTACAGGGCGTAACTTCTAACCGTTTGGCTGTTGTTTACGTTAAGTAATTAAGCTACCAATTAGCTAACCTTAATAAGGTTGGTTGACTGAAATAATAAACAGGGATGAATCTTTAAGGTTTGTCCCTGTTTTTTATGTCTTATTTTGTTCGTTTCTTACCTAATTATACTTTATTTATCTGTGTAAGAAAAATATATCAAGCTGTGAAACAGAGCTTCATTTGTAAATTAGACCATAAATAATAGAATACCTCTCTGTTTTATTTTGCCCTTTAATCTATTTAGCGTACCTTTGCATTGATTTCATGTTATTTGATAATGTCAAAGGAAAATAGATTCGACCTTTTAAATAAAATACAATCGCCTGCAGACTTGCGTAAGCTTTCTTTGGATGATTTACCAAAGTTATGTCAGGAGTTGCGAAAGGATATCATAGAAGAGGTTGCCGTTAATCCAGGTCATCTTGGCTCCAGCTTAGGTGCAACTGAAATAACGGTGGCGTGCCACTATGTTTTTAATACTCCAGAAGATCGTATCGTATGGGATGTCGGTCATCAAGCATACGGCCATAAGATTTTGACGGGTCGTCGTGAGAACTTCTGTAATAACCGTAAGTTAAATGGTTTGATGCCATTCCCTTCTCCTTTTGAGAGCGAGTATGATACCTTTACTTGTGGACATGCCTCAAACTCTATCTCGGCAGCCTTGGGCATGGCTGTTGCTTCTAACATTACGAAGCAGCATCGTCATGTCGTTGCTATTATTGGCGATGGAGCCATGAGTGGTGGTTTGGCTTTCGAGGGTCTGAACAATGTTTCCAGCCAACCTAATGACTTACTTATCATTCTTAATGACAATGATATGTCTATTGATAGGGCAGTGGGTGGTATGGAACAGTACTTGTTGAAGCTTGACACTAATGAGACATACAATCGTTTACGCTTCAAGGCGTCACAATGGTTGCATGATAAAGGCTTATTGAATGATGAACGTCGAAAGGGTTTACTGCGTTTTAACAATGCTCTTAAGTCAGCCTTAGCACATCAGCAGAATATGTTCGAAGGTATGAATATTCGTTACTTCGGACCTTTTGATGGGAATAATGTTGAAGAGTTGGTTCGTATTCTTCGTCAGTTGAAGGATATGAAGGGACCAAAGTTACTTCATTTACACACCAAGAAGGGTAAGGGATATGAACCTGCTGAGAAGAGTGCTACGGTATGGCATGCTCCAGGTAAGTTTGATCCAGAGACGGGTAAGCGTATAGTGCAAGATTGCAGTAATGAACCTCCAAAGTTCCAAGATGTATTTGGAAAGACATTGTTAGAATTGGCAAAGAAGAATCCTCGTATTGTAGGTGTCACACCAGCTATGCCGACGGGTTGTTCTATGAATATAATGATGAAGGCTATGCCTGACCGTACCTTCGATGTGGGTATTGCGGAGGCACATGCAGTCACTTTCTCAGCTGGTATGGCAAAGGATGGTTTACAGCCTTTCTGTAATATCTATAGTGCCTTCTCACAGCGTGCATATGATAGTATTATCCACGATGCAGCTATACTTAACCTTCCTGTAGTCCTTTGTTTGGACCGTGCTGGATTGGTAGGTGAAGATGGTGCGACGCATCATGGTGCTTTTGATATGGCTTTCTTGCGTCCAATTCCTAATCTTACCATTGCCTCTCCGATGGACGAACGTGAACTTCGTAGATTGATGTACACGGCACAGTTGCCTGATAAGGGAACTTTTGTGATTCGTTATCCACGTGGTAATGGTGTTTTAACTGATTGGGAGTGCCCGCTGAAAGAGATAGAGGTAGGAACAGGACGTCGTCTTCATGATGGCTGGGATGTTGCTGTATTGAGTATCGGACCTATTGGTAATGATGTTGAAAAGGCTATAAAACTGATAGAGAGTGCTGAATCTCCAAAAACAGAAGGTCATTGTCCATCAATCGCACACTATGACATGCGTTTCTTGAAACCATTAGACGATAAACTTCTTGAAGAGGTTGCAAGTCGTTTCTCACGCATCATAACGATAGAAGATGGTGTACGTAATGGTGGATTGGGTTCTGCTGTTACAGAGTGGATGAGCGATCATGGCTATACACCACAGATAACTCGTATGGGTATGCCTGACCATTTTGTAGAGCAGGGAACGGTACAACAGCTACGTGAAATCTGTGGAATAGATCTTGAAAGTATCAAGAAAGAGCTAATTAAGGCTAACTGATAATTTATCACTTACGCCTCACCATCGTTCAAACGAAAAAGAAAAAGAAATGAAAATCATCATAGCAGGAGCATACGCCATAGGAACCTATTTGGCAAAGCTACTTTCTCGTAATATGCAAGATATTGTACTCATGGATGAGGATCCAGAGAATCTGGAGAAAATCAGTAGTGAGTATGACTTGCTAACTATGGAATGTTCACCCACAAATATAAAGGGGCTGAAAGAAGCAGGTGTCGAACATACCGACCTCTTTATCGCTGTTACTCCAAGTGAATCAGCTAATATCGCATCTTGTGTTATGGCACATCAGTTGGGTGCAAAGAAGACTGTCGCACGTGTAGACAATCCAGAGTATGTTGAAGAACAGAATAAGGAGTTGTTCCGTCAGATGGGTGTCAGTGATATTATCTATCCAGAAATCCTTGCAGCAAGGGATATTATTAATGGATTGAAGATGTCATGGGTACGTCAACGTTGGGATGTACATGATGGAGCATTGGTAATGTTGGGTATCAAATTGCGCGAAACTTGTGAGATACTCAACCGTCCTTTGAAAGATATTAGTGGTCCTGATGATCCTTATCATGTAGTCGCTATAAAGCGCAATGACGAGACGATTATTCCTGGAGGTAATGATACTTTGCAGTTATATGACTTGGTTTATTTCATGACCACAAAGCAGTATATTCCGTATGTTCGTAAGATTGTTGGTAAGGAACAGTATGTTGATGTACAGAATGTTATCTTTATGGGCGGTGGTAAGACTGCTGCACGTGCCGTAAAGATGCTGCCTGAATATATGAATGCGAAGATTATCGA
>ERZ772948.1892-NODE-1892-length-11347-cov-4.328994_pt1 | contig 11347 bp, 2 predicted proteins | sample MGYA00511945_ERZ772948 | MGnify/ENA primary metagenome ERZ772948 (study PRJEB29015, sample SAMEA2737927) | human oral metagenome | biome: human oral; feature: human-associated habitat; material: dental | place: China | collected 2141 ... | reverse complement strand
TCTAAAACTACACTACGGCCAACCAGCTCATCTGATGATGGTTCATGATAAAACATAAAAGCTATCAAAGCTGTTATTAAAGCAATTAAAACAATAAGTCCAATCAGTAGTTTTCTCATTATATACTCCCACTTACCTTTGTCGGCCAACCAAAAGGTTGAATAATTCCATATATTTGATCTGATAAAGCAATATTATTTATTATTTTAATAACCTGCCCCTAACGTAGCAATAGAACCACCCGCGCCAATAGCAAGTGATGTTTTATCCTATTCATCGGCCTTTTCAATCAAATCAGGGCGGCCTTCAAACTCGATTCTAGTTTCTAAAGATAATTAATCTCCTTTTTACCTATTTCTATGACACACTCTTATTTTTCTGTTTAATTTAGTAAAGCTAATCCATAGTCCTATTAATCTAAACTGGTATTCTTATTTTTTACTATATATCCCCCATCAATAGATGATAAATCAATCATTCTATCCTTTTTTTCATAATATCGTTTATTAACACTATCATATCCAATATTCCATTCAAAGGGGAATTCAGGTACAGGTTCATTACTATAATCAATACCATGCCAAATAGCATCATCTTTAAAATAACTTAATCCATTTAGAGTTAAATTATTCTCCAGACAAAATTTACCTGTCAATTCAATTTTATTATTTAATAATAATGATCGAATAATAAGACATTCATATTCCCATCCGCCAAAGTATAAATAATCAAAATATCTCAAAGCTATGTATGCATCCCACAAATTAACCTCAATCATATATTTAAATAGATTATCAATCAATGTATATTCATAACTTTTATAATATTCATTACCAATCAAGAAATTATATATTTTTACATTATCACTATTTGTAAAATTAGAGTTTACTCCTAAAATTCCTCTTGCTTTATCTTTTGTTCCAGTTATAGATTCTGCATCAGAAACAAAATTAGCATCTTTTAGGAAAAGTCCAGTAGAATCTTGTCCTAATTTTATTGTCTTTACCCCAGTTAATGCTGAATTTCCTTCTATATATGCTCCTGTATAACCATCAGCAACATCCACATCAACTTTAGTTCCTGCTCCATCTAATTGGGCTATACTATTTTTTAAATATAGCATAGTATTTTGTGTTGCTCCTAAATTTCCTAAATGAGAAACAAATTTAGAATTTTCTAAATTTGCAAGTACACCTTTATTTGAAAAATTTGCACTTCCTTTAGCAGTGATATCTGAATTTTTTCCATAGAAAGCTATACCATCTTTTCCAACTGTTATCTTAGAATTAGTAGTTAAATTTGTATTTTCAGCATACATAGCAACTGATGGTGAACCAGTTATCTTATCTCCTACTGTAATATCCCCAGTATTTGTTACAGTATTTCTAACAGTATCAGATTGTCCTTTGCTATAAAGTCCAACTGAACCATCACCTAATGCTATATTAGTAGCAGTTGTCATAGTTAAAGTTTTATTATTAGCCGCTACTTTTGTATCTTGTCCATTCACTGCATAGATACCAACATTTTTAGTAGCTCCACTTTCAGAAGTTATTTGTCCACCTTTATTATCTATTTTTTCAGCATTTATTAGATACATTCCTGTTGAAGTATCACCTAAACTTATATTAGAGTTTGAAGTTGTTTCTATTTCTAATTTATTTGGATCTGGACTAGCAGGAGCTCCATCATATTTTCTTGTATCTTTATCATAGAAACCATAAATTCCTATTGAATTTTTTCCAACCTTAATAGTTCCATCATTTTGACCTCTAGCAGAATTTATAAACATTGCTGTTGACTTTTCAGCAGCTGAAAAATCAATAGTTCCATGATTTACTGCTTCAAAATTTCCTTCTACCCAAGTCATAGTAGGGTTTTTAATTCCTTCTGCCATAAGTCCAATATTTTCTTTAGCTGCAATACTTCCATCATTCACAGAAGTAACTATTTTTCCAGTAGCAATAGAAGTTTCACCATCAATAACATGAGCTAAAACCATTTTAGGTTTTAAATTCTTATTTGCATTAATATAGACTCCTCCTTCTTCAGAACGAACTTCTTCTGCTGAGTTTCCATTGTTATTGAAAGTCCAGTTATCTATATTAACTGTTGAACCTTTTTTAGCATAGACTCCTACTCCTTGAATATTTGAGCCTATTAATTCTATTGTTGCATTTCCACCATCAAATGTTGTTCCTTCAGAAGCAATAGCCACAACTCCTTTTGTTCCCTTTAATTTAATAGTATTAGTACCTAAAGTAACTTTTCCTCCTGTTGCTCCAACCTTTTTAGTTATAAATATTCCTGTTCCAGCTGTTGTACCATCACCAATTTCCATATTTCCAGTATAATGAATATTGCTGTCTTTATCAGCAAATATTCCTACTCCACTTTTTCCAGCTGTGATAGGAGTTGTTATATTATAAGGAGTTCCAGCTGTTCCTTGTGCATCTGCATAAACACCTATTGCATATTTAGCTTTATCACTTGGATTAGATTTTGGTACTGTATTTCCAACTGTAATTCCCTTTGTATAAGATTGAATATCTGTTTCACCTTTTAATAACAATCCTATTATTCCATCTCCAGTTCCTTGAGCTGTATAATCTAATTTTGAAGTATTACTATCCAATGTAGCTTTATCTCCTACTGTTCCTTGTAAATATACTCCAACTCCATATCCTGTAATTTTTCCGATATCTGCTCCAGCTAAGGCACTATCTTTACCATTTACATAATAAGCAACTCTATTTTGATTTGCTGTTCCTAAATTAATTTTAGCCCCAGCTGTATCAGCAACTTTTCCTCCTTCTGAAATATATACAGCTGAAGAACCATTAGAATCAGTTGAATCTTTTAAAGTAATTGTTCCAACTTTTGAAATAGTAGCTTTAGGTGCATAAATTCCTGCTGATTCCTTAGAATTAATATTAATATCTCCTGTATTTTCCAAATCTACATCAGCTATTGTATTTGAAGGATCATTTTTTGCATACATACCTACTGATTTCTTTGTGTTTATATTAATATCTTTTGCATTTTTGACATTAGCATTTTTTCCTGCTTCTGCTTGTGCAAACATACCTATTAATGATTCATGCAATGTTGAGCCATCAGCTTTACCTAAATTAATAGTCCCAGCATTTTTAGCACTATCAGTAGTCCCATTATTTTTTGCAAATATTCCAACTGTTTCTTTGTCCTCTAAAGATATTACTCCTGTTGTTTTGTTTTCTCCTATACCAGTTTCAGAAACAAATATACCTACTCCCTTTTCTGCTAAAATATCAATATTTTTATTATTTTCAGCCTTTCCATGATTTTGAGCAAGCATTCCCAAAGATTTTATTCCTGTTGATGTAGCAACAATCCCTGCATTATTAATAGCAGTAGATATATTACCACTTGCATCTTTTCCATCTGCCAACATTCCTATTCCATCTTCTTCCTTTAAATTTATAGTACCAGAACTTGTGTTATTTTCAATATTAGAACCTTCTTTTGCTAATATCCCTACTGATGATTTACTATTTACATTAATATTTTTTTCATTAATTCCTGTTGTTCTTTTATTAGCTAATATTCCAATATTATCTTTATTTGTTGCACTAGAATTCAAATCAATAGTTCCAGTGTTCACAGCTTTCACATTAGAATTTGGAATTCCAGTTGTGTCATTTGTAATCATCATTCCAACAGTTTCTTTAGCATTAACAATAATACTATTTTCGTTTGTTAATGTTAAAGTAGATGAATTATTTGTTACTGATGACTTAACCTCCCCTAACATTCCTGCTGAACCTTCATTTGTCATTGTTATAACAGAATCTGTTCCTTCATTTTTTCCTATGATTGTTCCACCAGTAGCTTTATCTAATTTTACATACATCCCTGCTGATTTTTTCCCATTAGCAGTGATTGCTTTTTTATTAATAGCACTAGAATTTTCAACATACATTCCTGCTGATTCTTCATCTTGTGTTGTTATAGAATTACTATTTTCAAGATCTCCTTCATTTCCAAACATCCCTGCTGATTTTTTCTTTTCAGCTAAAATTATTCCTTTATTTTCTGCTAATTTATTATTTCCTTTTGAATAAATTCCAACAGAACTTTCTTCTTTTACTGTAATATTTCCAGTTGTATCATTTAATAGTGTAGAATTAGCTTCACCAAATATTCCTGTTGAATTTTTAGCATTTAAAGTAATTGTTTTCTTGTTAGTTACTACAGAAGCTTTTCCAGCCATTCCTACTGTTGAGAATTTATCTCCTGTTATAGTTCCTTCATTTGTTAATGTTGAACTATTTTCTCCAAACATTCCAGTAGAGAATTTTGTTGCTATTTTTATTTTTCCACTAGAAGTATTTGTTGCTGTTGAATCATTTAGTGCTATTCCAACTAAACCATCTAATGTACTAGTAGGAGATGCTGTTTTTAATTCTATAGTTCCAGCATTTGTTACTGTAGACTTAGCTTTTCCAAATATTCCTGTTGATTTATTTGATATTAAATTTATTGTTGCTCCACTACTATTTTCAGCTGTTGAATTATCAGTAGCTATGCCTACTGCTCCTACGCCATTTCCATTTATTACTCCTTTGTTAGTCAATGTTGATTTATCCGAACCAATGGCTAATCCAAATATTCCTGTTGAATCTACACCACTTAAAGTTATTGTTCCAGTGTTAGTAGCAGTTGAAGCCTTAGTAGCCATTCCTACTGCATTTTGTTTATTTCCACTTATTGTTCCAGCATTTGTCAATGTTGATTTAACTACTCCATACATCCCTGTTGAATAAGCTGTTCCTAGCGTAATTGTTCCACTAGTATCATTATTTCCTTTTGAATCATTTAATGAAATTCCTACTAAACCTTCTGATGCACTTCCAGGAGTTGCTGTTTTTGTTTCTATTCTTCCACTATTAGTTACTTTTGAATCATTGTTACCTATTATTCCAGCTGTCTTAATAGCACTTAGCTCTATTCCATTTGAACCTGTTCCACTATTTGTTATTTCAGATTTTTCACCCAATATTCCTGCTGATTTTTCTTTAGTAACATTAATAATTCCACTATTTGTCACTACTGAATTAGCTCTAGTTCCTGTACTATTTTTTGCATAAATTCCTGCTGATCCTATTTGATCAACATCAATAGTTCCTGTATTATTTGTAGTTAGTATACCACTTCCACTATCAACTAAACTATATATAGCTGCTGATTTTTCAGGAGTTGGAGTTAGTCCAGTTGGTGTTTCTAAAGAGATTTTTCCAGCATTAGAAATTACCTTATTATTATTTCCAGCTAATTTAGCGTAAATTCCAACTGATTTTCCATTTTTTACTTCTATTATTCCAGTTGTTGCAGAATTTGTTATATTTGCATTTTCAGAAGAAATTCCTGTTGATGTAGCTCCACTTAAAGTTATAGTTCCACTGTTTATTACATCTCCACCTTTAGATGATATTCCAGTATTAGAAGCAGTATTCATTATAATAGATCCACTATTTTCTACTGTTGAAGTATTATCAACTGAGATTCCAACTAAATTTGTTCCTGTTTTTCCTTCTATTCTTCCTGAATTTATTACTTTTGATCTAAGAGTTGCTAAAATTCCTGCTGATCCTGTTCCTAATATTTCAATTCCTTTTGTTCCTGTAGCACTATTTGTAACTTTAGATTCTTTACCTATAATTCCAACTGACTCTTCTTCAGTCATTTTTATTAAGCCAGTATTTATAACTTCTGATTGTGTATTAACTTGGCTGCTTATATTATCTGCATAAATCCCTGCTGACCCTTTTTGAGCTACTTCAATGGTTCCTGTATTTTCAGTGCTTAATTTTTTAGTTCCACTTTGTATTTTTGAATACATTGCTGCTGATTTTCCATTTCCATCAGCATTAATTTTTATTTTTCCTTCATTCTTTGAATTTTTATCAACAGTTGATGCTGATGTTAATTTTGCATACATTCCTGCAGAAGCTTCTTTATTTACAATAATTTCAGAATTGACTCCTAAATTTGTCATACCAGAATCTTCCCCATAGATTCCTGCTGATGAAACTCCATTTAATTCTATTTTCTTACTATTTGTTAAATTAGAACCAATAGTTGCTAACATACCAACTGCATTTTTATTATTCATTGTGATAGTTCCACTATTTTTTCCAGTTCCAAATGTTACATAGATTCCTATACCTTTATCTAGCCTAGTAGATATAAGAGTTCCTTTATTTTCAGCCACAGGGACAGAAGGAACCGTTCTTTTACCACCAGTTGCAATAAGTCCAACATTAGTATTTGTTGTTAATGTTTTTCCAGTTGCAATTTCAACATTTGAACCATCATTTGCTACTAAAACAGCTGTTGATTCTGCATCTCCATTTGTTACAGTATAATCTGTATCTAAAACTGCTTTTGCTTGTAATGTTGCATAGAATATACTTGCTCCTTCACCAAAACTAGTTATATTAATTTTATCTGTTGTACCATTATTCAAATATTTACTTAATAATGGTGAAGCTGTAACACTTTTATTTCCATTTAAAAGTCCAAAAGTTGAATTTTTACCTAGTTCTACATTTAAAGTTTTTCCAGTTTCAATTTTAAATGTATTATGAAAGTTAGCAGGATTAGCTGAGTAAAGACCTACTGCACCTTCACCTATTGTCAATTTTGAGCCTTGTCCAAATTGTACCTGAGCATTCCCATCTGAATATATACCTACTGTTGTTCCAGCATTTGCTCCTGTTCCACTATCAGCTAAAACTATTGGAGCTTTTATATTTAAAATTCCACTTGCATTTTTGGCAAAGATTCCTAAAGCATTAGTGCCCACATTAAGTTTTGCTGATGTTCCTTCATGATTAAAAGTATATTTTCCATCAGCATATACTCCTATATTTCCTTTTCCTGATGTTTCTATTTTACCCTTATTATTAAAAGTTAGTCCTGTTGTTGTATTTCCATTTAAAGCAACTGCATGAGCATAGTTTCCAGATGAAGTAATACTTCCATCTCCTTCATTTGTAAAAGTTCCTTTTTCTCCATAAAATCCTAAACTTGGACTTGCTTGTGTATTTCCTGAATTCCCAGTTACTTGGATTTTTCCAGCATTAGAACCTGTTCCACTTTTTAAAACATACCCTATTGCTTCTTTTCCAGTTACATTAATTTGAGTATTTCTTTCTAGATCAAGTTTTACTCCTTCTAAAACAGCTCCATAACTTTTAGTTCCATTAACAGTAATTTTAGCAGTAGTTTTATCGTCTGCATCTGCAAGTGAGTTAACAGTATTATCTTTTAATGTAATGCTACCATTACTTTTTGCAAAAACTCCTGAACTTCCTGTTCCACTTACTATGATATCTCCACTTACTTCAACTGTTTCTGTTCCAACTATATTTCCTGTGGTATTTGCTATTCCATGATCATCATTTTTTCCAGCTAAAACAGGTCTTGTTGCCACTTCTGTATAAACTCCAACTGAACCTGCCCCAGCTACATTTATAGTTCCTCCAGCATAAACAGCTTGAATATTATGAAGATGTCCTATTCCTATTGAAGAAGCTCCATTTACATTTATAGTTCCAACATTTTTCATATAACTCATATTTTCTTTTTGAGCTCTACTTGCAAACTGTCCTCCAGCTAATGTTGTAATTCCATAATTTGAATAAGTTTTAGGAGCTACTGGAGTTCCTGCATTATCTTTATTTTGTACAGTTAACATTCCAAAGCTACCAGAATTATTTATATCAATTTTTCCAGCTGTTTCATTAAAAGCTGTCATCATATTTAATCCTAATCTATTATTCGGTCCACTTGCACTTGGGTTTTCTGGACGTAATTGAATACCTGCACTTTCTTTTGCATCTAATTTAATATATCCTCTGTTTATCATTTCTGTTCTAGTATTATTACTAGATGAATCAAAGTTATTAAATCCAAATGCTACTTGATTTTTATTAGTCCCACTTCCATTATTTCCATATATATTTCCTTCATTAATAACTTTAATGTTTGCAACATTATTTTCATTATTGAAAATAGCTGCACCATTAACTGCTCCACCATGACTTAGTGAAGTATGAGTCCCCTGTACATCTATACCAACATTTTGAGAAGCATTCAAATTAATTATTCCTGTGAATCTAAAAGGCTTGATAGTTGAATCTCTGTAATCAATCCCCTCATCAATCATAAAAGCACGAGTTTTATCTTTTGATACAGTAACATTTGTTGTTACTCCATCAAGATTCTTAACTCTTCCCCAAGTAGATATATAATTTCCTGTATTAGGTATAGAGCCTAAATTTACACTATTTACATTTATATTTTTTCCGTTTAAATTATAAGTGCTATTATTATGAAAATTACGACTACTATCTGAACTTAATGTTGCCATAGGAAGTATAAAATCAACTGGTGTTACAGTCGGTGCTATTACACTTATAGTTCCAACACTTCCTGGTGTTGTTATATCCAAAGTTGATATTTTTGGTATTGTTACATTTATATTTATAGTTGGTGCACTTACAGTTTCTGGACTACTTGGATTTACTGTAATTGTTGGTACTTCTGGTGCTATTGGTGCACTGGGTGCTGTCGGTGCTGTCGGTGCTGTTATTCCAATAGAAATATTTGGTGCTGTTGGTGCACTGGGTGCACTGGGTGCATTAATAGTCAATGGATTAATAGTGACAGTTTCAACTTCTGGTAAATCAATAACTGGAGCTGGTAATGGTTCATTTACTTGTGGATTCACATCTGGTGCTTCCAAAGTTTGTACTGTTGGCTCTGTTATATTTAAAGAAATTGCTTGTTTAGTAACTTCTTTTGGAGAAATATTAGCAAGTATTTCAACTTCATTAGTGGGTTCTTTTAAATCTTTTAAGTCTACTAATCCCCAACTTCTATTTCCATTTGTTGATGAATTTATTGAATTATCTTTAGTTATTTTTACTCCATCATTTGAAATATTTCCTACATTTGTCCATGAGGTTTGAGAGTCATTTCCAGGAGTTAATGGATTTCCTCCAACTTTTGAACTTTCAAGACTATCCATAGCGTTTCTAACTTTCCAATTTCCTCTTGTATATACTCCATTAAAAAGATATTTTTGTGCTTTATCTCCTCTTCCTTTGTATTCACTTCCCCAATGATCATAAAAATAGTTCATTCCAAATTGCCATGAACTCCAAGAAGATTTTATTATTTGATCACCTTGTTCCATTAATTGTATCAATTCTAATCTTAAATCTTTAATTTTTTCTTCATTCTCATCTCTTAGAACATTTAATTTTGTTTGGACATTTCCGACAGAAGTTTTTAGTTCTTCCCTAGTTACTATTTGAGAACTTTCTAAATGAACTTCTTCTGAAAATGCACTTACCCCTAACATCAAAAAAAGAATTGCTAAACCTAGTGAATATTTTACTGACTTATACCTTTTAGCTATTGAACGCAGATCTTTTTCTACCCTATGTAGATTATTTTCCATCCTAAATTTCTCCCTTCTAAATATTTAATTTTTATAATTTATACTATTCCATCTTAATTTACTTTTAAAAACATGGTTCTTTGTATTATAAAATATTTTCCTAAATTTTTCAATAAAAATTTAATAAAAATACAGCTATAATTTATAGAAAAAGCAAAAAAAGGATTGACTAAAATCAATCCTTTTTTTATATATTATTTTTTACTTTAGATAGGTAATTTATGAATAATTATAGAAAAAATTACCATACATAAAGTTGCAAGAGGTTGTGTAGCTCCATAAGATATTGCTGGCTCATCACAATCCAATGCATCAATCGCTGCTCCTAAACCTGGTGCTGATGTCATTCCTCCTGTTATAGCTCCTGATAATAAAGTCCAATTTATATGGAAAACATAGTGTCCTAATAAGAAGCCAAATAAAACAGATAATATTGCTACAAGTGCTGATACAACTGCTATCATAATTCCATCACCAGTAACTGCTTCAACAACACGGAAACCATAATTTAATCCAGTACCCGCTAAGAAAATTGATAAGAAATATGTTCTCATTTTTCCAAGCACAACAGAATCCATACGGAAATTAATAGGTCCAATTTTTCCAATAGATCCTAAAATCAATGCAACTATTATTGCTCCTCCAATACTTCCTAATGAAAATGTTCCTAAAGGCCCCATTGCAATTTTAATACTTCCTAAAAAATATCCTAAAAATGCTGCTATTGAGAAACCTACAAAGTCCATTTTGACTTCTTTTATTGTATTTTTTCCAGCATCTTTATCATTGCTTAAATCAATTTTCTTTTGAGCAAAATATTTTTCTTTTTCTTTTTCTACATCAAATCTAAATATTTTTGGTATAAAGTTAATTCCTAAAATCAAGAATAGTACTCCAAATGGATATCCTATTGAGTGACCTACTCCAACTCCAGCTTTAGCTTCTGTTACATAAATTTCTGTATCTTCAGCTGATAGGGTAGTAGTATTTTCAAGTGTCATTTTTTCTGGAATTGCTTCATTTTTTAATTTAGCATCTCTTTCTTTTGCATTATTAATGATAGCTAAAATTTTTGTTTTAGTCTTTTCATTTAAATCTTGAAAGTTTGTAGCAGATTGTCTTGATTCTGCTTCTGATGATTCAGTTGCTGCTGCAAGTCCTGCTGAACTTGTTAAAGCTCCTGTATAAGTTCCAGTTATTTGATATGGGCTCATATTGTTAAGAACTTGTGAGAATCCATAAGAAAATACTGCTCCTACAAATGGAATAAATATTGCTATAATAACAAATTGTTTACCAAATTTAGTAATAGCATATTTCATGTCTTTTGCTGCTAAAAGTCCTGTTCCTACTATAAAGATAAGAAGTGATAAATTCATAATAGAATTATCTATAATATTTCCTTTTAATATATTTTGAGCCTTTGAAATATGCTTACTTCCTTCTGGTATAGTTACTGCATATTTTGTTAAAAAATATCCAACAAACAATCCTATAAATAAAGTTCCAGTAATACCAAAGTTGAATTTCCTGAACTTTATATCTCCAAAAAGATTTCCTAAAGTCATTGTAAAAAACAACAACACTAATGAGTTAAAAATAAAACCAACTACATCAAATTGCATAAAAATTCCTCCCTAATTAAAAAATAAAAATTTGTTTTATTATTCTTAAAATTATTAAACCGTTTGATTAAATCACTTTTATAAATTTTTTTATTAATAAGTTTTTTTTAGGTGAAAACTAAAAAATAAATCAAGTTTCTCATTTGTTTTTAAATAATATGTGGTATCATAAAATTAAGAGAATTAAAATCAAAATATGATAAGAGGTGAT
>ERZ772948.1891-NODE-1891-length-11348-cov-2.972195_pt1 | contig 11348 bp, 6 predicted proteins | sample MGYA00511945_ERZ772948 | MGnify/ENA primary metagenome ERZ772948 (study PRJEB29015, sample SAMEA2737927) | human oral metagenome | biome: human oral; feature: human-associated habitat; material: dental | place: China | collected 2141 ... | reverse complement strand
GGTCCACGCGCAGGTCGCGGTAGAAGCGCTGGACGCGGTGCTCGCCGGTGATGCCGATGCCCGCGAGGACTTGGAGCGCGTCGTCGACGACGTCGAAGGCGGCGTGGGAGCAGTAGTACTTGGCCATGGAGCAGTCGCCCCGACCGAGCCGGTCGTTGTCGGCCTTCCAGGCGATCTCGAAGAGCATGTTGCGCATGTTGGTCAGGCGGACCTTCATGTTCGCGAACTTCTCCTGGATGAGCTGATGCCGGGCGATCGCCTTGCCCCCCTGGACGCGCTGGTTGGCGTAGACGGCGGCGTCCTCGAAGGCGCAGTAGGCCTGTCCGTAGTTGGTCAGGGCCACCAGGAAGCGCTCCAGGTCGAAGTCCTTGACCCCGCGCATGAAGCCGTTGCCCTCGGTGCCGAAGAGATCGGATTCGTCGAGCTCGACGTCGTCGAAGTAGATCTCCGCGCAGGAGTCCATTCGCAGCCCGAGCTTGTGGAGGGGCTCCTTGGTGATCCCGGATTTGGACATGTCGACGAACCACTCGGAGTACACGCTCATGTCGTCGGCGTTCCTGGCCATGACGACCATGTAGGGGACCCTCATGCCCGACGTCTGGAAGGTCTTGTGCCCGTTGAGGTAGACCTTGCCGTCGCGGCGCGTGTAGGTCGTGCGCATGTCGTCCCACGAGGATCCGGCGCTGGGCTCGGTCATCGCGTAGTTGAGGACCTGCTCGCCGGTGCCCACGTAGGCGAGGACGGCCTTCTTCTGCTCTTCGGTGCCCTCGCGGAGCACGGTGTCGAAGCACGGCAGCTGGTAGAGGACGTAGGTCGGGCCTCCCATGCGGCCGAGCACTTCGTAGGCGGCGGCGAGCGTCGACCAGTCCAGTCCGAGCCCGTCGTGCTCTTCGGGCAGGAGGATCCGGTCGAATCCGATCTCGCAGACGGCCTTGACCCATTCGACGGGGTACTCCGACTTCTCGTCGCATTCGTGGAAGTACTTCTCCCACGGACGCGAGCGCATGACCTCGGCGAACCCCTCGACCATGAGGGCCTGGTCTTCGTTGAATGAAAAGTCCATTGAATTGGTTCCTCAATCCTTAATCGTTTGTTAGCGTGGTGGCGATCACTCGGCTAGGGCGTGCGATCGATGGAATTCCGCGGCGTGCGCGAGGGCCTCCCGCGCGGAGTCGAGCAGTCGGCTGTGGTGGAGGAAGCCGTGGATCACCCTCGTAGCGCACGTCGACGCCGGCCAGCTTGAGCATAGTGGTCAGGGTGCGCGAATCGTCCCTGAGCGGGTCGAATTCGGCCGCCGCGACGTAGCAGGCGGGCACGCCGAGCGAGAAGTCGCCCGCGAGGAGATCGAAGTAGGGGCTGGACTGGTCGGCTTCGTTCTCGAAGTAGAGCCCCCTGTACCAGGCGTAGTCCTCCTCGGTCAGCCCGTCCCACGGTCCGCCCAGCAGGCGCATGGACGTCGAGTCCCTCATGCCGTAGGAGCCGTAGAAGAGCAGCAGGCAGGCGATGCCGTCGGCGGCCCTCTCCTCGTCGCGCAAGTGCAGGAACGCGCCCAGGGCCAGGTTGGCTCCCCCGGAGTCGCCCGCTATCGACACTCCTGCGGGGTCGATCCCCCACTCGTCGCAGGATTCCCGCAGTGCCCGGATCGCGTCGACGCACTCCTCGAGCGCCTGCGGGAAGCGGGCCTCCGGGGAGAGCGTGTAGTCGACGGCCAGGACGGCGGCCCCCGTCTCGGCGGCCAGGGTGCGGGTGATCCGGTCGTGGGTGTCGAGGTTGCCGAGCACCCACCCGCCGCCGTGGATGTAGACGATCACCGGCAGCCTGGGGGCGTCGCTCGGGCGGTGCATCCGCACGGGCACCCGCCCGTGGCGCGTGGGCAGCGTCCCGTTTCGGGTGGAGGCGGGAGCCGGCCCCCCTTCGTTCCAGAAGGCCCGCTCGCGGTTGTACGCCTCGCGCATCTGCGCGAAGCTCTGGTCGGTCGAGTAGGCGTCGGCCGCGAGCTCGCGCTGTTTGGCCACGGCCGCTCCCATCTGCTCCGACCAGAGGGCCGGCACGTCGAGTTTGCGGCCCATCACTTCTCCGATTCCGAGAACGGAGAGGAGGAGACGGCGGCCGCCTCGCGCTCTTCGGCGTCGGCCTCGGCCGGGATCGGGGCCGAGTCCGGCCCGTCCTCGGCTGTGGAGGGCCGGCGGCGCACGTACCACAGCAGGAGCATGGCGAAGGCGGCCGCGAGGATCGCCGAGACCGCGAGGATGATGAAGATCATCTTGTAGGCGCTGGCTCCCAGCTTGTCGCCTCCCCGCTTGGCGTCGTCGATCATGGCGCCGAACCACGTGGAGGAGAAGGTGTCGGGGAGGAATCCGACGACTGAGAGGATCCCCGTCGCCGTTCCGAAGATGGTCAGGGGCACCTTGCCTTCCGTCAGCTGGGAGGAAACCACGCCGAATACGCCGTTGGCGATGAATCCGAGCAGGACGATGATCGCCGCGGCGACGTAGACCATGAAGGCCTTCGTCGGCAGGACGGTGAACACGAGGAGGCCGCCGGCGGCCACGACCGAGCCGTAGAGGATGACCCGGGACGGCGAGCCGACCGTCTTGGCCAGGAAGCCGAAAGCCGGCCCGGACAGGAGCGTGATGCCGTAGGTGCGGACGATGGAGATGAAGGTGACGACGCCGAGCGCCGCGCCCATGACGTCGCTGAGGTACGGAGTCGTGTAGGCGATGCCCGTGTAGTAGAAGTAGACGCAGAACATGCAGGCGGCCGACATCCACACGACGGGGTTCTTCAGGGCCTCGATGAGCTCGGCGGGGCTGAAGGAGCTCTTGTCCTTGTCGATCTCCCCCTCGAACTTCGGGATGAACAAGAAGGACAGGATGGCGAGGGCCAGGATGAAGGTTCCCAGGAAGATGAGGAGCGCGCGCACGCCTCCCTCGATCGAGTCGGCGAAGAGCTTGATGATCCACAGGTTGATGAATCCGACCACGAGCCCCGCGGCTCCGTAGATCCCGTAGGAGACGCCGATGTTGCGCGGGTAGGACTCCTCATCGGAGACGAGTCTGACCAGCTTGTAGCGGATGCCCCACCATATGAGGATGGTGGTTATCCCCATCCCGACGAAGACGAACATGAGGGTGTTGAAGGACGGCAGCAGCGCGTAGACGTAGGTGAGGACAGCGGTCAGTCCGAAGCCGACCCACGAAAGGGTGCGCACCCTGATCTTGTCGGCCACGATCCCCGATGGAAGGTAGCAGATCGTGGCCGTCAGGGCGTAGGCGCCCAGCAGCTTTCCCAGCCCGGCGTTGTCCGTTCCGATGGCCTTCATCAGCGGATCGTAGAAAACGTTCTTCAGGTAGGCGGGCGTGTAGATGATCGACGAGCCCATGGAGACGAGCACCAGGAGGAACCACCGTTGGAACCCCGTCAAGTCGCTCGTGCGGCGTTCGCCGCGGGTTATAGAAGGCATGGACGTCCCTTTCGTCATTGAAGGAATACGCGGCCGCGCCCATTGCGTCCGCGAGTGAAAAATTGGACGGGCAGTGTCCAAAAATGAGGTTCTGAGCGGCTGGGATCCGCCCCCGGAGGCGGTGAGCGGCCGGCCGGAGCACTTTTCGTCGTCGAGTGCGCCGAGCGGCCTGCGCTTCGCGCCAGACCATAGCTGAAAAGTAGCAGCGCGGCACGCCCTTCCTGCGACCAAAGGTCCCGAGGGCCGCCTTCCTACACCAGTGTGCGCTCGCCTGCGGACTCGGCGCACGAATTCTCAGTTCCCATAGCTCACCCGGCGGCTCTCAATTCCCACAGCTCACTCGGCGGCGTCGGCGCGGCCGTCGATCGGCGGGGACATGCATTCGACGCCGTCCTCGGGGTCTGCGATCTCGGCCTCCCCCACTTCGGGCGGCCGGAGCACGAGCCATGCGGCGAAGGCTGCGGCGAAGGCGATCATGCCGACGCCGGTCCACAGGTCGAGGTTGGCCCCGCCGGCCTTGGCGAGGTCTTCGTCCGTGACGAAGCACAGGCCGTAGCAGGAGAGCATGAGCCCGAAGACGAGGAACATGGCGGCGACCCAGGCGCGGAGGTCCATGAGCGCGACGCGGGAGAACCGCGGATACCGCCCGGCCCGGTTCCGTCCGGGGTCCGGGAGCGGCTTCGCCGCGTTCCGCCCGCCACCGTCCGGGGCGGTGCCGGCGCCGGCCTCCACCGCTTCGCGCGGGGCGGTCTCGGCGGGTTTGCGGGTGTCGTCGGGCATCGGATTCCTCCTCCGTCAGCCTACCGTGAGATTGAGAATGACGAGAACGGCCATGACGGCGATCCCGAGAGGCCACGGGTTCTCCCACCACGTCAGCGGGCGCCCTTCGGCGACCCGCTCCCGCTCGGCTTGGATCGCCGCACGGTGCAGATCGGGCGCGGGGTAGCTGCCTTTGACCGCCATCTTCGTACGGCCCCACACGAGCCCGTCGAGTTCTTCGACGGGCTTGGGCGCCGTCCTCAGGGTCACGAGGACGGATACGGCGAGGTCGAAGACGAAGGCCATACCGCTGCCGGTGAACGAGGCCGCCTGCTGGGAGTTGAACTCCCACAGCCCGTTCGAGTAGGCGATCTGGACGCCGGCCGCGCCCGCCGCGCCGGCGACCAGGCCCCACAGGCCGGCCGGGCCGCTCATGCGCTTCCAGAACATGCCGAGCACGAACGTGGCGAAGAGCGGCGCATTGAAGATCGACTGGAGGAGCTGGATGTAGTCCTGGATGTTCCGGAATTCGGCGGCGATGAAGGCCGCGCCGACGGCCACGAGCACTCCCCCGACGGTGAGCTTGCGCCCGATCCGCAGATAGTACGCGTCGCTGCGGCCCTTCTTGACGTAGGTCTGCCACAGGTCGTAGGTGACCACCGTGTTGAAGGAGGAGACGTTGGCGGCCATGCCCGCCATGAAGGCCGCGATGAGAGCTGCCAGGGCCAGCCCCACGAGGCCGGCGGGCATGACGCGCCCGATCAGGGCGGGCAGGGCCTCGTTGTACTCGAGCTCGCCCTCGGCGAGCTCCGGGACGAGGACGGCGGCCACGAGCCCCGGCATGATGATGATGGCCGGCAGGAGCATCTTGGGGATCGCGGCGATGATGGGCGTGCGCCGCGCCGCGGACATGTCCTTGGCCGACAGGGCGCGCTGGACCTCGGTGAAGTTGGTGGTCCAGTAGCCGAAGGAGTTGACGAAGCCCATGCCCAGCAGCAGGGCGATCCAGTTGCCGTAGGGATTGGTGGTGTTCCCCAGCCCGGTCCCGCCCCACACCGACAGGCCGTTCTCCCCCAGGACGGCGTTGGTCCGCAGGGCCTCCAGCAATCCGTCGATCCCGCCGACGCGGATGAGCCCGCCGACCGTGAGCGGGACGAGGAAGGCGACGATGATGAAGAACTGCAGCACCTCGTTGTACATGGTGGCGGTCAGGCCGCCCATCGTCGTGTAGAGGAGCACGACCCCGGCGGCCGCGATGATGGAGGCCCACAGGGGCCAGCCGATGAGCACGTTGATGAGGAGGGCGAGGGCGAACAGGTTGATCCCCGCCACGAGGATCGTCGCGACGGCGAAGACGACCGACTGGTACATGTGAGTTGACCGGTTGAACCTCAGGCGGAGGTATTCGGGCACCGATCGGACTTTCGAGCCGTAGTAGAAGGGCATCATGATCAGGCCGAGGAAGACCATCGCGGGCACGGCGCCGATCCAGTAGTAGTGGACCGTCGCCAGTCCGTACTGGGATCCGTTGGCCGCCATGCCGATCAGCTCGGTGGCGCCGATGTTGGCTGAGAGGAAGGCCAAGGCGCAGATCCAGGCGGGCAGGGAACGCCCGGAGAGGAAGTAGTCCTCGCTTGTGAGCACCTTCCGCTTCGTCACGACTCCGATCGCGATGACGAAAAACAGGTAGACGACGACGAACGAGTAGTCGAACACCGTCGCGTCGAGCCGTAGATCCATCGGTAGATTCCCTTTCGGTGCGTGCCGTCGTGGAACGCACGCGCTACAGGCTACCAGCGCCGAGCGGCGCCGAGCCACCAAAGCGCAGGCTCGCAGGCCGAAGGCTAGGAGACGCGGACAGGCCGGCCCTCGCGCAGGGACGTCCCGCAGGCGATGGCGATGCGCAGGGATGCGAGGGCGTCGTCGATCGTGGCCGGAACCGGGGCCCGCCCGGAGACGACGTCGAGGAAGGCGTCGAATTCCCGCTCGTAGCAGTCGGCGAAGCGGGCGATGAAGTCCGCCCACGGCTCTTCCCGGGGGTAGGCGACGCCCGGCTCGAGCGAGCGCACCGGCAGCCGTTCGTCCATTCCGACGACGTCGGTCCCCTTCGTGCCGTGCAGCTCCATCCGCACGTCGTATCCGGCGCCGTTGAAGCGGGACGAGTGCGCGGTGGCGAGCACGCCGCCGGTGAGCCTGAGGAGGAGGACGGCCTCCGCCGCGTCCGCGAAGTCCGCGAAATCGGGCAGTCCGAGATCGGTGCCGTAGACGACGACCTCTTCGACTTCCAGGCCGGTCACCCAGCGCAGGGCGTCGAAGTCGTGGATGAGGCAGTCCTTGAAGATCCCACCGCTGGCGGCGAGGAACTCGCGGGCGGCGGGCGCCTGGTCGAGCGTGCCCATGTGGACGCGGCGCAAGTCGCCGATCTCCCCTTCGGCCAGCCGCTCGCGCGCCGCGGAGTAGGCGGCGTCGAAACGACGCTGGAAGCCGACGTGGACGGGGATGTTCGCTTCCTTCGCGGCGGCGTTCGCGCGCCGGGTGGATTCGACGTCGAGGGCCACGGGCTTCTCGCAGAAGATCGGCACTCCCAGCCGAGCGGCTTCGCAGAGGAGGCCGGCGTGCGTGTCGGTCGGAGTGGCGAGGACGAGTCCGTCCAGATCCTCGGAGGCGAGCATGCCCTCAGGGGAGCGCACTTCGGCACCGTGCAGCTCCGCGACTCGCCGGGCGCGCCAGGAGGCCGGGGCGGCCACCACCAACTTGCCCGCCTTCTTCGCGAGGATGCCCGCGTGCATGGCCCCGATGCGTCCCGCCCCGAGGAGGCCTATCGTCTTCCCTGACATGGTGTGCTCCTTTCCCAGAGGAAGCATGCACCGGAATCGAGCCGTGCGGCAACCGGTAGGGGCCCTCTCCATTGCTCGCATTCGTCGCATCGGCGCGGCTTTTCCCGATTCACTGCACCGGCATGCGTTTTCCCAGAATTTCGACGAAAGACAAAAGGGCTACGCTCCCCAGCCAACCGTTCGCCGACGCCGCCCCGCTCCCGTTAACCTTTGAAAGACCATTCCAGCGATTCACAGAAGGGGGACTTCATGGCAAGCGAAGTGCGTTTCGACCGCGACGCGGTCGGCATCAAGGCCCAAGCGGCCTGGACGGACAACCAGATGTTCATCAACATCGCCGATGGAATCGGCGAACTCTCCTTGGCTGCGGTAAGCGGCGTCACAACGCTGCCGATCGACACGGTCGGCGGCGACGGGCGTACCGACAACGACGGCATCGCAAAGCTCACGGGAAGGGCCGGACTCCTCGTCGACACCATGAGATCGGTGACTCTCGAGTTTTCCGACGCATGCTCGACTCTGGGCTCGGGGGCGGAAACCGCCATCGGAAACATGGACGCCGCGGAATCGCAGGTCACACAGGATTTCGCGTTCATGATGTCCTCGAAGCCTCAGTAGAATCACTATTAATGCTTAAATGCAATTAAACGAAATGGATTGGAAAATATAATGGTTTATGATAAATTAGGCTCTGAAGCTCTACCACAACCTGCTAAAGATGCGACAATCGATCAACTCGCAACCGCTTTGCGTAATGCCGGAAGTTCAATGAGCGATACACAGGTTGTATCACAAACAGCAGTGGTTGAAGGATGGGTCGGCGAAAGCGCAAATCAATACGTCAGTGACGTAAACGAAATAAAAACAGCAGTCGAAACTGCGCAAACTTCAATTGAAAGCTCAGCGCAGGCATTAACTACTTATCAAACAGAATTCAATAATTTAAAAACAAAAATAACTAACTATCAAATAAAATGGGATGAAGACTTAAAATGGTACAAAGAAGAGGTAAAAAAACAGGAAAGTGATAGAAAAAACGCTCGAGAAGAAGCGGAATCGATGGGAGAAAAATTCGACTCCTCTTCTTGGGACAATGAAATCTCTAAGCTTAAAACAGAAATAGAAAGAAGACAAAAAGAAACAACAAAAGCATACAATAACGATGTAGAAGCAGTAGACAGTACCGCTTATACCGTTTCTAATTCGATCAACGACGCACTTGAAGTCTATATTCCAGGAATTTCTTCGGGAGCTTCCTGGCGATATCGATATGCGCCGGACCGAACGGATTTGGGGGTAAGGATCTTCGGAGATGGCACTGGACTACTCGCTGCACAGACGAAATGGGAAGATGCCATGGCGGACGCGCCTAAAGCAGCAAAATTACTTAATCAAACTGATCCTGACACAGGACTTCCCAGGGAGGCTGCTCTCAAAGAATTCAACGAAGAATACGGTGGCCGTTTAGCCAGTGATCCGTATTTCGCTTCGGCTTTTCTGAAGCAGGTCGGTGCGGAAAAACTCTATTCAATTGCTGGAAAGTCGACTGACCAAAGCATCCCCGCATCTCATATTTCCGCCTTGAAATCTTTCACGGAAAGCGTCGGAGCAGGAATCATCCTCGCCACTGGAGGAAACTCAACTCATGATGCCGGAACAATATCGAACTTCAATTCTGTGGATAAAGCTTTGAGTATCGACGGAGAAACTAGCGTTGAAAGTTGGCGATCCAAGTTCCAAGGTGATCTCATTTCAAATGGTCAAAAAAGATATGATCATGACGGAGAGGTCATCACAGAAAATCGTACGCAAATGTCATATCTTGGATATGAGTTATTGGGTCAGTACATTGGACATGGCGCAAAAGCACACCCCGAGCTTTCCCTAGGCGACGACTTCCTCAACGGAGTCGACGGGAAGAACGCGGTGGGCAAGGCCATGGTGAAATGGGACGCTGAACACCCGAGAAACTTTGATCTTATCAATGCAAGCGCTGGTCCCGGCCCTTCCGGAACAGCAAAAGTCACATACGGAAAGAATGGAATATTCAGAGATGGTCTTTCATGGGATTATCTACAAAACATGTACGAAGCCATGGATAATAATCCCGATGATACACCGGCACAGAAATTTATGAATTCCACTTTAAAATGGGATGATGATCATAATGGTGATACCCCTGATAAAGAAATGAATATGACCCGTTATCTTGTAGGTAATCGAAGCCAAGATGGTAAAGTGGGTGATGCTACAATTTACTGGGCTGACGATAAGGGAGAGGCTCTTGGAAGGCTCATTAACGAAATATCTGGTGATACATCAAACAAAAATTCCGTCAATATAGCCTATAATTTTCTTGAAGGATATAATGACGGTCTATATAGGGACTACGACCATGATAATTGGAGATTTGGCAATCAAGATGAGGTTGACGGGCAGGATATATTCGGAAATAAGAACTCAGCCTTGCGTTCCCACATCGATGATATACTCTCTGAATATTCAGGAGATCTTGCGCATGAACTAGATGACTACAGCGGAGTGAAAGGCGGGCCTTCATCGAGCTGGGATCCGCGTGATGGAAGATACCATATGGTTCTCAATAAAGATCTTTACGAGCGACTTGATGCTGATGATAGCAAGTTTTTCAAAGATCTTGGTGCAGACAAAGAAGCTTTAACGAATTTCGGCTCTGAAGCGATCAATCAAATGTCTAATGAATACTATAACTCTTTAGTGGCAACGGGAGATACTGGTCATTTATCTGAACTTCGTAACGATATAGTCAGCGATTATGAAGGACTGCTCCAAAATATGGACGCGGGCGAAAGCAATGCAGATAAGGCTGCAGGAATTAACAAGGATAAACAGGTGTCAACTGTGACTGGCATTCTCAAATTCGCCAATAACCATATTGTAGGCAATATTCCGGGTGCCGGTCCCTACATAAAAGACGGAGTAGGATATGCACTTGACTTAAATCCTTCCAAAGAGGAAGCCCATGCTCTTGCCGAACACCTTTCTGACGGATCGAAACGCGATGCTAGAATTCAAGAATCATTGAATGACATCAGACAACATATACCTCAAGGCAAGGTGGATAACCCTATAGAAGTTCATCGGGCACCAACAAGTCCGAATGATAGCAACTATCTTCCTTTGATGAGGGAGTATAATGCTAAACTGCCCGAAAATGAACAATTCTTGGATAAAGACGGGAACATTCCTCTTGGTTCGAATGGACTCCCTGATTTTGACGACCCTGCAAAAGAACAAGCTTTTAGACGCTATACTTTAGACTTGTGGTCTGGTCAGGGTCTATCGAAAGACACAGATAACCATTAATCGGCCGACGGACTATTTCCAGTGATTTCGCGGGCGAACCCGATGGACAACGCCCGACGCACGGCCGAGCTCATACGGGAATGCGACCTGGAAGGCGTCGCCCTGGCCGCATTCCCCGAGCTCGGCCTGACCGGCTACTCCATCGACGACCTCCTGCTCCAAGACACCCTCCTGGACGCCGCCCTCCAGGCCATCGAGCACGTTCGCCAGGCCACCGTGGAACTCCAGCCCATCGTCGTCGTCGGAGCGCCGCTGGCGCATGCGAACCGCCTCTACAACTGCGCCGTGGTCATCCACGCCGGGCGGATCCTGGGAGTCGTCCCCAAGTCCTATCTGCCCGACTATCGCGAATTCTACGAAAAACGCCACTTCGCCCCCGGGGACGGGCTCGCCGGCGCGGCCATCCGCCTGCCCGGGGTCGCACTGCGCCCCGAGGCGCCCAGCACGCGTCGAGCCTCCCACCGGGTCGACGCCTTCGCCAACTACGGGGTCGCCCCCGACACCGTGCCCTTCGGCCCGGATCTCCTCTTCGACGCCAAAGACGTGCCCGGATTCACCTTCCACGTCGAAGTGTGCGAGGACATGTGGGTGCCGATCCCCCCGTCGGCGCGCGCAGCGCTCGCCGGGGCGACCGTGCTCGTCAACCTCTCCAGCTCGCCCATCACGGTCGGGCGCGCGGCCGATCGGGCGCTCATGGTCCAGTCGGCCTCGGCCCGCTGCAACGCGGCCTACGTCTACACCGCCTCGGGAGAGGGCGAATCCTCCACCGACCTGTCCTGGGACGGCCAGTCGATGGTCTACGAACTGGGGGTCAAACTCGCCGAATCCGAGCGCTTCGCCAGCGGGCGGCACGCCACCATCGCCGACGTGGACGTCGACGCCCTGCGCCAGGAGCGCCTGCGCCAAGGGTCCTTCGACGACAACCGCACCGCCTTCGGCGTCAC
>ERZ772948.1883-NODE-1883-length-11371-cov-8.917550_pt1 | contig 11371 bp, 7 predicted proteins | sample MGYA00511945_ERZ772948 | MGnify/ENA primary metagenome ERZ772948 (study PRJEB29015, sample SAMEA2737927) | human oral metagenome | biome: human oral; feature: human-associated habitat; material: dental | place: China | collected 2141 ... | reverse complement strand
CCCGACCTACACCTACAAAAGGCTACACACGAAGAATTAGATGCCATCCGTGACCGTGTGATTGCATTGGGAATCCCTTGCACAGCATCGTATTAATATTTCTATATTCTTAATATTACCATCAAAGAAAAACTCATATTTATAGAAAAACTACCCAATACGAAAATATAAATCAATCATAATGAACGCACGTTTGATGCGTCTATTTTATTTTGACGTATGTATAACTCCTCTGCCTATTTTACTTATAAAGCTAATTACTTTAAGCTCAGTTGAGAGTTGCTTGCATTACCAGAAGCCTGTAGAGTCTCTTGGTATGTCATAACTTTCCCTACTTCTACGATCTCACCATCCGTGTTACAGACAACACGCTGATACTTTGTATCAACCAACGTATCACCATCAAAGACCTGCTCTACATTTCTATAATAAGAGAAAGTATTGTTACTCTCTATTGTGACTTTTCTCAATGGATTCACATCAAAAGTCGCATTCCATACTTGAAGCGTACTCGTCTGACCTTCTTTATCTACTGAGTTCGTGGTTTCAACCAGTGTGTAAGGACTCTTAGCCAGCTCAATTTCCATCATCTTAGCCTTGCTCGTTCCTAAAGGGATAACCTTTAGATAATCGCTAATAGTCCCCTCTTCATTGGTAAGTTGACTGATAAGCATCTTATCATCAGACATAATGATGTCTTCTTTGAATGATGCATCGGCCAACACGCCTTCTTCATCATACCACGCATAGCCTTCTGTGATACACACATTGCCAGACTTAGAAACTGGTGACTTATCTATAAAGACACAATTATCTTCTGACAACACTGTCGTCTTTCCACTTTTGACATCATATAACCCAAGTGTATAAAGCGAACTCCCTTCTGAAGCCTTCTTTTGCAACTGTTTTTTAAAGATAATCCATTGCTGTCCTTCAGAGCTATTTATAATCTCTCCACCCTGCTTCACTATTTGACTGCAGGATTTACTCAGCTGCTCTTTACTCTGCGCAGAACAAACCATTGGGACACTCAAGATTAAGCCTAAAGCAACCAGGACGTATCTGGTTATCAACTTCTTTACGTTCATACAATTAAATCAAGCAAGTTATTATATTAAGTTTTTACTTCGTGTAATAGATTGTTAATATCTTGGGGACAAATATATGATGATTTTTGTATATTACAAACTTTTCTGAATACTTTTTCATAGCATATCTCATTTTATTTCAATTAAATAAAAATATTGCATTTCGATGCATCATTTATTCCATTTAGTAAACAGATAGGTTTCTCCTTCTACTGCATAGATATGATATAGAATAAGGGTTACACACTTACATGATACGACTATCCCCAATAAGATACTTATACAAGGGGCTAAACTACGAGATAAAACGCAAAAAAGCTTATCAAAATATTACTTACTATCATCTTATCTTTCCGCTTTTTAAAAGCAACTTATTACCATATCAAGCCACATTTGTAAACTATTTTTATGCGGCTCAATACTAATACATGCCCTTTTGGCTTCTAAAAGACGCCTAATTGACTTGCAAAAGGTGCCCTTTTAAGGTCTAACTAACGCCCTTTTAAAGTCCTATTAAGCACCTTTTACTTTACAACTTTATAACTAATTGATTCTCTGTTGATTGTAAACTTGCTACTTACACATATTTTTGCCCATGTTTTTTGATATTTTACTCGAATTTATGTCATGATTTTTCAAAACCTTATCTACGAAATTTAAGCACAAATCAGGCACCAGTTTAACCCAAATTAGTAAATGAATTAAATAAAAAAGAGAGCCAACCTCACGGCTGTCTCTCCCCATCATAAAATTTATAGGTATGAAAATTATAATTTACTGATGATTCCTTCTTCTGTACCTCGTACGAATTCGAGGATATTACGGATTGCAGGTGAGTCTGGAACCTGCTGTTCTATCTGGATACAAGCATCGAAGACTGATGTCTGACCATGAAACAACAGACGATAAGCATTCGCAATATGCTTAATTACCTTATCATCAAGTCCTGCTGTCTTACCGATTGTGATGTTTACACCATTAAAGCCAATAGGTGCTCCCCCAGCTATAACATAAGGAGGAACATCCTTAGAAAAGGTCGTACCAGCTTGTACCACAGCATATTCACCAACACGAGTATTGGCTTTCTCAACAACATTAGATGAGATAAGAGCACCAGTACCAATGTTACAATCACCAGCCACCTTTGCACCATAACCAAAGACACATCGATCACCAACAACAGTGTCATGACTGATATGTGCACCTTCCATCAAGAAGTTGTTTGAACCAAGAACTGTCTTACAACCACGATGTGTAGCACGATTGATGACAACATTCTCTCGAATAATATTATTATCACCTATAATCAGTTCGCTCTTCTCGCCCACAAACTCAAAGTCCTGTGGCAAGGCAGCAAGTACTGAACCTTGGTGAATCTTGTTGCCGTTACCCATACGAGTACCATTTAAGATACTCACAAAGGGGAAGATAATACAGTTATCACCAATGACAACATCATCCTCTATGTATACGAATGGGAATATCTTACAGCCGTCTCCAATCTTTGCCTTTGGAGATATATCAGCTTTTGGACTAATTTCGCTACTCATAATCTTAAATATTTAATTTTCCAGTATCTACCAACAACCATTTGATGTATCACATCAGTAATCGTGGTAATCATAATTATGAATTATGAATTGTGAATTATAAATTACTTTGCGCCTCCACCTAAGGCTTTGTACAGATTAACAATCGACTGAAGCTTTGTAAACTGCTCCTGAACCTGTGAAATTTCAGCATTAAGCAGACTCTGCTGTGCGGTGATAACCTCAAGATAAGTGCTTGAACTCTGTGTATAGAGCATCTGCGTGTGCTCAACATTCTTCTTCAAAACATCAATCTGCTGCTTGCGCAACTGCTCTTTCTCAGTAGCAGCATTATAGGCAACAAGTGCGTTGCTCACCTCAGAGCCAGCCTTGAGAATACTGTTCTGCCATGTGTTGTACGCCTGCTTATACTTATCCTCTGCAACACGTAACCCTGCTACCAACTGACCACGCATGAAGATAGGCTGTGTAAGACTACTAACAACACTTAACAGGAGCTTTCCAGGATTCACCATACCACCACTATTAGTCCAAGCTCCAGTAGGAGAAATGGTCAATGAAGGATAGAAACGGCTACGAGCAGTTTGAACATTATAGAAGCACTGTGCCAAAGCCATTTCGTTTGCATGAACATCCGCACGATTGCTCAACAACTGTACACCAATTCCACCTGCGAAGTTAGCTGGCAGACTCTGATTCTCAAGACTACCACGTGCTACGGTCTGAGCAGGCTCACCAAGGAGTAAGCTAAGCGTATTCTCTGTCTCACGAATCTGACGACGGATATCTGCAGCCTGTGTCTGAACACTGTAGAAAGCAGCCTCAGCACTCTGTACACTCGTTGAACGAGCACGGCCAAACTCCATCTGAAGTTTCATCACATCCCAAGTATTCTTGGTCAGACCTAACATGTCATCGACAATCTGCTTCTGACGATCGAGCATTAAGAGGGTATAATAAAGATTAGCGACACTACTTATAAGCGTTGTCTGCGCATAAACCTTATAGTCTTGTGCTTGAATCATCGTCATCTGAGCAGCCTTCTTTGAAGAACGCAACTTACCAAAGAGGTCTACCTCCCAACTTGCTGAAATAGGAAGTGAGTAAGACTGTGTAGATGATGTATGTGTACCGAAATGAGAAATAGTTCCTGTCGGTGCAAAGACTACTGATGGTAAAAAAGACAACTTAGCCGCCTTAACCTGCTGCTCAGCAATATCAACATTCAATGCAGCATTGAGTAAGTCTGGATTATTATTAAGTGCCTTCTCAATAAGAGTCTGCAGATGTGGGTCAGTAAAGACACTGCGCCATGGCAGATTACCAAAGTCATTAGCACCCTCAAGCACAGCCTTGTCATCAACAGGGTCGCGCACAATGCCGTTCGTCTTCACATCTGGACGCTCGTAATTGCCATAGAGACTCTTACAGCCTGTCAATGACAGGGCTGCGAGAGCTATGATGATTATATTTAATTTCTTCATTGTTATTCCTTTATTAGTGTCTACTCTTCAATCTTATAATCCGTTGCAGGTCCCTTTGAGAACTGCTCGAGTTCCTTGATTACATTACGGCTTGCTTCATCCTCAAATACGAGAGGCTTAACACGCTCCTGTAAGTACTGGAAGAAGGCGAACAGAGCTGGTACAACGAATACCTGACAGAGCGTACCGATAAGCATACCACCGACAGCAGCTGCACCCAACGTCTGGTTACCATTACGACCTACACCACTTGCAAACATCAATGGTAACAAACCAATAATCATTGCAAGAGAGGTCATAAGGATAGGACGCAGACGAGCACCAGCACCTAAGATTGCTGCATACTTAATCGCCATACCCGTACGACGACGCTCAAGAGCAAACTCTACAATAAGAATAGCATTCTTTGCCAACAGACCAATCAACATAATCAGTGAAATCTGCATATAGATATCATTGTTATGTCCGAAGATCAACGTAAAGATAAATGCACCAGCCAAACCGATAGGAATAGAAAGAATTACAGCCAAAGGAAGGATGTAGCTCTCATACTGAGCACTCAAAATCAAGTAAACGAATACGATACAAAGAACGAAAATCATTGCGGTAGAGTTAGATGCCTCCTTCTCTGAACGAGTCAAACCAGAGAACTCATAACCATAACCCTGTGGCAATACTTGTTTTGCAACCTCCTCTGCAGCCTGAATAGCCTGACCAGAAGAATAACCATCAGCTGGTGTAGCACTGATTGCGATAGAGGTAAAGAGGTTGAAACGAGTGATATTTGATGGACCATAGACACGCTTCAATGTACAGAACTCGCTTACAGGTGCCATTCCACCAGCTGTTCTTACGTAGATATTTGTCAGTCCACTCTCACTCATACGACTCTCAACCGTACCTTGAATCATAACACGGAAGAGTTTACCATAAGAGTTGAAGTTCGAAGCATACATACCACCGTAATATCCCTGCAATACTGAGAGAATTGCAGCTGGTGATGTACCTGCCTGTTTTGCCTTTGCCACATCAACATCTACCATATACTGTGGATAGTTAGGGTTATATGTAGTAAGTGCTCGGCTAAACTCTGGGCGCTTGTTCAATGCAGCCAAATAGTCCTGTGCTACCTTATAGAACTTATTAAGGTCGCCACCCGTCTTATCCTGCAACACGAAAGACACACCATTTGTGAGTCCATAACCAGGAATCATTGGTGCTCCAAAAGCTATAATCTGTGCACCCTTGATACTTGCTGTCTGCTTGTAAATCATACCCAAAATCATGTTAGACGATGTCGGATCGATAAACAGACCAGCTATACCTGCGCCATCGAAGACAGACTTAATGCGGTCTATCATTCCATACTTACGCTCGGCAAATGGTTTTAACTTGATAATAAAGGTTGATTGGTTAGAGCCCTGTCCTGCCATGAAGTTGTAACCAACAATTTGCTCACGACGCTCAATATATGGGTTGCTTGCCAACATTTTGTCAATCTGGTCAGTCACCTTCTGGGTTTCAACCTGTGATGTACCCGGTGGCAAACTAATCATTGCAAACAACGTACCTGTATCCTCGTTTGGAACAAGACCAGTCTGCGTGAATTTCATTGTAACGGCAAGTGCAACAATACCTAATATAACCGCAAGACTGGAAATCCAACGATGATTGATAATCTTCTCAACAATCTTCTGATACTTTGTGTTTATCTTGTCATACTGCGTATTGAAAGCCATGTGGAAACGGTCAACACGTGACAACTTCTTATGCTCGTCCTTACTATGTGGCTTCAAGAAGATAGCACAAAGCGCTGGAGAAAGTGTCAAGGCGTTCAAAGCAGAGATAATGATAGACACAGCCATCGTTACACCGAACTCACGATAGAATGTGCCAGAGGTTCCACCAATAAAGGATACAGGAACAAACACGGCTGACATCACCAAAGTAATAGAGATAATAGCACCAGAGATTTCGTTCATCGCATCAATAGCTGCTGTCATAGCGCTCTTATAACCTAAGTCGAGTTTTGCATGTACAGCCTCAACGACCACGATGGCATCATCGACCACAATTGCAATTGCCAACAGCAACGCCGAGAGTGTCAGCAGGTTGATGGAGAAACCAAATACCCAAAGGAAGAAGAAGGTACCTATCAATGCCACTGGTACTGCAATCATTGGAATTAACGTTGAACGAATGTCCTGCAAGAAGATATACACAACGAAAAATACCAATAAAAGAGTTATAAACAATGTAAAGACTACCTCTTCGATTGAAGCAAAGAGGAACTCTGTTACATCCTGCTCAATAGTAACCTTCATACCCGGCGGCATCTGCTTCTGAGCATCAGCCAAGGCTGTCTTCACGTCATCTGCAATCTGTGTAGCATTTGAACCAGCAACCTGATTAACCATACCAATAACAGCAGGACGGCTGTTGTTCTTCATCATAACTGAATACTGTAGACCACCTAACTCAACCTTTGCTACATCGCGCAAGTGAACTGTTTGACCATTGGTATTGCTTGAAATAATGATATTGCCATACTCCTCTGGAGTCTTTAGACGTCCCTTATAACGCATGGTATACTCAAACTTCTGATTGCTCTGCTCACCAAATGAACCTGGTGCAGCTTCAATATTCTGCTCTGCCAAAGCCATAGATACATCTGATGGAACCAGCTTATGCTGCTTCATCTTATCTGGATATAGCCATATACGCATAGAGTAAGTCTTCATACCCGGTGTCTGTACGTCACCGACACCATTGATACGCTTCAACATTGGCACGATATTGATATTGTTATAGTTCGTCAAGAACTCGTCATCATATCGTCCGTCATCTGTTGTCAATGAATACATAACAACGTTTGAACTCTGACGCTTTGATACCGTCACACCCACACGTGTCACCTCAGCAGGCAACAACGCCTGTGCCTGTGACACACGGTTCTGCACGTTGACAGCTGCCATATTTGGATCTGCACCCTGCTTGAAGTAAACTGTAATCATTGCCATACCAGCATTGGTTGCTGTTGACTCCATATAGGTCATGTTCTCAACACCATTGATACTCTCCTCCAACGGTGTGATAACTGAATTCAATACAGTCTGAGCATCTGCTCCCTGATAAAATGTCGAAATCGAAATCGTAGGAGGGGCAATATTCGGATATTGCTCAATAGGCAGTGATATCAATCCAATGATACCCAAGAGTACAAAGAAGATTGATATAACCGTTGACAATACCGGTCGTTTGATAAAATTCGTAAATGTCATAATACCTAATTGTTTATTTAGGGTTTGTAAAGATCGAATGAGCTAAGCAATTCATCATCACCCATCATTCAACACCTATCACCCATCACTTACTTATCTTCTCCCTTCATAGCTTTAAGGAAGCCTGATGCTGAGCCTTGGTTCTCGCCCAGTTTCTCTGCTTTCTCAATGGCTTTATCATATTCTGCTGGAGTAAGTGCCGTAATCTTCGCGCCATCCTCAAGACTTGAGAGACCCTTGCTAACAATACGGTCACCCATTTTAAGACCACTTGTAACGATATAATTGATACCATCATTCTGTGGTTCAACGGTTATCTCGGTATAATGTACCTTACTATTACCATCAACCTTATATACAAAGATCTTATCCTGAACCTGTACAGTAGCTTCCTGTGGAACTAACAAAGCACGGTTGTTAGTCTTTGCAATAACAATCTGACCGCTACCACCGCTCTTCAACAAATGTTCTGGGTTAGGGAAACGGGCAATAACACTCACCGTACCAGTTGTTGCATCAATGATACCGCTGGTCTTAACTACTACACCTTCGTGGTTATAAGTTGTACCATCAGCCAACAACAAGCTAACTCCTGGGAAAGACTTGATGGCATTGTTCAAACCATTATTAGTACGACTGAGCTTCAACACGTCAGCTTCAGTCATTGAGAAATAAACTTCAATAGAAGATGTATTGCTGATAGTCGTAACAGGCTGTGCAGAAGATGCACTTACCAAAGCACCCTCCTTATAAGGAAGACTACCTACATAACCCGATGCAGGACTCTTCACATAACAGAAACCGAGGTTATCCTTAGCCGTGGCAAGCATTGCCTGCGCCTGACGAACAGCAGCATGAGCCTGTACTACAGCTGCTTTAGCGGAAGCTACACCACTCTGTGCTTGGCTAACAGCAGCCTGGGCAGTCTCATACGCATTCTTTGCAGCCTCCAACTCATACTCACCTATTACCTTATTAGCATATAAATTCTTACTGTTACTATAAGTCAATCGTGATGTTGCAGCCTGAGCATTTGCAGAATTAAGACTTGCATTAGCCTGTACGACACGAGCCTGAGCTCCAGCAACACCACTCTGTGCTGATGCAACCTGCGCCTCTGCCTGTCGCACCGCAGCCTGATAAGTAGAGTTATCTACCACGAAGAGCACCTGTCCTGCACGAACATACTCACCTTCATGCACATAAAGTTTTGTGATAAAGCCACTAACTTTTGGACGTACCTCAACATCCTGCACACCCTTAATGGTAGCTGGAAATGTTGTTTTCAACTGTGCGTTAGCTGCACCAATCGTTACTACAGGATACTCATCGCTTGTTGGAAGACCTTGTTGTCCTCTACCACAACTGGTAAGTAACAATGCCATTGCTGCTATAGCAGACAATAAGATACTTTTTTTCTTCATACCTATTTAATATATATATTCTTTGTTTATCTTAATTCAACAGGACAATCTATAGTTTAACCTGCATACAGTAAGTTAATTTACTATGAAAGCAAAGTACGCTGAAAACTATAACATCGCTGTATAGTTTTCAGCGTACAAATGTACATATTATTATTTAAATAAACTCCGTACATAGCTTCTTTTTTAACAATAATTACCTATATCAACCCAAGTTCTTTTGCCTTTTCTCGTAATAAAGCTAAAAGCGGTTCACGTTCATTAGGAACTTTATTATCGAGCACAGCATCCTTTAGTGTTTTTTTCAAAACTCCAACCTCCCTACTCGGCTTCAAATTAAACATCTCCATAATCTCGTTTCCATCAACACAAGGCTGCAAAAGACGCTTATAATCACGATCTTTCAAGTCCTTTAGCTTCTCTCGAACAATACGAAAATTATCCAAGAAGCGTTGTTTTCGAACTGCATTCTTACTTGTTATATCTGCCTCACAGAGGGTCATCAAATCTTCTATATCATCACCAGCATCATTCATCAATCGACGTACAGCAGAGTCGGTCACCTCTTCATCTGCAATAGCAATCGGACGCATATGTAAGTCAACTTGTTTCTGCACATACTTCATCTTGCTATCCATCGGAAGTTTAAGACGACGGAAGATAGTTGGAACCATCTTTGCACCAACAAAGTTGTGATTATGAAAGGTCCATCCTACTGTTGCATCCCAACGTTTACACTTAGCCTTACCGACATCATGCAACAATGCCGACCAACGCAACCAAAGATTATCCGTATGCTTACAAATATTATCTAACACCTCTAAGGTGTGATAGAAGTTATTCTTATGTGCACGTCCATTTCTTGTGTCTACAACATCAAGTGCAACAAGCTCTGGAAGGATGAGTTGTAAGAGTCCACAACGATACAACTCTATAAAGCCCTTACTTGGAGTTGCCGTCATCATTATCTTATTCAACTCTTCCTCAATACGCTCTCCACTAATAATCTTGATTCGTTCTGCATTACGCTCCAAGGCCTCGAAGGTCTCGTCTTCTATGAAGAAGTTAAGCTGTGTAGCAAAACGAACACAACGCATCATGCGCAATGGATCATCTGAGAAGGTTACATCTGGATCAAGTGGCGTACGGATAATACCATCCCAAAGGTCATCAATGCCTCCAAATGGGTCTACCAATTCTCCGAAACGCGCTTTATTCAAACACACCGCCATCGCATTAATCGTAAAGTCACGACGGTTCTGATCATCTTCTAACGTACCGTCTTCAACTATTGGTTTCCTGCTGTCGTGGCTATAACTTTCCTTTCGCGCACCAACAAATTCAACCTCAATATTCTTATACTTTACCTGTGCAGTTCCAAAATTACGGAAAACAGACAAATGAGCCTTCTTTCCTAAGATGGCTTTCAATTCACTTGCAACCTGAATACCACTCCCAACAACAACGACATCAATGTCATTTGACGGACGTTCCAAAAACAAATCACGAACGTAACCACCTACGACATAGCATTCTAATCCAAGTTTATCAGCTGCTGTTGAAATATGATGAAATATATCTTTGTCTATAAGCTGTGCCAATTCGGCATCTGAAAGATCTCGCATAAAATAATGTTATCTTTTATAATAAGAGTCATGCAAAGATACATATTTTCTTTAACTCTCACAAGACAAAAACTAAGTGAATTTTCATTTTAATCACAACACTTTGTACTATCATGCAAACAAAGCTGTAAAGACGATTTCATATAAATCAATAAACAAAGTAAAAAGAATAAGATAACTCTAAAAAATATCATAGTATAGAGCACGCTTCTTTAAAAGAAAAGTGAATTCCTACGTCTTCTACAAACAGTTTATTCCCATACCGACCGACATTTGTAAACTATTTTCACACGACTCAAAATCAACACATGCTCTTTTAGCTTTGAAAAGACGCCTAATTAGCCTGTAAAAGATGCTATTTAAGACCCTTACTAACGCCCTTTTGAAGCTTAATTAAGCACCTTTTCTTGCACAACCTCATAACATACTGATTTACTGTTAATTGCAAACCTGCTTTTTACACCTATGTTCTCATTTAATTTTAGGCGTTTCACTCAAATTTATGTAATAATTTTTCAAATCATTACCTGCGGAATTTTTCAAGCTGTCAAAATGAAAAGATTATCTGTGTTGGAGAATAATAATAAATTAGCCAGTTCCAAACTTATCAATATATTGTTTAATTAATAACCTCAATTCTTCCGTTGAGGCTATACGAAAATATCCACGCATTTATCAGAAGTAACTGTAATTTCTTCCTAAAACCAGCCTAACCATTGGTATATTAATTTAATAGTCAGACCGCTCAAGAGCCTTATTCTCTAACAAAAAAAACATATATATTCTCAACACAGAAGTTGAAATTGAACATTCCAAACATTGTTACAATCTATTACAATGATTTACGAACCACATCTAAAGACTGGAATAGTTGTTAATTCATTCGTTTATTACAGCGAAATTACGTATTTTTGCAGTC
>ERZ772948.1878-NODE-1878-length-11396-cov-9.220086_pt1 | contig 11396 bp, 13 predicted proteins | sample MGYA00511945_ERZ772948 | MGnify/ENA primary metagenome ERZ772948 (study PRJEB29015, sample SAMEA2737927) | human oral metagenome | biome: human oral; feature: human-associated habitat; material: dental | place: China | collected 2141 ... | reverse complement strand
CTAATAGTACTCCCAGCAATTGGACTACCTATAGCGATGCTGCTCGGCTTCAGAGGTGTAGAGTTCGTGTCGCTGATAGTTATGATGGCGGCGCCTTGCTCAGTGTCATCATATACAATGGCAGAGTCTATGGGAAGCGATGGAGAGCTTGCAGGCAATGCAGTAATATTCACGACAGGGATTTCCATAATAACTATATTTGGCTGGCTATTTCTGTTCAAGAATATGGGAATGTTCTAAAATCAGGATACATAGGCAACAAGCAACATGCGGGCCTATGTATTAATTTTACACATTATTGAATAAAAAAACGAAAATATGAAATAAAATTCAAAAAAGACGTTGACAAAAGGAAAAAGAGAGAGTATATTCATACACAAGAACTACTAAAAATACACATATAAACAGCTTTATGCACATCCAAAAAAACTGATGCAATTCTCGGTAGTCAGAAAGGGCGACGATAGTATCAGCACAAACACGGATAAGTGAAAACCATAAATATGTGGATGTCAAATTAAAAGTAGCGGAATTTAGAGAAAATATTTAGAGCGAACATTATTTTAAAGAAAGAGGCAGTAAAATGAAAAAAACTATCGGAAAGATTTTGGCACTCATGATGTGCCTAATTATGGCAGGAGCACTTTCTGCGTGTGGCAGTAAGGATAAGGTGTACAAGGTATCTACAGAACCGACCTACCCTCCATTTGATACGACAAATAAGGATGGAGACATTGTGGGATTTGATATGGACCTTATGAAGGCTATTGCGAAGGATCAAGGTTTCAAGGTCGAATTCGAATCACTTGAATTTGATGCACTCATCCCTGCGCTCAAGTCTGATAGCACGGATATCGTAATCGCTGGCATGAATGTGACGCCTGAGCGTGCTAAGAAGGTGGCTTTCTCAGACCCTTACTATAAGACAGGAATCGTTTTACTTGTAAAGAAAGACAATACAAGCATAACAGGTTGGGATAACTTCACATCGGGAAGCGGGCTCAAGGTAGCAGCGCAGACTGGTACTTCTCAGGCTGATATAGCAGAGCAGCTCAAGAAGGAAGGTAAAGTATCCAAAACAGTTATCCTAAACCAGAACACAACAGCTCTTCAGCAGCTTGGAAATGGTGATGTTGATGCAGTTCTTGTTGATAAGCCTGTTGCTGTAGATATTGTTGCTTCGCAGGGAGATAAGTACAAAATAGTAGGCGATATAAAGCCTGACAGCGTTGCTGATGTTGCGATTGCAGTTAAGAGCGACAACAAGGAGCTTCTTAAGAAAATTAACAAGGGACTAAAGCATCTTAAGGAAAACGGCACCTACGACAAACTCGCTAAGAAGTGGAAGATAGAGCAGTAAAAAATATATAAACTAGAGAAGCAATAATACACCAGAAGCGAATACAGTTATGAGGAAATAGGGAAACAAAAGAGGGGTTCATAAATGAATCCCTCTTAGTTTGTGTTGATATATAAGTTCTCTAGCCGTATATGAACCATATGAATGCATAGCCGACTGTAGCTGCCGTCAGCGTAAACGGCACTCCGATTTTCATAAATTCCTTAAAGGTTACAATCTCTCCGTTCTTTCTTAAAATGCCTACTGCCGTTATATTCGCAGATGCCCCGACCGGAGTGAGGTTTCCGCCTAGCGTTGCTCCGCAGAGTAGACCAAGATAGAGCAGCGTAGGATCTACGCCCAGCGTTGCAGTTACGCCCTGAAGCACAGGAAGCATAGTTGCAACATATGGGATGTTGTCGACGAAAGCCGAAATCAGAATCGATCCCCAGACGATAATCGTGTAGAGGAGGAACATGTTGCTTCCACCGGTTCGCACGATAAGGTCAGACAAATCTTTGATAACGCCTACTTCAGTGAGTCCCGCGATTACTATAAATAGTCCGAACAATAGGAGCAAAGTCTCGATGTCGGCATCCTTTAAGGCGGCAATCGTACGGTCTCCATCGCGCCTTCTCGCATAGTCAAAAATTATTGAAACGACCGCAAAGGTTATACATATAGCACCGTTAGTTATATCTGGTTTATTCGGGAAGAATGACACGAATATAAGAGTCGCTACTAGCCCTACCAGCATATATGTAGGCACTAGGTTTTTAACTTCTGTATATTCTTCAGCTGCAACAGGCTGTCTATACTTTCTAAATAGAATCATCATAACAGGTACTGTTGCGAGAGCACCGAGTTCTACGGCAAAGAAGATTCCTGGCTTGCCGTGGAATACGAAGAAGGATGAGAAATCCATCTTTGCATACGAAGCGAGCATCATCGAAGTGGTATCACCAACGAGTGTAGCTGCACCTTGGAGATTCGAGGAGACGGCAATCGACAGCGTCATCGGAACGGGGGATACATCGAGCTTGCGACAGATAGCTAGCCCGACAGGAGCTACCATGAGTACAGTCGCGACATTATCTACAAATGCAGAGATAAATCCAGAGAATAGCGACATGAAGATTATGACCATCAACATGTTTTTGGATCTATCTAGGAGTATGTCGGCAAGCTTGTTGGGCATCTTGGAGTCGATAAAGTAGTGCACAAGAATCATCGTGCCAGAAATCATCAGCAAGATATTCCAGTTCACAGACTGAATCGCTGTACTAGCGGACATAACACCAGCTATTAAGAAAACCGCTGCTGAAATAAGAGCGGCATGTACACGGAACTTCTGGAAGAAGATCATCACAACGTACATGAGTATAAACATCGTAATTACTAAAATTTTCATAGGTTGAATTCTACCACAAAAGAATATGAAATTGGTGACTGTGAATGAAAATTTATAAAGAATATGAAATGGGTGACTGTGAATGAAAATCTAAAATGAGTCTAAGAATAGTGCATTTGACTCAGATAATAGTGCAAATCTAGAGGTAATATAATTCGACAATTTATGGTAAAATAATTAAATAAAATAGAAAAAAAGAACAGGAAACCTCATAATGACAAAATCAATAAAAGTAAATAAGGACACCACATCTTCCATAGCAAGCGGCATTACTGGCGCATCTAGTGACATAAGACTTAGTCCATTGGCTTCTCAGGATGGTAGATCGACGATAACAGCAAATAAAAGCAGCAAAACAGCCTACGACAAGATAAGAAACGCTACTTCAAAGTTTGACGAGACAATAACTGTGGATGCACATAATATACGCAGCCTCGGTGTGAAGTTTGATGAATTTGACAGAGGCGTTAGCAATATGTTACATGTTCAATCCCAAAAGCTAGGAAGATAAGATGAAGAACCTTACAGAAGAGCAGATACGAGGCAAACTCAGAGAGTTTGAGGGAAAGCATGATGAACTTGAGTATCTGAAGCGCAAAGTAGGTAGTGAAATCGATGATGAACACTATTTTGCAAGTGGTAATGCGCAGCTAAATGAACAAGTCAGATATGAACTTTGCAGAAACGATGATAATGAACTAATCGGTATAATCGACAATACCTGCGATTCACTTGGTATAGTGAGTATGCAGAATTCTAGTGATTATGATGAAGTAAGAAATGAAGTGCAACGTCATCACGTAAGATTGTTCGATGAAGAAGATAGGCTATATCAGCGGCTTATAATTGCGAAAGAAGCAGAAAAGCAGGATAATAGATGATTCGAAAACCTCTATAAGACAGGTGCTAAAATTTTTAAATTCAGCATTCTTAGAAGATATGGAAAGCAGAAATCTACGAAAGGAAGTAATAGTGTGAGTGCAAGTTTTTACTTAGACCCAGCAGAAATCAAAGCCCAGTGCAGAGAGGCCATAGATAACCTGCACGAGGTATCGTCAAAGACCATAAATGTAGAGCATAAACTAGATGAATTTATCAACAATAGTGAGCTTGAGAGCAAAGCCTTCGATGCCCTAAAGCAGCAGATTGCAGACTACAAGACAGTGCTACAAAGTATTAGGTCGCTAATTAAATACAATATAGGCGAATACAAAACCCTCATGAGCAGTGTCGGTGATAAAGTCCTAGATGGTGATAAAATCCTCAAAGGACAAGAGTATGCAAGAGGTAGAATTCGTGCATATGAGGATAGGGCAAAACGTTGCCGAGAAAATGCGGTTACATACGCCGCAATCGCAGTCTATGCAGAAAATCAAAGCACAAGAGCGTCGCTATACGATCACCTAGCAGATAACCATCGAAGGATGCTTGAAATCTGGGAAGAACAAGAGCAGGCATACTATGATATAGAGAATGCCACAAAGAACCTATTCAGTACCGGAGATAGCACAGCAGAACAGATAAACGCAGCCCTGTCGGATCTCGGCAAATCGTTTAGAGCGGGCGCATTTCATCCAAACCTAGAAGCTTCATGGCGAGCAAAGCTAAAGGAAGAGGTAAAGGAACTGGATGTTATAGTGCTCTATGGTATAAAGAGACCAATATCCATAAATGATGAAACATGGGAGAAATACCAGGGCGAGGTAACGACAAATGTACTTCTGCTAGAAAAACAGGGCTGGGCAGTCGATGGAATAAAGGCTTACGCCAAATATATTAACAAGAATATAGCAGGAAAGATTCCATCCGGTAATGTGCTTGTAGAGATAGATAAGTGCAATAAACAAACTCAACTAGTTGGTAGTGAAGTCTTTAAAAAGATGTGGTATGCATGGAAGGCGGAAGGATTATCTGCATCAGAAAGCAAGAAGAAGCTTAAGATGCTTATGAAAGTAACTGGCATGGACGGTATCGATGAGAATTCATCAGCTGACGATTTAAGACGTATTGCAAACAAAATTGATCCTAATCTTGAGCCCGACGATAAATTCTGGCGTATCCTAGCAGGTACCGTAGAAACAGCATATTACTCACCACCTAAAACAAATTTTTATGGAGTTGCATTTGAAGTCGATAAGGCTGTTAAAGGCATATATTCACAAAATGAGATGACAGGAACGCTTGGAAAACGGGTACATTTATTCAGATATGTAATATCCTATCAACAGGCTGAATACATAAGAAATAAATATACTAATGGGACAGATGAAGAGAAACTAATAAGGTATCTGAAAGAAAAGGGACATGATGATTGGACAGTGGATGAATCTGTGAGACTTCATCTTAAGTCATATAACAATGGAGAGATATTCCCAAATGGACATAGCTACGCAAATGGTGGAGTGAATATCAAAGTCGTTACTAATGGTAAGTTCCATTCAGAGTTTATAATTAATGGTGATGGCAAATTCCTTACGCTTTTAGACAAAGATGCTACACAGGATGCTAAAGTAAACTGCTCTAGCTTCAATTATGCAAGGCGAAATGATTATATACATCAAGTCCTAGATGTGAACCCTGCTGGTGAGAAATACAATTATGAGCCTCAATTTAGAGAAGAAGCCAGATACATTCATGATAAATATGGCAACAGAATAATTGATCCAAACACAGGAAAAGAAAAAATATTTGCTGCACCTAAATTATCTAATATGAATCAATATGAAAATAATGTTAATAAATTTCAGAAAAAATTTAAGGGAAGAGTTCTATCATGAGTAGTAAATGTAAAAAAATGGGTCTTTGCTCTATCGCAATTATTATAGTACTGATAATGCTTGTTATTATAAGAAATGCATGTGTTAAACCAGATTATATTAAGGAAATAAGAAATAATCATGTGTATTTATGTGGTTTCTATGGTAGATATCCACAAAACCATCAACAAAGATTCTATATAGAATTTAAAAAAAATAAAACATTTATATTAATGGATGATTGTAGTAGAGGAACTATTGATGATTATGATCAGGATGGTGACGGGAGTCATCCGTATATAAAGATTATTTATGGCAAATATGTAATTGATAGAAATAACAGATATATCCTATCTAAGGCTAAATCTGCATATGTTGAATTTAAGGATGTGGGTGCGGTTAACTCGAATGTAATTAATTATTACTATACTAGAACATTCAGTCAATACGAAGTCATGACAGAAAGAGTATTTACAAATAATAAAGGGAACTATATATTGTCGAGAACATCTATGGACACTAAAACCATAGATAAAAAATGGTACTATTACATATATAACAAATCCGACATCAAGAAACTACCTAGTTCAGTAGAGGAATTCCGCAAAAAATTCAAGATGGACAAGAAAGCTGAGCAGGAACGCCTAGCGAAACAGGAGCGTTTAGCAGAGTAAAGTCAGTAGACGATTTTCAGAAAGCTCGTATTCGAGCTTTCTGTTTTCCTTTGGTCGTAACCAAAGTATATGACAACATGTGGTATGCATGGAAAGCAACTTCATCTGTTCAGATACGTAATATCCTATCAGCAGGCTAAATACATAGTGGATAACTACAAAGGCGAACAGACGAAGAAAACTGATAAACTATATAGTCAAAGAGAAAATCTGGAACTGGACAGCAGAGGAGTCTACGAGGTTGCATCTTAAGTCATATAATAATGGTGAGCAATATCCAGATGGACACAGTTATGCAAACGGCGGAATAAATCTCAAAGTTGTTACCAATGACAGATTTCGTTCAGAGTTTATAATTAATGGTGACGGTAAATTTCTCACTCTTTTGGACGAGCGTGCTACTCAGGATGCTAAGGTAAACTGTTCTAGCTTTAATTATGCACGTAGCAATGACAAGGTGCATAGGGTGCTTGATGTGGAGCCAGCAAACCCAACCTATGAACCTCAGTTTAGAGAGAACTCTAAACAAGTTCTTGATAAGAATATGAATCAGATAAAAGATCGTAATGGGAATAGTGTGATATTTGAGGCTCCTAAAAAAATGGAACATAACGATGAAATTATATGGAGAAAGAGAGTAGATGATTTTGAATTGAGGTGTGGATATGGCAAGACTAGTAGAACATAAAAAGATAATTGTTGTTTTCGTAATATTGATTTCTGTAATTTCTACGATCATTGTTATTATGTTGCCAAAAAGAACTACAGAAATAAAGACCGATACCGTGTACATGAGTGGATACTATACTGAATACCCTGATAAAGATGATCCAAGATATTATATTGAATTTAAAAAAGATGGTACATATGTGCTAATGCATGATGACAGTAGGAGGAAACAAGAAGACTATTTTGAAGATGGGTACTGGAGCTATCCAGAGATTGAATACTTATCTGGTAGTTATGAGATAAAAAATGGGAATTATGTACTCACAATGATCGATTCAGCAGGTGTTGAGTTCAAAAATGCAAAGGCTGTAAAAAATAAGAAAATTAATAGATATAGTCATAAAAATTACAAAGATGGGGAAAAAATAAAATTAATGGTTATATTAACAAAAAAAGGAAACTATTTGATGGGTTACCTTGATACCACAGGTAAATCATATGATGAAGAAGATACTTATTACTGGCTGTACAACAAATCAGACATCAAGAAACTACCTAGCTCCGTAGAGGAATTCCGTAATCAGTTCAAGATGGACAAGAAAGCGGAGCAGGAGCGCCTAGCGGAAGAGGCGCGTCTAACGGGGCAAAGTCAGTAGACAATTTTCAGAAAGCTCGAATTCGAGCTTTCTGTTTTCACATTAAGAAATTACAATATGTAAAATGCCACAAAGAACCTATTCAGCACTGGAGACAGCACAGCCGAACAGATAAACGCAGCCCTATCAGACCTCGGCAAATCATTTAGAGCGGGCGCATTTCATCCAAACCTAGAAGCTTCATGGAGGGCAAAGCTAAAGGAAGAGGTAAAGGAGCTGGATGTTATTAACATGTTCGGTATTAAGAGACCTAAGTCAATAGATGATAAAACATGGGAAAAGTACCAAGAGGATGTTACAGCTAAGGTGCTTCTGCTAGAAAAACAAGGCTGGCCTATAGAAAGTATTAAAGAATTTGGCAAGTATTTCAAAGAGATGTTTGGAAGAAAAGGTCAATCTTCTAATATGTCTGAAGCCATCGCATCCTGTTATAGAGATACTCAAATAGTCGGTACTAAAGTCTTTGATAACATGTGGTATGCCTGGAAGGCAGAGGGCATATCTGCTTCCGAGAGCAAGAAGAAACTATCTGTACTGATGAAAATTACAGGGATGGACAAACTGGATGAAAAATCATCCGCAGACCAACTAAGAGCAGCAGCAGATAAGATAAACAAAAAGATGAAACCCGATGATAAGTTCTGGGGCAGCCTGGCAGGCACTGTAGAAAAAGCATATTATCCAAGTGGCATGAAAGGTGACTTAGGAAAGCAGCTACATCTGTTCAGGTATGTAATATCCTATCAGCAGGCTAAATACATAGTAGACAACTACGAAGGTCGTACAGATGAAGAAAAACTAATCAACTATATAGTCAAAGAGAAAATCTGGAACTGGACAGCGGAGGAGTCTACAAGACTTCATCTTAAGTATTATTATGATCAACAAACGGATAGATATATTTATCCAGATGGACACAGCACATCAAATGGAGGAATCAATCTCAAAGTTGTTACTAATGCTAGATTTCGTTCAGAATTTATAATCAACGGGGATGGTAAATTTCTCACTCTTTTAGACAAAGATGTTACTCAGGATGCTAAGGTAAACTGCTCAAGTTTCAATTATGCACGTAGCAATGACAAGGTACATACTGTGCTAGATGTGGAACCTTCGAACCCAAATTACAAACCACAGTTTAGAGAGAACTCTAAATGTGTGCTTGATAAGAATGGGATTCAGTTAAAAGATGGTAATGGAGAAAATTTGGTATTTAAAGCGCCGAGCCTTGATGACATGCTAGATTATAAAAAAGATATAAAAAAGAGACAAATAGATTTTAGAAGAGAGGTATTTGCATGGGTAAAGTAAGGAGCTCAAGAGTTAAAATCTTTATAATTATAATCATCGTAATTTCATCAACTTATATTATAAAGAAACTGATTGTGGATCCACAGCCAGTTAGAGATATTAAGAAAAACACGGTGTATATTGGAGGAAGGCGAGGAGTTTTTCCTAAAAGTGATTATTCAAGATATTATATTGAGTTTAAGGACGATAATACATATGTATTGATGCATGATGACAGTAGGAGGAAAGATGAAGACTATTTTGAGGATGGGGATAGAAGCTGCCCAGAGATTGAGATGTTTTTCGGTAGTTATGAAATAAAGAATGGGAATTATGTTTTAACTCTAACGGAACGCACAGGTGTTGAGTTTAAAGATGTAAAGGCAGTGAAAAATAAAAAAATAAATTTCTTTTATCGGAATAAGTATAAAGATGGGGGTAATATGGAAGCGATGGTATTTTTAACTAGAAAAGGGAATTATTTGTTCGGTTACCCTGATGACACGGGGAAATCATATGATGAACGAGCTCGTTATTACTGGCTATACAACAAATCCGACATAAAGAAACTCCCAAGTAACCCGGAAGAATTCCGCAAGCAGTTCAAGATGGATAAGAAGGCGGAACAGGAGCGACTAGCGAAACAGGAGCGTTTAGCAGAGTAAAGTCAGTAGACGATTTTCAGAAAGCTCGTATTCGAGCTTTCTGTTTTCCTTTGGTCGTAACCAAAGTATATGACAACATGTGGTATGCATGGAAAGCAACTTCATCTGTTCAGATACGTAATATCCTATCAGCAGGCTAAATACATAGTGGATAACTACAAAGGCGAACAGACGAAGAAAACTGATAAACTATATAGTCAAAGAGAAAATCTGGAACTGGACAGCAGAGGAGTCTACGAGGTTGCATCTTAAGTCATATAATAATGGTGAGCAATATCCAGATGGACACAGTTATGCAAACGGCGGAATAAATCTCAAAGTTGTTACCAATGACAGATTTCGTTCAGAGTTTATAATTAATGGTGACGGTAAATTTCTCACTCTTTTGGACGAGCGTGCTACTCAGGATGCTAAGGTAAACTGTTCTAGCTTTAATTATGCACGTAGCAATGACAAGGTGCATAGGGTGCTTGATGTGGAGCCAGCAAACCCAACCTATGAACCTCAGTTTAGAGAGAACTCTAAACAAGTTCTTGATAAGAATATGAATCAGATAAAAGATCGTAATGGGAATAGTGTGATATTTGAGGCTCCTAAAAAAATGGAACATAACGATGAAATTATATGGAGAAAGAGAGTAGATGATTTTGAATTGAGGTGTGGATATGGCAAGACTAGTAGAACATAAAAAGATAATTGTTGTTTTCGTAATATTGATTTCTGTAATTTCTACGATCATTGTTATTATGTTGCCAAAAAGAACTACAGAAATAAAGAACAATATTGTGTACATGAGTGGTTACTATACTGAATACCCTGATAAAGATGATCCAAGATATTATATCGAATTCAAAAATGATGGGACATATGTACTAATGTATGACGACAGCAGAAGGAATGAAGAGAATTACGATGAAGATGGAGATGGAAGTAGACCTATTATAGATATGTATTTCGGGAAATATAAAATAAAGAATGGAAACTTCCTGATTAAACCAAGTGAACAAGCGGGGGTAGGATTTAAAGATACTGTTGCTGTAAAAAATAATAGAATTAATAGTTATGAATACATAAATTATGAAAATGATAAGAGAACAGCTTGGAGGATAATACAAAAGTCAAAATGGGGGAAATATCAATTGGGAAGTCTAAATGCTGATAAGGACTCACTAGATAAACAGAGACCATATTACACCCTATACAACAAATCCGACATAGAAAAGCTTCCAAGCAGCCCAGAGGAATTCCGCAAACAGTTCAAGATGGACAAGAAAGCTGAACAGGAGCGCCTAGCGGAGCAGAGTAGATAGTATATTTGTATGATAGATTTTCAGAAAGCTCGTACTCGAGCTTTCTGTTATTCTTTAGTCGGCGAAAATTCATTCAGCCCCCAGCATATTCTCAATCCTTCTGCCCAGTGACAGGAGCACCTCCACATCAGATATGCTGCCTGTTGCAAAAGGGTTCCAGTTAGGGGACAGTAAACTCCCACCTTCCCTGGCTCTGGCACGAAGTTTTATATCTTCGTAGTCAGTGAAGATATCTAATGAGGCAGCTTTTGCGAAAAATTTAGATTCTACGTCCTTTAATTTACATGAAACTACAGTGCCCGAGAGGATCTCCTTATCGTCACACAGAATGGTAACTTCACTTCCGTCAAGTATGACGATATAGTCTTTGACAAATCTCGATTGCATTTTTTTAGCTAAATAAAAGCTGTAATTAACGCAGGCAAAAATAATCAAGATGAAAAGAACTTGATGAGTCTTAACTACATCACTGAGATTGAGGTAGAACAGAAGCAGTTGTATCACTAGGATGGGCAGCATTATTAGAGCAGGGAAAAGAAGCCCTACATAAACATCTGACTTAGCCGTCACCGCAGAAAAAGTATATCTCTCCATGTTAGTACCTCGTAATTTACAAATAACTACCC
>ERZ772948.1876-NODE-1876-length-11408-cov-20.535629_pt1 | contig 11408 bp, 10 predicted proteins | sample MGYA00511945_ERZ772948 | MGnify/ENA primary metagenome ERZ772948 (study PRJEB29015, sample SAMEA2737927) | human oral metagenome | biome: human oral; feature: human-associated habitat; material: dental | place: China | collected 2141 ... | reverse complement strand
ATCACCTACCTCACCGACGACGCCGAAGAAGCCCAAGGCCACTAACCCCCACACCCAGCACACGCGGCTGCACCCCAGACCACCAGGCTCACTCCACAAGCGGTGTCACGAACGGCGACTTTTAAGACCACACCCGGCCCGACAACCACCGCACCCTGGCACATATGCGCTGGTCAGAGCCCCACAGGCCCGGACACGCCAGCCGACGGAAACCCTAAAAGTCGCCAAATGTGACACCGAGGGCGCACGGCACACCGACAACACCCCCACTCAGTCCCGGATGGCGGCGCGCCGGGCACCTAGGGCCGCTGTCCCCATCGCCACCGATCCGATGAGCAAGCTGAGGACGACGATCATCAGCCAACGCTCGGGAAACTGGTGAGCGATACTCATCCAGCCCCAAGGGGCCAGCCGCCACAGCCAGGTGGCCGCCAAGACCTCGTTACCGCCGATGAGCAGTCCCATGATGACAAGGATGATGTTGAGGACGATCGCCACGACGATCCGGGTGCTCAGAGCCACCGCCAGGCTGACGGCCGCGATCATGAAGACCACGGCCGGCATCACGAGGAGCCCGTAGACCGGGCCGGTCACCGCCGGCAGGCTCGGGTCGGTGCGGGTCAGAGTGTCGCCGAGGACGGTCACGATCCAGGAGACGACCAGGACCGGGATGAGGAAGAGGGCGCTGAGGACCGCGGCTGAGGTCAGGATCCCGCAGGATCTCTGGCGAGTGATGAGGGTGCGCCAGGTGGGCTGGAGGCGTCCCCACACCGTGATGCCGACGAGGGCCGCGGCAACCGGCGCTCCCATGAGCTCGAGGAAGCTCTGCCCGTACCCGGGTGGATACACGGTGCGGAGGACACCCAGGAAGGCGAGAAGCAGGGTCGTCAGGACCGCCCACACGATCCAGGGCAGAACGCCGGCCATCGCCAGGATGGCACTTCGCGGCCCGGGAATACGGGCCATGCGGGCGGCAGGCGTAGCACGGAGCTGTGGGGTACTCCGGGGCAGCGACGTCGGAGCCTCCACCGGGGCCTGTTCCGAGATATTCTCTGGCTGAGTGTCGGTGGCTTGTCCGCCGGGAAGCAGGCCTCTGAGCCCGACGACGAACCACGCCGAGGACCCAGCACCCCCAGATGTGCCGCCGAGAACGGCCAGGCCGGTACCGGCCAGCGTCAGGGCGGCCGTCAGCAGGAACCCGGGCAGGAGCGGATAACCCCACACCGGCGAGTCCGCCTCGAGCAGCACACTGCTACCGTGAACACCCAGCAGGGGCAATGGGACCCTGGCCGTCCAGGCCCACGGGAGCATCCACCAGTCACTCCGCTCGGCCTGGACCACGCCCACCACGGACCAGACGAAGCCGAGGACAGGGGCGATCCCGACGGCGATGACTCGCAGCACGCGGAAGGCTGCCATGCCCCAGGCACAGGCCCCGGTGACGACGATCCACATGTAGGTGGCGAACAGCAGGTACCTGTCCCAGGGGCCCCAGCCGCTGCCAACGATAAGAGCGTGCCCCACCACCGGGGCGACCAGCGCCGCCTGGCAGGCCAGCGCGGACAGGCTCAGGACCAAGAGGCGGGCAGCCGCCACCCGGCGCGGTTCGACGGCGCGCCAGGCCGTTCCGCCCTGACGCCACCTCCGCTCACGCCACTGGGCCATCACCCCGGTCAGCAGCCCCAGAGGCACCGCGAAGGCCCCGGCATACATATGCATCCACGCCAGAGCATTGCCGTTCCACTGGAGCTCCTTGACCACGCCTGAGGAGATCGAGGCGTTCGCCAGGATGATGGTGTGAACGGTGAAGACGAGGGTCGCCCCGATGACGCCCCAGGTGAAGGTGCGCCGGCTGCGGGTGAGCTCGGCGCGCACCAGGTCCCACAGGCTTACCCTCACTTCTGCCTTCCCCCGCACCTTCACCCGGGTCTGTGGCTGCGCAACGGTGCTCATGCGCCGACCCCCGTCCCGGTGCGGCGTCCGCTTCCAGTGACCGCCGCCAGGAAGGCCTTTTCCATGGCCCGCTCGTCGTCGGCGTCGGCGAAGTCGACCAACGGACCCTCGTAGACGAGGCGGCCGGTTGCCAGGACCCCGATGTCGTCGCTCATGCGGGCGATCTCGCCGAGCTGGTGGCTGGAGACGACGACGGTGCGGCCCTCATCGGCCAGGTCCCGCACGAGATCGCGCAGCTCGATGATGCCCTGGGGGTCCAGCCCGTTCTGAGGCTCGTCAAGGATGAGGACCTCCGGGTCGGTCAGAAGCGCCATGGCCAGGGACAGGCGCACCTTCATACCCGTGGAGAAGGATCCGGCACGCTTCCTGCCGACCCCGGCCAGACCCACACGCTCCAGGAGCGGGTCGATCGTCGCCGGGGAGGTGCCGGTCAAGCGGCAGTGGACGAGCAGGTTGCGCCGTGCGGACAGCTGGGGGAAGAGCGCGGGACCGTTGATGGAGGCCCCCACATGGGCCAGGCTGCGCCGGCAGAACGGAGCGCCCTGGATCTCCACACGACCGGCGTCGGGCTTGAGCAGTCCCAGAGCGATGTTGAAGGCGGTCGACTTGCCGGCGCCGTTGAGACCGAGCAGCCCGTAGACACGGCCGGGATAGGCCGACAGGTCGAGGTCAGTGAGGACCCTCTGGCGACCGAAGGACTTCGAGACCCCAGAGAGCCTCAACCCGGGGGCGAGGCCGGTAGTGTGCGTAGGAGAGGGGAGAGGTGATGCCGTAGTGGTGGCTGTGTGGGGAGATGTCATGGCCCTATGCTCGTGCGCGACGGTACCGCGGCGGATCCCCACCAGGGATACAGCCCGTACCCGCCACCGCGGCCCCGTCTCCTCCCTGGGGAGGAGGACTACTGCGGCTGGACGAGCCCGGTGGTCAACGCATAGATGACGAGCTCGACCCGGTTGTGGCAGCCGGTCTTGCCCAGGATCGTCTTGACATGGGACTTGACCGTCGACTCCGCAACATGGAGCCGTTCGCCGATCTGGGCATTGCTCAGCCCTCGGCACACGAGGGCCAGGACGGCGTCCTCCCGCCCGGTCAAGGGCTCGTAGGGACCCGACGGTGCCCCCACAACGGGCACGGCGCCGTCAGTCGGTCCCGACGGCGAAGTCGGTGGCTGCGCAGCATCCGGTCCGGTACCTGCATCAAGGTGCGCCAGAACGGTGCCGGTGACGGCCGGGTCCAGCCAGGACCCGCCGCGGGCGACGACGCGGACCGCCTCCAGCAGCGTCGTCGGCTCGGCATCCTTGAGGAGGAATCCGTGGGCGCCGGCGCCCAGCGCCGCCAGGACGAGGTCCTCGTCGTCGAAGGTCGTCAGGACCAGGACCCGCAAGGAAGCGGTGGCCGGTGCGGCGCGCAGCTCACGAATGGCACTGATCCCGTCCAGGACCGGCATCCGCAGGTCCATGAGCACCAGGTCGGTACTGCCTTGAGGAGCACCGGCTCGGGCACTGAGTCGGTCGACAGCCTCGCGCCCGTTGACGGCCTCCAGAACGACCTCCATGTCGGGTTGCGCGTCCACAAGGGCGCTGAAGGCGCTCACCAGCAGCGGCTGGTCGTCGACAACTGCAACCTTGATCGTGCTAAGGGTCATCTGGAGTCTCCTAGTCCTGTCTCACCGGTCATCTCACCGGAGTTCTGGTCCGGATCCGTAGCGCTCGCGGGCAGCTCGAGCGGCACCACAGGAAAGTCGACGTCAAGGATGAAGAAGCTGCTGTCCTCGTCATCGTGCTGAATGCCGTGAGTCATGGATCCGCCCACGAGCCTGAGTCGCTCCTCCAGACCGACGAGCCCGCTGCCTCCGAACAGCGAGTGCTCCACCGCCTCGGACACCGGGTTGGACACGTGAAGATGGCACGATGATGGAGTCAGCATCAGGCTCAGCTCGATCTGACCGGATCCGTGTCTGACAGCGTTGGTAAGCGCCTCTCCAACGAGCCGGACGAGGGTGAGCCGCTGTATCGCCGACCATCCCTCGTTGCAGCGCTCCAGCACTCCCGGCCCCGGCAGCACGGCATTGATACGGGCACCTGATCCTCGGGTCGTCTCGATGAGCACGGGGATGGTGCGCAGGTCCGCCAGCGGGGTGATATCGCCGGCGTCGGAGCGCAGGACGGAGACGAGTCGGCGTACGGAGGTCAGGGAGTCGTCAGCCGTATCGCGTACGGTGGTCAGGGTGCTGCGCAGTCGTTCCTCACCGCCCAGGGCCAGGCCGGTGGCGGCCTGCACCTTGATCGTGGTGAGGCTGTGGCCCACCAGGTCGTGGAGCTCTCGGGCCAGGCTGAGGCGCTCGGCCGCAACCGCCTGGGCCGCGGCGATGCCGACGTCGAGGGCTTGGTTCTCGGCGATCCGGCGCCGGGAGGAGGCCAGCAGGTAGGTGAGTACCACGGCACCGACGAAGACCAGGCTGGTGAGTGTTCTGATCAGAAGGATGGTCCCGTCCCAGCCGGAGCCAGCCGTGGGATCGGTGCTGGATCCGTGAGCCCTGGAGTAGCTGGCGAGGGTGACCGGGTTGACCAGGGCACCGGCCAGAGCCAGAAGAAGCGCCGCCGTGCCCCAGCGCCGGTCGGGCTCCCAGCGGGTGACGGTGTAGAGGCCGGTGACCGCCGTGGCGATGATCGGGTTGAGACCGAGGTTGACCGGGGAAAAGGCAACGAGGACCGCATAGGCCGCCAGCAGGGTGTAGGTCGCGATGAAGGAGGCGCGCAGGAGGCGCAGCCTGCCGAACTGCGTCAGCGCCAGCGCCGTGCACAGGGCGGAGTCGGCGACGTAGACGGCGTAGGCGCCGAAGCGGAGGATGAAGGTGGCCGATTCGAGGGCGAAGATGAGGAAGACGGCGCCCAGGGCCACGTCCACGACTGGGACGGCGTATCGCGACCAGCGGCTTCCTCGCGTCGGTACGGTGCGGAGACGGGCGCGCCAGTCGTAGGCCGCAGACAGGTTCGTCGCTAGTGGCAACACCGCTTCATCAACCGGCGCAGCTAGGTCAGCCATGCACCGCCTCCGCATCCAGGATCCGGCGCACATGGCGACCGGCCGCGGCCGCGGCGATGAAGGCGGCCGTGTCCTCGTCCAAACCCCGCCGCATCGTGGACAGCCTCACACCGGTCTCCGCCTCGGCCGCGCGCAGCAGCTCCATGAGCCCGTCGGCGGGGACCTCGACGAGCCGGTGCTGCGCGGCACCCGGCCGCGGCTCGCACAGGACCTCAGCCTCCCGACGCACCTGCGCCCCCAGTGCCCCTTCCAGGATGGGGACGACGACGTCGGCACCCGCCAGCGCGACCCGCCCGTAGGCGGTCATCGAGTGGTGGGAGATACCCAGATGACGGGGGCGGGCATCGGCCTGGGAGACACGCAGGCAGGCCACCGGGCGCCCGCCCAGCGTGGCGATGGCGTTGACCGCGTCCCCGCAGGCCACGCCGGAGAAGCCCCAGGGTGTCTCGGTGCCCAGGTTGCCGGGTCCCTGGATGACGATGGCGGTATCGGCGTGCAGGACGTGCCGGGCCGCCAGGAGCGCGTTGTGGATGCTGACCGCCTCGATGTCACCGCCCCAGGCCTGCCCGGCCGTCACGGTCCCGGCCAGCCAGCCGGCCTCGCTCAGGGCGGCCACGAGGCGGGAGTAGGCCAGGGGCAGGGCACCGCCGTCGGTCATGATGTAGACGACGCGCGGCTGTCTCGCACCGTCGGGGGAGCGCAGCCCGGCGAGTACGGCCGGCAGGCTCGAGTGCAGGTCGGCCACCACTACCGGCATCCCCTCCAGGTCGAGGTCGCCGATCGGCTGGGACAGCAGGCCGTGGTGGGCAGTGCCCTGCTCGTCAACGCCGGTGACCATGACCTGGTCGGGCATATAGCGGGCCTTGACGAGGTGCCCCTCGCGCGGCGGGTCGGTGGGAAGGGCGTCCAGGCGAGCGCTGACCATGGCGTGCCCTCCCGTGCCCAGGGCGCGGTCGAGGGCTGAGACCTCCAGCCTTACCCGCTCCCCGGCGACGGGCACTCCGGTGAGGGCCTCGTAGGCGACCGCGCGGACCTGAAGACCGGGTATCAGGCTGCTCGCGCCCTTCGGAGCCCCGGTGATCTCCACGTCCAGCTCTGCGCAGGAGCGCCCCGCAGGTCCCCACGCCGTCCTGGCCCCACTCACTACGCCGTCGCGCCACATCATGGCGGCAGACTATCCGGGCGCGCGCGCCACGAGCCGTATGCCGCCCGATTCTCCTAGGCTGAGACACCGTGAGCGAGCAGACCCGCAGTACCGAGGAGCGCCTGGTGAGCCTTCTGCTCACCCTGCGCAACACCACCACCGGGCTCAGCGCCGAGGAGCTCGTGGCCGGAGTGCCGGGATACGCCTCGGGCGACCCGGCCACCAATCCGGTCTCGGCGCGCCGCAAGTTCGAGCGGGACAAGGACACGCTGCGCGAGCTCGGCATTGAGGTGACCACCACTGGGCGCCCCGACGAGCCCCGCTACCGGATCGACGACGAGGAGTACACTCTGCCCGCGCTGCACCTGAGCGCCGAGCAGGCCGCCTGCCTGAGCCTGGCCGCCTCCGCCTGGCGCGACGGGGACCTGCCCGCCACCGCCCGGCGGGCACTGACCAAGCTGCGGGCCGTCAGTGAGGGATCGACGGGACATGTCTCCGCCGGCCTTCCGGCTCTCACGGCTGACCTGTCCGGCGACGAGATCCCCGAGGCCCTCGTCGCTGCGGTCGACGAACGCCGCCTGGTCACCTTCGACTACGTCTCCGCCCGCTCGGGCAGCACCCGGGCACGCACCGTCGAGCCCCACCACCTGCGCCTGGCCGAGGGCGCCTGGTACCTCGACGCCGTCGAGCCCATCAGTACCCACAACACGGAGAGCAGCAAGGATCCAGAGGAGCCGGAAGGAACCGCCGTCAGGATGCTGACCTTCCGCCTGGCCCGTATTGCGGGGCCGGTGACCGTTCATGGACACCCCGGAGCCTTCACCCGACTTCCCGCCAATGCCCCTAGCCGCCAGCGCGCTCTGCTCGCCGCCCTTCCGGGGCGGGCCCTGGGACTGCGTCTGGCCGGGGCCCACCTCGATCCGACTCAGGCCCCGCAGACCACCCTGCCTGCGCACCTGGAGGGGCGCGACCTCATCGCCGTCGAGTACGAGGATCCCTTCTCCTTCGCCGGAACCGTCGCCGCTCTTGGTGACGCCGTCGTGGTCCTCGCCCCTGACTCCTTGCGCCAGGCGGTCCTGGCCCACCTGCGAGGTGCCGCCGGGCTCACGGCACCGGAGGGGGAGTGACGATGCCGCGCGTATCCGCCTCCGACCAGCTCACGCGGCTACTGGCCCTGCCCGCCTGGGTCGCGGACAACCCCGGCGTGTCCATCAAGGAGGCCGCCGAGCACTTCGGCGTCGCCCCTGCCGTCATTGAGCGCGATGTCAACACGCTGTGGGTCTCCGGCTTGCCCGGCGGCCTGCACGGGGACCTTGTGGACTTCGACGCCTCCGACTTCGAGGCCGGACGCCTGCGCCTGTCCGAACCACTGGGACTGGACCGCCCGGTCCGCCTCACCCGACAGGAGGCGATCTCTCTGCTCATGGCGCTCAGGGTGCTCGCCGATCTCCTGGCTGACGACGAGGCCTCCGCACCCGTGATCGCCTCCACCCAGCAGGCGGTCACCGATCTGCTCACCGCAGGTGCTTCTGACGACGCCGACACGCAGGCCGATGTGCGGGTCGGTCTGTCAACCGGCCCGGTCCCCGAGCATGCCGACCGCTGCGGCCACACGGCACAGGTCCTGGCCGCCGTGCGCTCCGCACTGCGGGACAGGCGCCGGCTCCACCTGGCCTATGTCTCCGCCACCGACACTCCCTCTGAGCGAGACGTCGATCCCATCACCCTGGAAAGTGACGGATCGCATATGACCCTCGTGGCCTGGTGCCTCAGCGCCAAGGCCGAGCGCAGCTTCCGCCTGGACCGGATCACGTCGGTCGAGGTTCTCGACGTCCCTTCCGTCCGGCACCGCGCCCCACGCAGAAAGCACCGGTCCAGCATCGATCGCTCCGTAGGGGAGAGTCCCCGCGTCACACTGACCCTGCGCCCGACCGGCCGCTGGCTCGCAGAGCAGATCCCGTGCGTCTCCCAGGAGGAGGTCGACGGTGGTCTCAGAGTTGTCGTGGAGGGACGCGACCGGGCCTGGCTCATCGGACTGGTTCTCTCGGCGGGCCGTCACCTCATCGCCGTCGAGCCTGCGGATCTTGCCCACGACGCCACCGAGGCCGCTCAACAGGCCCTGAACTCCTATGACACTGATGCGGAGTGAGGCCGCCCCAGGAGCAGCCGACTCCGTCCGCCTTGGGGGGAACCGACGGTGCCGTCGTTCAGAGGCACCTGCCGGGGAGGCTACACTCAGCCCGTATCGATAGCCTCGACCACCTAGGAGTAGCACCATGCGTTTTCAAGTCTGGCACATGATCGTTCTGCTTGTCCTTGTACTGGTTGTCTTCGGTTCCAGCAGACTTCCCGACATCGCGAAGAGTGTGGGTCAGTCCATGAAGGTCTTCAAGAAGGAGATCAAGGAGCTGCGCGACGAGGACGACGACAAGAAGCCCGCCGCTCAGATCCAGCAGCCTCAGGAGGGCACCTACTACACCGAGCCCACCCAGTCCGGTCAGACCGCTCAGAGCACCGAGGGCTCTTCCCAGAAGTGACGTCATCCGGCGAAAGCCGGTGACCTGGAGACGAAGGAGGCCGTGGTGCCCAAGCTCCCTCGGATCAAACGATCGAGGCGCAAGGACAATCCCGAGGCACGCATGTCCATCGGGGACCACCTGCGTGAGCTGCGCAACCGGCTCTTCATCTCGGCCCTGGGCGTCCTGGTGATGTCGGTTGTGGGCTATCTGCTGTACGACCAGGCCTTCTCCCTCATCACCCGACCGATCGAGGCCGCCAATGCCCGCGGCGCCAACCTCACGCTGAACTTCGACACGATCCTTGCCTCCTTCGATATGAGGCTCCAGGTCTCCATCTGGCTCGGCGTTCTGTTCTCCGCCCCGCTGTGGATGTACGAGTTCTGGGCCTTCGTGGGGCCCGGCATGACCCGCAAGGAGAAGGTCTACACCTGGGCCTACGGCGTCGTAGGACTGCTGCTCTTTTCCGCTGGCACCGCCCTGGGGATCTGGGTCATGCCACATGCGGTTGCCATTCTCACCAGCTTCATTCCTGATGGTCCTACGGCGGGACTTATCAACGCAGGCGTCTACCTAGCCTTCACCATGAGGCTGGTGCTCGTCTTCGGACTCGCCTTCCTCCTGCCCGAGCTCCTCGTCGCCCTCAACATGCTGGGGCTCATGAAGGGCACCACGATGCTCAAGGGTTGGCGCTGGGCTGTCGTCGCCATCTTCACCTTCATGGCCTTCGCCAACCCGCTTCCGGACCCCTGGTCCATGATCTTCATGGCTCTTCCGGTCACCGGCCTGTACTTCCTGGCCTGCTTCATCTCCATCCGGCATGACAAACGGGTGGAGAAGAAGCGCGATCAGTTCGATGCCGAGCTGGAGGCCGCCCTGGCCGAGTAGCGCTCGGCACCGTCAGGCTCCATCGTTCCTCCCAACTGCTTTCTCACTATTCTCCGTCATGCGCATCGCCCTGCTGTCCAACCCGTCCTCAGGCCGGGGTCGTCATGCGGCCGCCGACGACGTCGCCCGCCAGGTCCTGATCGAGGCCGGGCACGAGGTGCTCCACGTGCGTGGCAGCTCCTATGAGCAAGCACGTCACGCCGGACGGGCTCTTCTGGGAGACGGACCCCGCCGGAACGTTGAGGCGCTGGTCGTCGTCGGCGGGGACGGCATGGTGCATCTGGGGGTGGACATCGTCGCCACGACAGGCGTGCCCCTGGGCATCGTGGCCACCGGCACCGGTAACGACATCGCCAGGCACTTCGGCCTGCCCAGCAGGGACGCGGCGGCCTCCACACGCCTCATCAACCAGGCACTGTCCGGTGAGGGGGCGATCAAGGCGACCGACGCGATCTACGCCTCCCGCCCGGACGGAACCCTGCTCGCTCCGCAGCGTCGCTGGTCCCTGGCTGTGGTGAGCGCAGGAGTGGATGCCGCCGTCAACGCCCGCGCCAACACCCTGACATGGCCGGCCCGCGAAGGACGCTACGTGCGAGCCCTCGCGGCTGAGCTCGCAGTGCTGGCGCCCTACGGCTACCGGGTCACCACCGACGAGGGCACCTGGGAAGGACCGGCGCTCCTCCTGGCGGTGGCCAACACGCGCTACGTCGGCGGAGGCATGGACCTGGCGCCCCAGGCCGACCCCGCCGACGGCCTGCTGGAGGTCCTGCGCCTGGATCCCGTGAGCCGCGCCCGCCTGATTGCCCTGTTCCGTCGGCTCTCCCAAGGCACGCACCTGACCGATCCGGCCGTTCACGTCGAGCGCAGTCGCAGCGTCATCATTGAGGCTCTGGACGAGCGCACCGGCCGTGACCGGGGTCTGCGCCCACCTCCACACCCCTTCGCCGACGGTGAGCCGCTGGCCGAGCTGCCCCTGCGCCTCGAGGCGGTCCCCGACGCCGTGCAGCTGCTCCTGCCGGCCCAGGGCGGATCCGGCCCGTAAGGTGTCCCCATGAGCTCACCAGCCGAGCGCTATGCCGCTTCTCGTCGTCGACAGGCCGCCGCCGGTAGTGAGCTCGCCCGCTTCAGCCAGGGATACGACTTCCCGCTCGATCCCTTCCAGGAGGAGGCCTGCGCCGCCGTCGAGCGAGGCGAGGGCGTCCTCGTCGCGGCCCCGACGGGCGCCGGCAAGACGGTGGTGGGGGAGTTCGCCGTCCACCTGGGCCTGGTCCGGGGCTTCAAGACCTTCTACACCACGCCGATCAAGGCACTGAGCAACCAGAAATACCTGGATCTCGTCGCCCGGCACGGCGAGGAGAAGGTGGGACTGCTCACCGGCGACACCTCTGTCAACCCTCACGCGGACGTCGTGGTCATGACCACCGAGGTACTGCGCAACATGCTCTACTCGGGCTCACGCGACCTGGACCGACTGGGCTTCGTGGTCATGGATGAGGTCCACTACCTGGCCGACCGCTTCCGCGGGCCGGTGTGGGAGGAGGTCATCATCCACCTGCCCGCCGAGGTCCAGGTGATCTCCTTGTCCGCCACGGTCTCCAATGCCGAGGAGTTCGGAGACTGGCTCGGCCAGGTGCGAGGCAGGACCGCCGTCATCGTCTCCGAGGAGCGCCCCGTCCCGCTGACCCAGCACATGATGGTCGGTCGCCGGCTCCTGCACCTGTACTCCCGCCCTGCTGATGCCGCAGAGTCCTCCGAGGCCGCCGACGCGACGGAGTCGGAGCAGGCAGGCCAGTCGGAACAGACGGGACAGCCCCCGCTCAACCCCGAGCTGCTCAAGGCCGTCAAGCAGGCCCGGCGTGCCG
>ERZ772948.1875-NODE-1875-length-11411-cov-4.371874_pt1 | contig 11411 bp, 11 predicted proteins | sample MGYA00511945_ERZ772948 | MGnify/ENA primary metagenome ERZ772948 (study PRJEB29015, sample SAMEA2737927) | human oral metagenome | biome: human oral; feature: human-associated habitat; material: dental | place: China | collected 2141 ... | reverse complement strand
AGAAAGCATACAAAGAGGACGGAACATACATCGGGTTTATGTTGAGCGAGCCGAGGAAAGTTAATATATAACTACTATAACTTTTGTATATCGACAGAGAGAAGGTGCATTCCTACTTTAATAAAGCTATGAGGAACCGATGGTACTCCATTGGAAGCATAACCTTTAGTGTATATCTAGACATACTGTAGTTAGAATGTAATACGTCAACTATTTGTCTATCTAAAAGCTTTAAGTAGTCAAGACAATTATCGAAAGAGTTTATATAAAGGAAATTGTAGATGAATGAAATAATAGATCAACAACGAAACCGCATAGACGAAGTCGACAAGCTATTGATCGATTTATTATCTGAAAGATTTGACGCTGCGAGGATAATAGGTATGCAAAAACAGCTTAATGGCATACATGTATTAGATAAACTCCGAGAATCAGAAGTTCTTGACGATAGAGCAAGTTATGCAGAGTCAAAACGAATAGATCCCGGCTTCGTAAGACGACTCGTACAAATGATCATGGATGAGTCAAAATCTATACAAAATCAGTCCGCTTAGATCAAGCAGGCAGTGCAAGTGCTAATGTTGTACAATGTAAGATATCTGTTATTGTTTAATAATATAATCATCTCTACATGTTGCCAGTATCGTTGCATTTGTAACATCTAGGCGTTTAGTATCACGTAATACGGATCTACTCTTTTTGATATGTTGAATTGCAATAATTATTGCGACACCTCTCCTAACAAATTTAATTCGTGCATAAAATATGCTGCAATCAAAAGTATGTATTTCTACACGTAGAATAAAGACAAGGTGTTTTTAATAATACAACTACTCAGCTTGGCAGGAGTAACAAAGCGAGCAACCTAAGAAGATTGAGAAAGACATAGCACAACTCCGCTATACGCATCCAACAAGACTAGCGGCAAAACCGATAGAGTGCGCGGAATACTTCCAAGCTATGGGTTTTAGCGGACAGACCCAGGCAAATTAAATAAACCCGATTTTGGCTGAGTGGTCAAAGAACAGATCGTCTAGCATTAAGAATCCGCATATGATCATAAAGGTAAAAAAACAAGATATCTTGAGCTATATTTACTCTATCACCCTTAATTGTCCTACGAAGTTTTGTGTCATAATAATAGCAGCAGTAATCTATAATGTTCAAATCTAGGTATTCTGCCAAAATTAAAACTAAGAAAGCTAATCGTCGATGTGCTATTTAGAGTAGTTATTGCAAGAATAAGGCTGCAAGCAGTACGCCAGCAGATAGGAGAAGCTTTATGAATAATGAAATTAAATTATTTGAGGGAAACCAAATTCGCTCAGTCTGGGACAACGAAAAAGAAGAGTGGTATTTCAGTATTGTAGATATTATTGGAGTATTAACAGAAAGCAAGAACCCAAGAAGATACTGGAGTGACTTAAAGAGAAAAATGAAAGACGAGGAGGGCGCGATCCAGTTGTACGGAAAAATCGTACAACTGAAATTAGAATCTTCAGACGGCAAAAAGTACAATACAGACACAGCTGATATGCAAGGTATATTCCGCATTATTCAATCTATACCATCGCCAAAGGCAGAACCATTTAAAATGTGGTTAGCAGAAGTTGGTAAAGAAAGAATAGATGAGATCATTGACCCAGAGCTTACTATTGATAGAGCTTTGGAGACTTACGTAAGAAAAGGCTACTCAAGAGAATGGATTAATCAGAGACTACAAGCTATTCAAGTGAGAAAGGAATTAACAGACGCTTGGCACGATCACGGCGTAAAAGAAGGCAAAGAATACGCTATTCTAACCAACGAAATCTCTAAAGCCTGGAGCGGACTGACAACAAGACAGTACAAAGACTTCAAGGGATTGAAAAAACAAAACTTAAGAGACAATATGTCGACAACAGAGCTTATTTTAAACATGCTTGCAGAAACAGCCACAAAAGATATTGCCAACACATCTAATCCTCAGGGGCTTGAAGAGAATAAGAGAGTTGCCAAGCGTGGTGGCGATGTAGCAAAAGTTGCTAAAGAAACTCTTGAAAAAGAAACCGGGCAACCTGTTATCACTCCTAAAAATGCAATTGATTTTGGCAAATTAATTAATGATGTTACAGAAGAATCTGCAACCAAGAGAAAAGACTAATCACTAATCTAATATAGAACTCGCAGGAGCTTATTCTAGGACAGGTAGAAGAGACCGCCCAACCGCACAAGAACGGTAAATAACGGCAGCAAAAATCACGACTTGAACAATTCGGAGATAGGCGGGCGATGGTCGTATACTTTTTCGCGGTATAATGTCGCTATGACATCAATTCTTACAACCCTACAAAATCTATTTAATCGCGTGGAATAAAAGAGCTCGCCGCGTACCAGCACAAGCAGCCGCGAGGCATTCAGGTTAAAACTGGCTACGATACGCAATCAAGGCGCTATACCGCTCGCGTGGCGAAGATTGACAGCAAAAAGGTCAGTGGGCTTATCGTCACTGAGAGTAAGACACCGGAAGACCTAGTATACATGGTGAACGACGCAATACTAACATATCTTGATATTCCAGAACGAATAGGGGTACACTTGCCGAAATTGTTGCCAGAAGATATAGATTTTGATACATGCTCACAAAAGCGAAAGCTTGTGCTGGCGAAATAGTCATACGAGCGATTCGTTTTATCGACCGATAAAAACACGAAAGCTTATAGCTCTGTTAGAGTTGGCTCAAAAACTGCTTCTAGGGCGGGAGCAGAAAGCAGTTTTCTGCCTTTGGCAAGAATTAAAAATCTCAATCAAAAAATCGCCCATTTGAGCGACAATTTGGATCTACTCTCTAAAATGGCTGGGTCGGCAGGATTCGAACCTGCGAATGCTGGGACCAAAACCCAGTGCCTTACCACTTGGCGACGACCCACTATCACCGACTGCAGGTAGAGTAATTATACCACATGCTATTTTTAATTGGAAATGACTAATGCGGGATGGGTGCAATTATCTAGCCCAGAGCACCAATAAACTATTTAATAATCAATTAGCCTGCCTACATTCTAAGCTTGTTCTATGCTAGTTGGCTAAACCCAATTGTCCTATCGCGACATTCAGCCTTTGGATTAGTCGATCATGCCTGCCTCTACGGATTTCGAAAAACACGCTAGCCACTGCTGAGTATTTAGCTGCGAAGGCTTCAAATCACCATGATACAACCGTCGAAACGCTCGCGGATCATGGTAGCAATTGTAAACAAACGCACTAAAATTGCGCGCTAGAGCAGGATCAAGCAATGGTTCAGCACGTAGCTTCAGCTCCAATAGCACCGTATCAACCGCAGGCGGCGGCGTGAAATCGCTGCGACGCAGCGGACGGCGAATCCGCACCGCCCACCATGGCGCCAATGCTTGTCCGAGTGCACTATGAAAATGCGCTGAGTCCAGCACTAACTTCTGAGCAAACTGCTTTTGCACAATCAAGTATATCGCGCGGGGTGGGGTATCAACAAATGCTAGCTTTGCGACGATCTTTGAACTCAAAGAAAAAGGAATATTCGCAAAAACCTTATATGGCTCACGCGGTAACTCAGCGCGCAAAAAATCCTGTGCTACGATTTTCACGTTGCCATAACGTGCCATATTACGCCGCAAAAGTATAAGCGCTTGTGACTCGTTTTCATATGCTATCACACACGCCGCCCGACGCGCCAACACCGCTGAAATCGCGCCACTGCCTGCGCCAATGTCAATCACTGTGTCGCGCCGGCGGATATTGCTGTGCCCAACTAACTCGCCGATTAGTCGCGAACCGCGCAAGAAATGCTGCCCATAAGTTGCTACACGCCGTTTCATACCCTTTAGTATAATCTAATGGTGTACGATTTTTGGCAATTTTTTCGCTTCAGCGATAAATGCCGCTATCTCGCTGTACGTTATCCGCAGATTCGTTTCGCACGCGCATAATTCATATACCGCAGCGGCAGCGCGATACGCAAGCTTTGGCACGGTAAGCACGCCATTTTTACATAAGCATTCGGCGCACAGCGGTGTCATTCCTGCGATACGCAGCAAGTCAGCTTGGTGCACCCAGCGCTTTACTACCTGATCGTCTAGCCCCGACCGATCGGCGAGCCACATTCGACCGGCCGATGTTGATCCAGCTAAGAGTAGATGTTTTATCGTGTACACACCCGCCCGTGCTAGACGCTCTGCGTCTTGATGAGTTAATGAAATAATATCCGTCAGCTTGCTCATAATCGCCTCCTGATAATATTTACTACCATTTACAGTATACCGCAACAACCCAACCCAGCACAATGCTCTAGCAAAACATAACCATAAGCTTTATAATACAGTTAATATGAAGACGCACGATAAACAATCTATCAAACAATACTTGCGCGCAGTCGATTACCTGACCGTGGCGCAAATTTTTCTAGCAGAAAACCATCTACTTAGCCGCGACGTTACATTTGACGACGTAAAATCGCGCATTTTAGGACACTGGGGCAGTGGACCGGGGATTAATTTCGCATACGCACACCTCAGCTACTTCGCAAAACAACACGATCAAGATGCTATGTTTGTGCTTGGTCCGGGACATGGGTTCCCGGCACTGCAAGCCAACTTGTTCCTTGAAGGCACACTTGGGCATTTTGATCAAAGCATGCAACCGAATCTCGCCGGTATCCGCAAACTATGCCGTGAATTTAGCTGGCCCTACGGGTTTCCTAGTCATTCAAACCCCGAAACACCCGGCGTTATCCTAGAGGGTGGGGAGCTTGGTTACGCACTTAGCACGAGCTATGGCGCTGCAATGGATAATCCCAACCTACTAGTAGCATGCTTAATAGGCGACGGCGAAGCAGAAACCGGCCCAACCGCTGGCGCATGGCATTTGAACAAGTTGCTCAATCCGCGCAAGGACGGTGTCGTACTGCCGATTCTTCATCTCAACGGCTACAAAATTTCTGCGCCAACCGTATTCGGGCGTATGAGCAATTACGAACTAATGACATTATTCAGCGGCTACGGTTACGAACCTCGTATTGTCGACGCGACAAAAGAAGGTGTTGACCCGCACGACGAGATGGCAGCAGCGCTTGAATGGGCGCATGCGCTCGTTGCGGAAATTCGCGCTAGCAGCGACAAAATTGCACCACGCATGCCGATGATTGTTATGCGCACGCTCAAAGGATGGACAGGACCAAAAGAAGTTGAGGGCAATAAAATTGAAGGAAATTGCCTAGCACATCAGACTGTACTCAGCGAGGCAAAATCCGACCCTGAACAACTGAAGATATTAAACCACTGGCTAAAGAGCTATAAGTTTAACGAACTGTTTAGCGAGCTCACCGGATTTGGAGACTTCGTAGGCGATATTTTGCCAAGCACGCCTGAAAAACGCCTCGGTATGAGTAAGCATGCGCACGGCGGCGATAGCGTTTATAAACCGCTCGTATTACCGAATGTAGACGACTTCGCCGAAGACGCCGAAACACCCGGCACAATCGGCTCAAGCAGCATGCGCCGCGCCGGCGCATATCTGGCAGAAGTCTTCCGCCGAAATGCCGAGAGCAAAAACTTCCGCTTCATGAGTCCGGACGAGACGTATTCGAACAAGCTTGACGAAATTTTCCAAGCCACCAGCCGCAGCTGGCAGTGGCCGATCATGAGCTGGGACAAGGATCTCTCGCAAGACGGGCGCGTCATGGAGATGCTCAGCGAGCACAACATGCAAGGCTTGATGCAGGGTTACGTCTTGACCGGCCGCCACGCGATGTTCGCAAGCTACGAGGCGTTCCTGCAAGTTGTCTCAAGCATGGTTGATCAATATGCTAAATTCCTCACACAAAGCCGTAGCGTCGCTTGGCGCGGCACGATTCCGAGCCTGAATTACATTCTTACCTCAAGCGGCTGGCGGCAAGATCACAACGGCTTCAGCCATCAAAACCCTGGCTTTATTGATGACATTCTGCGCCGCCAAAGCAACTTTTCGAACGTTTATTTTCCATCAGACGGCAATGTCACGCTCGTATGCCTTGAAGAAATGCTATCAAGCGTGCGTCAAATCAACGCGCTCGTTGCCGGTAAAACGCTTGAGCCACGCTGGCTATCAACCGAATTAGCACGCCAGCAGGTCAGCGAAGGTTTGATGATTTGGGATTTCGCTAGCGATGAAAGCCCAGATATTGTAATGGCAGCTTGCGGCGACTACCCGACAAAGGAAACGATGGCAGCAATTGATATCATCAAAACCGAGTGTCCAGCTGCAAGAATCCGCTGCGTCAATGTGTCCAGCCTAACGACCATGGGGCTTGGCACGCTGCGCAATGTTGCAACGCAAAAGAAATTCGACGAGATTTTTACCCACGACAAACCGGTTATTTTCAATTTCCACGGCTACCCGCAAACACTTAAGTCGATTCTATTTAACTATGACGTGCATTCGCACCGCTTTGACATTCGCGGTTACAAGGAGATCGGCAGCACAACGACACCATTTGACATGCACGTACGCAATGAGACTAGTCGTTACGATCTCGCGATCGCTGCGCTGCGGCAACTCGGACGACGCGGCGTCATGCCATTTGAAGAGGCTGAACACCGCGCTGCAATCTACCAAGCGAAAATCGACGAAAACACCGCCTACATCAAAGCAAACGGCGTTGATTTACCAGAGATTGACGCCTGGGTGTGGCCAGCAGCGCGCGGCGAAGCGCAAACCGCTGAAGAAGCGTGGCACGGGCAAACGAACTAAACAGGCATTTCTTCACCGTTTTCAAGCACGATTGTATGTCTTGGCCTCAATGAAATACGCTCGTCAACGTATGGCAACCCAGCGAGATTTGCTGTTTCGCGCATTGCTATATCAACAACGTGCTGTAGGACGCGGCGTTTCTGCGTGCTATCATTAGCATTCTTAAACACTTCATAGTCTGTCTCGTATTCGATTGGTGCACCAATCGTAACATCAATTGGCTTATCGTTTGGCGTAAGAGAATCCAAGTCATCCATTGCCACGTCCCGGCTAATGCCAACCGGCAGTAGATCTACGTCGACACCGCAATCACGCGCCGCTAAGAGCACCCGAGACGCGCCCGTTCTCCCTTTTGTAACGCGGTGCTCGCCAGTGTATGCACCCTCCGGAAAAACCAGCACAGACCAGCCATCTTGGATTGCTCGCACCGCCATATCAAGCCCGACTTCAACTCTATCGCGCCCGCCATGAACTTCAAGCGGAATGCCATACAGAGTCTGCTCAATAAGCCGCCGACGCGCTTTGTGCTCCTCTGTGTCACGCTTCCACATAAGCCGTGAGCTCATCACTACCTGGCAGGCTTCAGGCAAAACGTACGGGACGGCAAATATATCAAGCAGGCTCGTGTGGTTTGCGACAATCAGAGATGGATTTTCGATATGCGCATCACCTTTAGCCTTAATCCTCATCTTTCGACCAATATCTTGCAATAGCGGCTTCTTTTCCATTACAGCCTTTCTTGAATGTAATTTCTGACTATTTTTGCAACTCTGTCGTGCCCGCGCGGTGAAAAATGTAATCCGTCAGACAGTGGAAGCCTACCCAGCACAATCGTATCGCCCAGCTCGGCACGACGCGTTATTAGCTGCTGCTGTACCGCAAGCGACTCCGATGTAAATTCCGGCCCAGATGTATCGTCAACCGCAAACGGTGGTGGCAAAATATATACGACGCGCACACCACTAGCGCATTCAGCATACCATGTTAGATCAGCTATGATATCATCGGCCGTTCGGTGAAATCGTTGCTGCAAATCATTCGTACCGAGTGCAATAATCACCAAGCCGACGGGAAGTGCTGCATGTAAACATTCAACAAAATAATCGTGTCCATTTTTATGCGGCTTATCAGTACGAAAACTGCCTGCAACGCGTCCGCATACGCCATTAGTAGTAATATCCGCCCTCCCGCGCAACATGCGACGCACTTGGTTCGCCCAGCGGCGGCTATGCGGTACGCGGCTTCCTCCAAAACGCGCACCCCATACATTTGAATCGCCATATATCAAAATTCGCTGCCTCATTCTCTGCGTAGCGCCCTACCTTTCACTCCAAATCATTATTTTTCCCATTGTAGTACAAACTCTAATAATCAAGCTTTTCAAGCCTCTGCAAAACCGGTAAAATAGGATAGTGAAACAGCCACGATACGAAACAGTGACGCTCGAAAAGATTGTCGGCGGCGGGCAAGCACTCGGAACGCTAAGCGATGGACGCAAATGTTTCGTGTGGGGTGGATTACCAGACGAAACCGTGACATTTCGCCTAACAAAAAAGAAAGCGCACTTTATTGAAGGCATCGTCACCGAAGTCCTGCACGCCTCGCCCGAGCGCATCGCACCGCGCGACGCCGATAGCTACCTGAGCACAAGCCCGTGGCAAATCATGACGTTTAGCGCCGAACAGCACTACAAGGCAGCGCTGATTGAAGAAGCCTTTAAGCTGCATGCTATTGTATTGCCGCACAAAATCAACGTGTATACTGATGGACGCGAATTTCAATACCGCAATAAGGTAGAATTTAGCTGGTTTAGCGAGAGAGCAGGCGAATCGCACCCCGATACGCTTGACCTCGCATTCTTCCGTCGTGGCAGCAAAGGCAAAATCATCGTCAATGAATGTAGTTTATTGCCGCCCGAAGTCATAGCGCTCGCGCATAGTGTCCGCGATATACTGCGCCGCAAGCATATCTCTGCCCGCCAATTAAAAACATTACTCATTCGTAGTAATCAACGGGGGAGCTGTGTCTGGCAGCTGTACATAAAAGATAGGCTGCCAAATATCATCACGCACGAAGAGGCAGAAATGTTGCCCGCGCAGGGCGGGGAGGTTATCTATTCTGACCCGCGCAGCCCAGCTAGCCGCGTCACCGCACGCCTCGCAAAATTTGGCGATACTACACTCACCGATACGATTCTTGGCACGCCATTCCGCTATGCCTGCGAGGGATTCTTTCAGGTGAATATACCCGTGTACGAGCAAGCCCTGCGCGATATGCGAGAATGGACTTCTTGTCCAAAGCGTACAACGCCCGCCAACAGTGACACCGACGGAGAAAATCCTCCGGTGATTGACCTCTACGCCGGCGTCGGCACAATCGGACTGACCGTTGGCGGCGATAACGTCACGCTCATTGAAATCAACGAGTTCGCTGTCGCTGAAATGCAGCGCAATATCACCGCCCTCGGGCGTACCAATGCCCGCGCCATCCTCGCGCCCAGCGAAAAAGCTCTCGACTTCATCACCCCTAACCACGTTGTCATCGTCGACCCGCCGCGCGCCGGATTACACGCTAACGTTGTAGCCAAATTGCTTGAAGTTGCGCCGCCGCGCATTATCTACCTCAGCTGTAACCCCGTTACCCAAGCTCGCGACATCGCTCTTCTCACCGAAAAATACAACATCCGCGCCCACCACGGCTACAACTTTTTCCCGCGCACGCCACATATAGAACATCTGGTTGTATTGGACAGAAAATAAAAAAGTATCACCTCTATTAATAACCTGTTTTGTCGAGCGGGCAGATCATTCCGTTTATAGCTGGCGCGTAGGCCTCGGGATCATCAATGGTGCTGGACGAGACATCTTCTCAGAGAGGAGAGAGGTGCGACATGGTGTTCACCAGGCGTGAGCATGCGGAACGCACCCGGACGACCGCAGGAGAGCTGTCTCGGAGGGGTGGTTGCCTGCTGGGCACCAAACACCGCGCTCGTACGCCGTGCTTATGTTTATTATCGGCTGCACGCGTGAGAATTGCTCTAATCGGGTCTGGCGGTTCACCTTTCTCTTTACTTTACGATGGGATGATGAAAAGACATGCCAAACGGCGTAAATATCATCAACCACCATGATTAATACTATGCAGTCAAAGGTTTTATCGTAGTCTTATCTAATGTATAATAGAGGACAGTTATGGAACAGACTACCGGAAACATCAACGAAGTCAACGTAGAGATGAAAGGCAGGGAAAGGGAAGTTTCGTATCGGAAATTTAAAGCACTAGGAAGAAAAGCCATTAGAGGAACCGTTTTGCGGCTCGGACGACCATTTCGGTACTGGCGTCCCGGTGACCCTATAAGAAGGTTTACTATATTTGAGGATGGCGCTACCTATGATCTTACGAGCACGGATGGTATCATTGAAAGCTTTAGTAAAACGACACCCGTTGATATAATTGGGGGAACTACGACACCTTTTTCTCCAGAAGCTTCACAGAAAATATTGGCTTGGCTGGAAGAGGATGAAGAATCCAGCAGTGAAGAGCCAATCTAAAGGATCAAGACACGTACTGTATACATGCCAAGTATCGCTTATATTAGGAAACATAGTGGATGATCTGTCTAGAATTATTTCTCCTGTTCTAAAGTTGCAGGCTGCCCGCGATAGTTGGGTCCGTCGAGAAATTTCCTATTTTGATTTTGATACCGGCAGAAATTCTTACCGCCAACGCATGACTCTTGATGTTGATCGATCGCAAGTTGACAAAATATGCGAACCATATTATTTAAAACATGCATTCATTCCGCTCTATTGGAGAAAAAAGGAGCCGATGTATGCGATGGACTGTAACTGTGCTGATGGAAGAACTCTAAGACTACTCAACAAAGAATTTAATGAGCAGTTCTCCGAACTAGCATTTTGGTGGTATTGTAATTTTTTGTATTTCGGGAACTTCATGTTTTGCGTGCCTCACGTTCGTTATTAAAAAACAATAATAATGCGGCTCTGGAATGCATCGTTAATAATAAAGTTTAGACGTTTGTTGGCAAGAGTGTTTATAAAATTTGGATCCTTTTTGGATGAGCCCATAGCTTTTGACAACCCCTCATCGTCTGAAGACAATAGATGAGATAGACCCTCTTCTGCCCTCAGCGTTCCCCTCACTCATCCCTGGACTGTTCGCTCCTCCTAGCGTTGCCTGTCCTGTAGGCCGCCTCATCATTCACCGAGCGGCCCTACGGACAAGACGGCCCACCCCGTCAGGCAAGGAGGTTCGGCTATGCCCGCAGGCAAACGTCCTATGCAGCCATGGAGCCATCAGGGACAGGAGGAAGGACTACGAGATCCGTGCCCATCGTGGTGCATCATCCCGCGCGATGGTGCTGAAATATATAAATTACAGCAGCTCTTCCTATTTCTTAGTCTAAGCGGTAGTGAATGGTGACAGAGGGCGGGTAGCCTTTGTCTGCCGCCGAAAAAGTGTGCCAAATCTCCATACAAGCAGTTAACTCACTGATTCATCGGCTGGTAAGTTTTTTATATGTCAGAATTCACTGTCGCCGTAGTCATGCATCCGCTCGGTAAGCGGTATGCTGTTTAAGCACGCTGCTATTTCGGTTTCAAAACCTTTATACTTTTTCGGTTCTAGCATCATATCTTCAAGCGTACGCC